>Ga0187769_10000534_pt1 | contig 20860 bp, 17 predicted proteins | sample 0116_SJ02_MP02_1_FD_133140 | JGI IMG/M metagenome (GOLD analysis project Ga0187769, IMG submission 133140) | Tropical peat soil microbial communities from peatlands in Department of Meta, Colombia - 0116_SJ02_MP02_10_MG | ecosystem: Environmental > Terrestrial > Soil > Wetlands > Peat | place... | reverse complement strand
CGTAGCGGTCGACCAGAAAGCCGGCCGGGGTCTGCAGCAGGGCGGAAACGACATTAAAGCCGGTCAGCGCCAGCGCGAGGTCGGTATAGCTCACGCCATAATCCGCGCGCACGAACGCGAACAGCGGCGCCAGCGCGATCATGTAATAATGACTGAGGAAATGCGCGGCGCAGACCGGCGCGACGATTTTAAATTCGCTGGAGCGGCGGGCCGGGACGGAAATGGCCTGCGTCATCGACCGGGACGTCCGACGTCGCGTGGCGCCGTATCGCGCAACGCCTGCCAGATCCGAAACGGCGTCAGCGGCATGTCGAGGTGGCGGACGCCGTGCTCGCCGAGCGCATCGATGACGGCATTCATCACCGCGCCGAGCGCGCCGGCGCAGCCGGCTTCGCCGCAGCCCTTGACGCCGAGCGGATTGGTGGTCGCCGCAACCGGATGATCGGCAAGGACGAAGCCGGGCACGTCGGCCGCGCGCGGCATGGCGTAGTCCATGAACGAGCCGGTCAGCAACTGGCCATCGCCGTCATAGACCGTCATCTCCATCAGCGCCTGGCCGATACCTTGGACGACGCCGCCATGGAGCTGGCCGGCGACGATCATCGGATTGATCACGGTGCCGAAATCGTTGACGCAGGTATATTTGACGACCTCGACGGTGCCGGTGTCGGGATCGACCTCGACCTCGGCGATATGGCAACCATTCGGGAAAGTCGCGCCGCTGGGCCCGTCGCTGACATGCGTCACGTCGAGCGATTGCGGGGCTTCGGCCGGGAGCCTCGCCCCGTCGCGCAGTTTCTGCGCGAGATCGAGAACCGAGATCGCGCGGTCGGTTCCGGCGATGCGGAATTGGCCGTGCGCGAACTCGATGTCGGACGCCGCCGCCTCAAGCACATGGCTCGCGATCTCCTTGCCCTTGTCGATGATCTTGACGGCGGCTTCGAGGATCGCGGTGCCGCTGTGCATGATCGACTTCGAGCCGCCGCTGCCGCCGCCGGTGACGAGGCGATCGCTGTCGCCTTGCAGGATCGAGATTTTCTCGACCGGAATGCCGAGCTTCTCGCTCAAGACCTGGGCGAACGGTGTGGCGTGGCCCATGCCGAAATCGAGCGTGCCGGTGGCGATCGTCACCGTGCCGTCGGAATTGAAGGCGATATCGGCGAGCTCCTTTGAAGGCGGTGCAGTGACTTCCAGAAAGTTGCCGATGCCGAAACCGCGCAGCTTGCCGCGTTTGCGGCTTTCCCGCCTGCGGCGGGCAAAGCCGCGGCCGTCGGCGAGTTCGAAAGCTTGTTTGGTCAGCGCGATGAAATCGCCGCTGTCATAAGTCATCTCCGAGGCCGTCTTGCAGGGGATGTCCTTGGTTCGAATCTGGTTGCGGCGGCGCAGCGCCAGGCGGTCCATCCCCATTTCGGCTGCGGCGGCGTCAATGAGCCGCTCCATGAAGTAGTTGCCCTCGGGCCGGCCGGCGCCGCGATAGGCCGAGACGTGCGTGGTGTTGGTGAATACGCACTTCGCCGAGACTTCGATCAGCGGGGTGCGGTACATGCCCTGCACGTTCTTGACGATGTTCAGCGTGCCCATCAGCGGCGCGACCGGCGAGAGGAACGCGCCCATATTGGCCAGGCTGACGATGCGCACGGCGAGGAAGGTGCCGTCCGCGGCCAGCGCCAGCTCTCCGGTCGCGGTGTGATCGCGGCCGTGGCTGTCGGAGACGAAGCTGCCGGAGCGCTCATCGGTCCACTTCACCGGCCGGCCGAGAGCGCGCGCGGCGTGCAGCAGGCAAATGTGCTCCGGAAACACCGCACCCTTCATGCCGAACGAGCCGCCGACATGGCCGGTGAGAATGCGCACGTCCTTGGGTGTGACGCCGAGCGCCTCGGCGACATTGGCGCGCATGCCGTTGACGCCCTGCGAGGGGCTGTAAAGGGTGAAGCGGCTGCCGTCATAGGAGGCCAGCACCGCGCGCGGCTCCATCGCGTTGACGACGACGCGGCTGTTCAGGAGATTCAATCGAGTAATGTGAGCTGCTTTGGCGAAGGCCGCGTTGACGGCGTCGGTATCGCCAAAATGATAGTCGAGGCAGACATTGCCCGGCACGTCTTCGTAGATGAGGGGAGCGCCGTCGCGGACCGTTTCTTCCGCCGTGATCGCTGCGGGGAGCGGTTCGATGTCGATGGCGACGGCTTCGGCCGCGTCCTTGGCAGCGAGCACCGTCTCGGCGACGACGCAGGCGACCGGATCGCCGACGTAACGCACCTTGTCCTTCGCGAGCGCCCCGCGCCACGGCTTCCTCATCGGCGACCCGTCGCGATTTTTAAACGGAATGATGCATTTGAGCGGGCCATAGGCGGCGAGGTCCGCTGCGGTAAAGACCGCGATCACGCCGGGCATCTTGCGCGCGGTGTCGGTATCGATTGAGCGGATATTGCCGTGCGCGTTGCGACTGCGCACCATCGCCGCGAAGGCTTGGCCGGGGAGGCTGAAATCGTCGGTGTAGCGGCCTTCGCCGCGCAGCAGCGTCGGATCCTCGCTGCGCGGCAGCGATTGCCCGATGGCAAATTTCTCAACTGCCAATCGTTCTGCCGCTAAATCGTCCTCCGGCAGTCCATTCGCCTGCCGCCTGGCAGGCCGGTGCAAATGCATCGCAAATCAATCCCGCAAGAGTCCCAAGATCAGATAAGGGAGTTGGCGGAACCCCACAAGCTGGCGCCAAGCATGGCCGATAGGCGACATAAGCACAGTATTGTGCCGTTCCGCCTGTGGCTGATAGATTTCATCGATTTTGGGGTTTGAACACGGTCGCAGCCGTCGAGCCGCAATGCTCCGGCGCGGCAGGAAGGCTTTGGATGAAGGGTGAGGCCCCGCCGGCCCGTGGCCTCGACAGCCATGGAGCGTCGCGGCGTCGACCCCGACGGGGTCGCCGGACGCCCTATGGCATTCGCCGCGACGGGTTCCGGTATGATGGGCACCAGCTCGCGCATGAGCACTCCGCCGGAACCTATGCGGCGCTCGATCTCGGCACCAATAATTGCCGGCTGCTGATCGCCCGGCCCACGACGGACGGCTTTCGCGTCGTCGACGCGTTCTCGCGCATCGTGCGCCTTGGCGAAGGCGTCACCGCTTCCCGTCGCATCAGCGAGACGGCGATGACGCGCACGGTCGAAGCCCTGCTCATCTGTCGCGACAAGATGCGCGCGCGGGGCGTGCGGCGGGCGCGGCTCATTGCCACCGAGGCCTGCCGCGCCGCCGAGAACGGCGAGGAGTTCCGCGCGCGGGTCGCCGCGGAGGCGGGCCTCGAGCTCGAGATCATCGATTCGGCGACGGAGGCGCGACTGGCCGCGGCCGGCTGCACCGAGCTGTTCGATCCCGCCGCCGCCGGCGTCATCCTGTTCGACATCGGCGGCGGCTCCTCGGAGCTGGTCCGGCTCGGCCGGCCGAACGGCGTGCGCCGTGGGCCGCCGCGGCCCGACATCCTCGGTTGGGTTTCGATGCCCTTCGGGGTGGTGACGCTGGCCGAGCGTTATGGCGGCACCGTGGTGCCGCACAACGTGTATGAGGCGATGGTGCAAGAGGTCGCCACTTTCGTCGACGAGTTCGCCGCGGCGCATCGCGGCGACCTCGACGGTTTCCACATGCTCGGCACCTCCGGCACGGTGACCACGATCGCCGGCGTGTTCCTCAATCTCAAGCGCTACGACCGCCGCCGCGTCGATGGCTGCTGGCTGTCGGACGCCGAGGTATCGCGTGTGGTTGCGCAGCTCATGGCCATGAGCTTCGAGGAACGCGCCGCCAATCCGTGCATCGGGTCGGAGCGCGCGGACCTCGTTCTCGCCGGCTGCGCCATCCTCGACGCCATTCGCCGCGCCTTCCCCTGCACGCGCCTGCGCGTCGCCGACCGCGGCCTGCGCGAGGGCATGCTGGTCGAGATGATGCGCGCCGACGGCGTGTGGGGCGAGGCCTGACCGGCCGTTGCCGTGATGGCGAGGCTCAAGGGCGATAAGCGCCGCACGCCGTCCTCGCGCGCTTGGCTCGAACGCCAGATCAGCGATCCGTATGTGGCGCGCGCCAGGCGCGAGGGCTTGCGTTCTCGCGCCGCCTACAAGCTCGCGGAGATCGACGATAAATATCGGCTGCTCAAGCCGGGGGCGCGGGTCGTCGATCTCGGCGCTGCGCCCGGCGGTTGGAGCGAGGTCGCGGCGCGGCGCGTCGGCGCGAACGGACGCGTCGTCGCAATCGACATTCTCGACATGAAGCCGATCCCGGGCGTCGACTTCCGCAAGCTCGACTTTCTCGACGCCTCAGCGCCGGACGAGCTCAAGGCGATGCTCGGCGGCAAGGCCGATGTCGTGCTCTCGGACATGGCGGCCAATGCGACCGGCCACCGGCAGACCGACCATTTGCGCATCATGGCGCTCGCCGAGGCGGCAGCGCATTTTGCATGCGAGGTGCTTGACGACGGCGGCAGCTTTCTTTGCAAGGTGCTGCAAGGCGGCACCGAAGCGGCGCTACTCGCCGCGCTCAAGCGCGACTTCAAGAGCGTCAAGCACGTCAAGCCGCCAGCAAGCCGCAGCGATTCCGCCGAGCTTTATCTGCTCGCCCGCGGGTTTCGCCGCGCCGAGACGGCGTCGCCCTAAGGCTCCTTGTCTGCGGCTCCGCCGCGCCCGCCGCGGCCGATCAGCTCAGCGCCGGCATCGGGCCGCAGCCGTGCAAAGATCAAGCCGGCGGAGGCCGAGAGGATGCTGACGGCGAGAAATGCCGGCGGAAAATCTGCCGCACCCATCGTGTCCGAATGCTTGAGCCGCAGCGTGATCTCGACGATGAGCGCGCCGACCGCGACTCCCGTCGACAACGACAATTGTTGGGCCGCCGAGACCATCGCCGTCGCCTTGCTCAGCTGCCATGGCTCGAGCTCGGCATAGGCGATGGTGTTGATGCTGGTGAATTGCAGCGACCGGAAGAAGCCGCCGCTGAGCAGGATTGCGACCATCGCCGCGAACGGCATGCCGGGCACGAACAAGGCGCAGGCGGCGAGAAAAGCGCTGCTGATGAAGCTGTTGTAGACCAGGACCGCCCGGTAACCGAAGCGCCTGAGCACGCTCGCGGCGGCGGCCTTCATGAAGATCGCGCCGAGCGCGCCGGTGAAGGTGATGAGACCCGACTGAAACGGGCTCAGCCCGAATCCGAGCTGCAGCAGGAGCGGCAGCAGGAACGGCAAAGCGCCGATGCCGAGCCGGAACAGGAATCCGCCAAAGATGCTGGCGCGGAATGTCGGCAGCTTGAACAGCGACAGGTCGAGGATCGGCTCAGCCGTTCGCCGGGCGTGGACGATATAGGCCGCCGACGAGACCGCGCCGACCCCGATGAACGCCGCGACCACGCCGACCGGCAGGAAGGCGAGCCCCATGACCGAGAGCCCAAAGGCGAGCCCGCCGACGCCAAGGCCGGACAGGATGAAGCCGGCAAAGTCGAAGCGGCCCGGCCGTTCGGCGTGCACGTCGGGAATATAGAGCGTCGCCAAGGCAATGCCGGCAAGGCCGATCGGCACATTGATGATGAAGATCCAGTGCCAGGACGCGTAGGTGGTGATGAAGCCGCCGAGCGGCGGACCGCTGATCGGGCCGAGGAGCGCGGTCATGGTCACGATCGCCATGGCGTTGACCAGGAGCCGCTTGTCGATGCTGCGCAGCAGGATGAGGCGGCCGACCGGCGTCATCATCGCGCCGCCCATGCCCTGCACGATCCGCGCCAGCACGAATTGCGTGAGCGTGTGCGAGACCGCGCAGCCGATCGAGCCGAGCATGAACACGGCGATGGCGATCCGGAATATTTTGCGCGCCCCGTAGCGGTCCGCGACCCAGCCGCTCGCCGGGATGAAGATTGCGAGCGCAAGGAGGTAGGACGTGACCGCAAGTTTGAGCGCCAGCGGATTGGTGCCGATTGCCTGGGCGATCGCCGGCAGCGACGTCGAGATCACCGTCGAATCCATGTTCTCCATGAACAATGCCACCGCGACGATGATCGGCACGACGCGATCGTAGGGCCGTGGCGGCGCGCTGGCGTGCATCGGCGGTTATTGGCTCGCGGACGGGCCGGCTTTGAGCCGGCGCAAGCCTTCGGCCGGCTGCGGGAATGCCGGATCGATCTGCAGCGCCTTGCGGAAATCGGCAATGGCGCCGGCGGCATCGCCGAGCTGCTCGCGAATGAGGCCGCGCGTCGAAAACACGCTCGCCGAATGCGCATTGAAGGCAATCGCGCGATCGGCGTCGGCTTGTGCCTCGACGTTGTCGCCGGCGAGGTAACGTGCCCAGGCGCGATTGTAGAAGGCGAGCGAGGAGGTCGGGGCGAGCTCGATGGCACGCGCGTAATCGGCGAGGGCGCCGTCAAGCTCGAGCCGCTCGCGCTTAGCGTTGCCGCGGTTGATGTAGGCTTCGGCCGAGCGCGGATCGAGCTTGATCGCCTGGTCGAGATCGGCGATGGCGCGGGCGTTGTCGCCCCTGGCCAGCCAAACGCTGCCGCGGTTGTTGTAGGCCGCCGCCGTCGGATTGAGCCTGATCGCCTGGTCGTAATCGGCGACCGCGCGATCGAGATCGCCTTTGCGGCGCCAGGCTATGCCGCGATTGTAGAAAGCGGCGGCATAGTTGGGGTCGGCGCGCAGCGCTTCGTCATAGTCGGCAATGGCGCGGTCGCGCTCGCCCTTGTCGTCGAAGGCATTGCCGCGATTGTTGTAGGCGATGGCGAATTTGGGATTCAGCCTGATCGCTTGATCGTAGTCGGCGATGGCGCGATCGAAATCGCGCTTGCGATAGAACGCATAGCCGCGCTCATTATAGGCGCCGGCATGCTGCGGATTAAGACGGATCGCATCGCTCAGGTCGGCGATGGCGCGGTCGAAATCGCCGTCCCGGCGGTAGGCGATGCCGCGATCGTAGTAGATGCCGGCATTTCCGGGCGCAAGGCGGATGCCTTCGCCGTAGTCGGCGATGGCGGCGCTGCGATCGCCTTTGTCCTCATGGGCGTTGCCGCGATGGTCGTAGGCGTCCGCGCTCTGCGGATCGAAGCGGATCGCAGCATCGAAATCGGCGACGGCGCGGTCGTAGTCGCGCTTCTGATAGGCGATGAGGCCGCGATTGTCGTAGGCGAGCGCGAACTGCGGCGACAGCTGGATAGCGCGGTCGAAATCGGCGACGGCGCGGACGAGATCGCCCTTCGCGCGCCAGGCGTCGCCGCGATTGTTGTAGGCGGCGGCGAAATTGGCGTCGAGGCGGATCGCCTGATTGTAGTCGGCGATGGCGCGGTCGAAATCGCCTCGCTCGAACGAGACGATGCCGCGATTGTTGAAGGCCGCGGCGTTCTTCGGCTCGAGCCTGATCGCCTGATCATAGTCGGCGGCCGCAAATTCGAGGTCGCCCTTGCGGCGAAAGGCGAGGCCCCGATTGAAGTAAGCGGCGGCGTAGTTTGGCGACAACCAGATCGCCTCGTCGTAGTCGGAGATGGCGCGATCGAAATCCGACTTCTCGTCGAAGGCGTTGCCGCGCGTCATCAGCGCGCCGACGTCAGCCGGATCGAGCCGGATTGCCTGATCGAGATCGGCAATGGCGCCGTCGAGATCGTGCTGCGCGAAACGCACGGCCCCGCGATCGGCAAAGCCGCGCGCATAGTCCGGGTTGAGCCTGATCGCCTCGCCGAAATCGCTCAACGCCGCGGCGAGATCGCCCTTGGCGCGCAGCGCCATGCCGCGGTCGTGGTGCAGGATCGCGAGGTTCGCCTGCTGATAGCGGCCGGAATTCAGGAGCGCCGTGCAGGAGGCGATCCGCTCCTCATTGCTGGCGCGCCACACGCCGGTGCAGCGCCGTTCATCGGCGCTCTCCTGGGCGCGCGCCGGCCCCGCAAATCCCGGCAGCAGCGCGGAGACGAGAACGATCCAGACCGCTGACAGAAGGTGCGCCGAAGAGCGCGGCATCATCGTCTTACCCGGCGAACGAGGGTCTGGGCAAAGCGATCGCCCCGTCTCGCTTGCTCGGCCTCGGCTGCCGTCAATCTACCCGCCGGGTGCTTGCCGGCCAAGCGGCGCGGACGAATCCACCACCCGCGGTTCGCAGGCGGATCTGGGGTCAGAATCCGCCGTTTCACCGCCTATGGCAGCCTGCAAATGCCGACCCAAATGCCTACCTATGAATCGGCTCCCGGACATGCTAGGAACCGCCGCCAACCCAAAAGCGGGCCGTGAACGTGGATAAGCAGGCGGGAAGAGCGAGCCGCTCCCCCGCGCCGGTTTTGTCTTTCCGTCCGGCTTTTCACCACGCCCGCCGATCGAACCCGCACGATGCGGGCGCAAGCGGAGTTGGCAATGATCAAGGATAATCCGCGCGAAGGCCTTACCTTCGACGACGTGCTGCTCAAGCCCGGCCTTTCGGACGTGATCCCCTCCGAAGTGGATGTCCGATCGCGCATCACCCGCCGCATCGGGCTGAACATCCCGATCGTCGCCTCGGCCATGGATACCGTCACCGAGGCGCATATGGCGATCGCCATGGCCCAGGCCGGCGGCATCGGCGTCATCCACCGCAATCTCGAGCCGGCGATGCAGGCAGCGCAGGTCCGCCAGGTGAAGAAATTCGAATCCGGGATGGTGGTCAATCCGGTGACCATTCATCCGGACGCCACGCTCGCCGACGCGCTCGCCTTGATGCAGGAAAACCGTATTTCCGGCATTCCGGTGGTCGAAGGCGGCGGCAACGGACGGGCCGGCAAGCTCGTCGGCATCCTCACCAATCGCGACGTGCGCTTTGCCACCGACCGGCGGCAAAAAGTCTCCGAGCTGATGACCAAGGACGGGCTCGTCACGGTGCGCGAGAGCGTCGGCCAGGACGAGGCCAAGCGGCTTCTGCATCAGCACCGCATCGAGAAGCTCCTGGTGGTCGACGCCGATTACCGCTGCGTCGGGCTGATCACGGTCAAGGATATCGAGAAGGCGGTCGCGAACCCCAATGCCTGCAAGGACGAGCAGGGCAGGCTGCGCGTCGCCGCCGCGACCAGCGTCGGCGAACCGGGCTATGCCCGCAGCGAAGCGCTGATCGACGCCGGCGTCGACCTCGTCGTCGTCGACACCGCGCACGGCCATTCGCGCCGCGTGCTCGAAGCCGTCACGCGCATCAAGCGGCTGTCGAATGCCGTCGAGGTCGTCGCCGGCAATATCGCGACCGCCGAGGGGGCAAAAGCGCTGATCGATGCCGGCGCCGACGCCATCAAGGTCGGGATCGGCCCCGGTTCGATCTGCACCACGCGCGTGATCGCCGGCGTCGGCGTGCCGCAGCTCACGGCAATCCGCGACGCGGTCGAGGTGGCTGAGCGGACCGGCACCCCGGTGATCGCCGATGGCGGGATCAAATATTCCGGCGATCTCGCCAAGGCGATCGGCGCCGGCGCCGACGTCGCCATGATCGGCTCGCTCCTTGCCGGCACCGACGAAACCCCGGGCGAAGTATTTCTGTTCCAGGGGCGCTCCTACAAGACGTTTCGCGGCATGGGTTCGGTCGGCGCCATGGCGCGGGGCTCGGCCGATCGCTACTTCCAGCAGGAGATCAAGGACACGCTCAAGCTCGTGCCCGAGGGCGTGGAAGGGCAGGTGCCGTACAAGGGGCCGGTCGCCAACGTGCTGCATCAACTCGTCGGCGGCTTGCGCGCCGCCTTGGGCTATGTCGGCGCCAAGAACCTCGTCGAATTCCACGACAAGGCCGAGTTCATCCGCATTTCCGGCGCCGGCCTGCGCGAGAGCCACGTGCATGACGTCACCATCACGCGCGAGAGCCCGAACTATCCGACGCGGGAGTAAGTGGTGGCGATGAAGAAGCCACGACGCGACCCGTTTCTCGAGGTCCGCAACGCGACCGACCGGCACCGTGCCGAGCACCAGTGCAGCGCTTACCCTTACGCCAACGGGCCGTTGCTTGGCGTTTTGGCGGCGACGGCGCGCGCGCGGCGCATCCTCGAATTGGGCACGGCGCTCGGTTATTCGGCGCTGTCATTTGCCCATGGCGCGCGGGATTCCATGGTCGATACTGTCGAGCGCGATCCCGAACATGTGCGGCTTGCCCGCGACAACATTGCGGCCGCCGCGCTCGATCATCGCATCACCGTGCATGAAGGCGACTTCGCCGGGATCCTCGCCACGCTCGATCCCGGCTACGATCTCGCCTTCTTCGACGGGAGTGCGCCGATACCGGCGTTGCATGTGAGCTTGCGCAACCTGCTGCGCACCGGCGGTACGTTGATCACCGCCAACTTGAACCACGGCGGAACGGCGGACACGGTCGCCAGGGCGCTGTTCGAGGGCAAATCCTGGCGCAGCGCGCTGGTCGATGAGGCGGGCGAAACCGCGGTCAGCGTCAAGCTCTGACCGCCGCAATTGGCGGGGGAAAGGGGGCCGTGATAAGGACTGGCCTCGCGCCGGATTCCAGGCGCCGCGAGGCTTACATTCATGTCCCTCCAGGCTGTTCTCCTGCCTCTTTTCGCCGAGGTGATCCTCACTTTCGCGCTGATGCTGCGGATGGGAGCGCTGCGCAACGCCGATTATCGCTCGGGCGCGGTCAAGCCGCAGGACATCGCGCTGCGCGAGCCGAAATGGCCGGCGCGTACCGCGCAGACCGCGCACTCATTCTCAAACCAGTTCGAGCTGCCGGTCCTGTTCTACGTCCTTACCATCCTCGAATGGATGACGCGGCATGCGGGGATTCTGTTCGTGGCGCTGGCCTGGGTGTTCGTGGTGTTTCGCGTGCTGCAGGCCTATGTGCACGTGACCAGCAACACCGTGAGGCTGCGCGGCACTTTCTATATCGTCGGAGCGCTGGTGCTCATGATCATGTGGGCGATCTACATCGTCCAGGTGATGCTTGGCGTGTGAGAGGGCCAACGCCATGCCCGTCGATTTTTGTCATCCCACGGCGCCGCACCATAAACTCAAATTGCCGGAATGGTACGTCTCCAGCCTGATGATGGACCGCGCGCTCGATGCAGTGGTGCGGCGCGTGAAGAAATTCGATCGCCAGCATGACATTCCCTACCTCGCCGGCTACAGCAAGGACGGCAAGATCATCTACATCGATCGTCACATGCCGAAGTCGTTCAAGTTTCGCGGCCGCGCGATCGAGACCGACCGCTTTCTCATCCTGCATGAGGAAGTCGAGAAGACGCTGATCGACCAGCTCGGGCTGCACTACCTGCACGCCCATCAGATCGCGACGCGCGCCGAGCAGGCGGCGGTGCGCGCCGCCGGCGTCAATTGGCGCGACTATGATCGCTTCATGCAGAAATACGTCAAGCAGATCGGCGACGAGCGCCTCACCAAAGTGCCTGACGATCTCGATACCAAGCCCTACCGCGACGAGCATGACGACGACCTCTTGCAACGCATGCTCGAGTGCATCGACAAAGGTCAGGTGCCCAAGGGGTTTCGCCGCGATCAATTGCGTGTCGCAGCCCGCGACATTCATCAATATATTCGCCGGCACCAGACGCCGGGAGCGCGACGTGCCGCAGCGATCGAGCGCAAGGCCACATGAGCGCCGCGCGTCGGCCGATGTGTCGCCGTGACGCCTTCGGCGCGCCTCTCCGCCGCGATCGAGGTGCTGGCGGATATTGAAGCGCGCCGCCGCCCGGCGGCGGATGCGCTCAAGGATTGGGGCCTCGCTCACCGCTTCGCCGGTTCGTCCGATCGGGCCGCCATTGCCGGCCTCGCTTACGACGCGCTGCGCCGCAAATCCTCCTCGGCGTGGCTGATGGGCGAACCAACCCCGCGTGCCGTTCTCATCGGCATGCTGCATCGTGAGCGCGGCCTCGACGTTGCGGGTATCGCGGCGTTGTTGAGCGGTGCGCGCTTTGCGCCGGCGCCTTTAAGCGAAGCCGAGCGAACGGCGCTCGGCCGCGACGTGCTCGATGACGCTCCGGCGCCGGTCCGGGGCGACTACCCGGATTGGCTCGATCCGTATCTGACGCGGACCTTTGGCGAAGACCGCGCCGCCGAGGGCACGGCGCTTGCGAGCCGCGCACCGCTCGATCTGCGCGTCAACACACTCAAGGCGGGGCGCGATGAGGTGCTCGCCAAGCTCGCCGATCTTGGCGTTGAACCGACGCGCTGGTCGCCCGATGGCCTGCGTATTCGTCTCCCGGCCGATGCGAAAAGCCCGGCGCTTCATGCCGAGCCGCTCTATCGCAAAGGCGCTTTCGAGATCCAGGATGAGGGCTCGCAGCTTGCTGCGCTGTTTGCGGGTGCAAAGCCCGGCGAACAGGTCATCGATCTTGCGGCCGGCGCTGGCGGCAAGACGCTCGCTCTGGCGGCTGCCATGCACAATCGCGGGCAGATCTACGCGACCGACATCGATAAGCGCCAATTGGCGCCGATCCATGAGCGCATCGCGCGCGCTGGCGCCCGCAATATCCAGGTGCGCACCCCGCGGGGAGGGGCGGACGTCCTCGCCGATCTCGCCGGCCGCGCCGATTGCGTGTTGATCGATGCGCCGTGCACCGGCACCGGGACCTGGCGGCGCAATCCGGACGCCAAATGGCGGGTGCGCCCCGGCGCGCTCGCCGAGCGCCTCAAGCAGCAGCACGCGCTCCTCGACCGCGCCGCCGCGCTGGTCAAGCCAGGCGGCCGCATTGCCTACGTCACCTGCTCGGTGCTGACCGAGGAGAATGGCGATCAGGTACGGGCCTTCCTCGCCCGCAATCCGGATTTTTCCGTGGAGAGGCCCGCCGAGGTAACGCAGCCGCTTGGCGAACGCGCCTTTCTTTTCATCCGCGCCGCGCTTATCTGCGGGGAGGGCTTGCTGATGACGCCGCGCCGCACCGATACCGACGGGTTTTTCGTCAGCCTGCTGCGACGGGCGGCCTGACGGAAGCGCTCAAACTCGACAGGATGAAACCATTGCCATAAAACCCGCCATGGCATCCCACGACAAGATTCTGATCGTCGATTTCGGCTCGCAGGTGACCCAGCTCATCGCCCGGCGCGTGCGCGAGGAGCGGGTCTATTGCGAGATCGTGCCGTTCCAGAAGGCCGAGGCGGCGCTTCGCGAGATGAAGCCGAAAGGCGTCATCCTTTCCGGCGGACCCGCGTCCGTGCTCGACAAGGATGCGCCGCTCGCGCCGACGGCGATCTACGAGGCCGGCATACCGGTGCTCGGCATCTGCTATGGCGAGCAGGCCATGGCGCACCAGCTCGGCGGCAAGGTGGAGGGCGGGCACCACCGCGAGTTCGGCCGGGCCGAAGTCGAGGTGACGAAGTCGTCGGCGCTTTATGAGGGCGTGTGGGAGGTCGGACAGCGCTATCCGGTGTGGATGAGCCATGGCGACCGGGTCACCCGGCCGCCCGAGGGCTTCGTTGCGGTCGGCACCTCGGCCAACGCGCCGATCGCCATGATCGCCGACGACAAGCGCAAATTCTATGCGACGCAGTTCCACCTCGAAGTCGTGCACACGCCGCATGGCGCCGCCATCCTGCGTAATTTCGTGCGCAAGATCGCCGGCTGTGCCGGCGACTGGACGATGCGCGCCTTCAAGGAGGAGGCGATCGAGAAGATCCGCCGCCAGGTCGGCAAGGCCAAGGTGATCTGCGGACTGTCGGGCGGCGTTGATTCCGCGGTAGCCGCAGTGCTCATTCACGAGGCGATCGGCGATCAGCTCACTTGCGTGTTCGTCGACCACGGGCTCTTGCGGCTCGGCGAGGCGGAGCGGGTGGTGGCGATGTTCCGCGGCCACTACAATATTCCGCTGGTGCACGTCGAAGCCGCCGAGGATTTCCTCAAAGCGCTTGCCGGTGTCGAGGATCCGGAGATCAAGCGCAAGACCATCGGCAAATTGTTCATCGACGTGTTCGAGGCGCAGGCGAAGAAGCTCGGCGGCGCCGAATTCCTCGCCCAGGGCACGCTCTATCCCGACGTGATCGAGAGTGTGTCGTTCACCGGCGGCCCGTCGGTGACGATCAAATCGCATCACAATGTCGGCGGCCTGCCGCAGCGCATGAACATGAAGCTCGTCGAGCCGCTGCGCGAATTGTTCAAGGACGAAGTCCGCGCGCTCGGCCGCGAGCTCGACCTGCCGGACGTCTTCGTCGGCCGCCATCCGTTCCCCGGCCCAGGCCTCGCCATTCGCTGCCCCGGCGAAGTTACCCGCGAGAAGCTCGATATCCTGCGGGTCGCCGACGAGGTGTTCATCGAGGAAATCCGCCGCGCCGGCCTCTATGACGACATCTGGCAGGCCTTCGCCGTGCTGCTGCCGGTGCGCACCGTCGGCGTGATGGGCGATTTCCGCACCTATGACTACGTCGTCGCGCTGCGCGCGGTCACCTCGACCGACGGCATGACCGCGGACTTTTATCCCTTCGACACGAAATTCATCGCCGAGGTCGCGACCCGCATCATCAACGAGGTCAAGGGCGTCAACCGCGTCGTCTACGACGTGACCTCCAAGCCGCCGGGCACGATCGAGTGGGAGTAGGGGGGGCGGATAGCCTGGAGGGCTCGGGGACGAACGGCATGGTCGAATTTTCGATACTTGCCGCTGCAGGAGATCGCCCTCTCTTTTGGAGCACGAATCGACTCGCAGCGGACGAGGGTCAGGCCGCAGCTAACCTGAGGCGCACGCCTATAACCGCTTAGCGCAGAGCCTGTTGGACTCCAGTCGCTAACCGCCCTCTGGTTCTGGCCCGTTGTCTTCGTGCCAGTTGACAGCAAGTCTCTGCGCATCGGATAGATGCGTGGTCGGGCATTGCTCACGTGTCAACGCCACGCCTCTCATCGTCGCTCCTTCAAAATTGCAGTCGATGAACGATGATCGCCGCAAATCTGCGCCGTCGAGGTTCGCGTTCACAAAAACGACTTGTTGGAAGATTGATGACCGCATATCGGAACGAGCGAGATCGGCGTCGGTGAAGTCGGTTCCTAGGAGGTTGTTCCAACACAAATTTGACTCATGAAGGTCGGTATTCCGAAAAGAAACTCGGTTGATCTCAGAGCGCCCAAAAAACGATCGAGACAGGGACAAGCCGGACAAATCAAGAGTATCGGCGAGACGTGCTCTGAATACGCTGAATCCAAAGGGGGGTTCATGGCGGGGCATCCGCTTCGGTATTGACGGGCGCTCATTGGGATCCCGCAAGCCAAGATCGCACAAACGCGCGTATGACAAGTGGTACGAAAGTCGGGCGGCCATCAATCAGCCTCCGTCTGCTTGGAGCCGAGTAAATGCGCTGTAGCGGAGCCGTCAACGGCAAGATTTCTATCCAGCCGCACGGTCGTCAAGGGCCCGACCATTGGAAAACCGCCGCCGTAGAACAGTTTTCATTCCGCGACGGACAATCCAGCCGCGGTCGGCGCGGCGCTGAAACTGGCCTTGGGCCGAAACGATCATGTCTCGCGGAACAATGGCGAGACATGACCATTTCTGTTACCTGCCGGCCGGCGCCGGGCTCTTCTCCGCTCCACCTCCGCCGCCGATCTGCCTTAGGCGCTCGGCCACCTTGTCGAAAAATGGGTAGTCGCAGAAGATGTAGTTCTCGCAGACCCGCCCGCCGCGGGTGCGGACGCGATCGCAGCCACTGAAGTGCTCGGTCTTGCCGTCGATCGTTGCCGTCGCGATCCAACGGATAAAGGTGCAATCGCCGGTCGATGCGTGCTTGCCGACCTCGAGTGAGAAGTCCGGCACGGCGGTAACCACGCTCTCGATCGTTTTGTAATAGGCGGCCGCCCCGCGCACCGTGCCGATCGGCCTCGGCCAATAACCGACGATGTCCTCGGTCAGGACCTTGGGAACTCTCGTCAGGGCTGCCGGATCGGGTTTCGCCCAGAATGCCTTGAAGGCATCAACGGACCAAGTAAGCGCTGGCTTCGTCTCTGCTGCGAGTGACATGGAATGCTCCTTCTCAAAGGTCTGAATCGGTCCCCTTGCGCTGCGGGCGCCTGCTGCCGCAGCACTCCGTCGGGGTCGTTCACGCGGACCTCTGAATTTGATTATCGCAGTCAAGAGCCAAGCGCGTCGATTATCCGACAGGTAAGATTCGTCACGTTGGCGTTCGCGGCCAGCCCCTCAACCGTCGAAGAAATTTTGCAAGACGATGTCGGTTCCCGAGAACCTTGTTCGTCGTTTCGACGCCGGGCCGATGAGGTCGGCTCAAACAAGGGGACAGACGATGCGCGTGATGGTGCTCGTGAAGGCTACCGAAGACAGCGAAAAGGGCATGCTCCCCACGTCAGAGATGTTCGAGGCGATGGGCAGATACAATGAGGAGCTGGTCAACGCGGGCATCATGCGCGACGCCGCCGGCCTCAAGCCCTCCTCGCACGGCAAGCGTATTGCGTTCGATGGCGCCCGCCGCGCGGTCATCGACGGGCCTTTCGCGCAGACCCGCGAGCTCGTCGCCGGCTTCTGGCTCTGGGAGGTCAAGGACATGGACGAGGCGGTCGCCTGGGTGAAGCGCTGCCCCAATCCCATGCCGGGACCGAGCGAGATCGAAATCCGGCCGCTATACGAGATGGCTGATTTTCAGTGAGGAATTTGCGACGCGAATCTGACGCCGGGAATCACGAAAATCCATGACCGGACGCGCGAGAAGTTCAGCGGCGACGCGAAATTGCGTGGCTCCATAACGCGCCGCGCCAACGCGGCGGCCGCCGCCTAAAAAAATCCTCCGGAATGCTGCCAGCCTGTCGGTTCCGGTCGATCTCATTCGTCTTACAGCCGGTGAGAGCTGCATTGGAGATCGGGAATGGAAAATTCTCGTTATCGCTGGGTGATCGTGGCGGCCGGGGGTCTGTTGGGCTGTGTCGCCATCGGCGGCATGTTTTCGCTACCGGTGCTGCTGCAGCCCATCGCGCGTGACACCGGCTGGTCGGTCACCGGCGTGTCCAGCGCCATGACCGTCGGCTTTCTCGCCATGGCGCTGACAAGCATGCTCTGGGGCACCTTGTCCGACCGGCTGGGGCCGCTGCCAGTGGTGCTGACCGGCTCGATCGTGATCGCGGCGAGCCTGGCGCTCGCCAGCCGGGCGACGTCGCTCCTCGCATTTCAATTCATCTTCGGCGTCATGCTCGGTGGCGCCACGGCCGCGATCTTTGCACCGATGATGGCGACCGTCACCGGCTGGTTCGACGCCCATCGCAGCCTTGCCGTGTCGCTGGTCTCGGCCGGCATGGGGATGGCACCGATGACCATGTCGCCGCTCGTCGCCTGGCTCGTTTCGCACCACGATTGGCGAACCTCGATGCAGATCCTGGCCGTCGTCGTCGCCGCAATCATGATCCCGGTCTCGCTCTTGGTGCGCCGCGCGCCGGCGCTTGAAGCGACGCGCGCCGCCCCATCCGATCCGGCGGCGCCTCAAGCGGAGATGTCGCGTGCACGAGCGCTGCGCTCGCCGCAATTCGTCATCCTGCTGCTGACCAATTTCTTCTGTTGCGCGACGCACTCGGGGCCGATCATCCACACGGTGAGTTATGCCGTCACGTGCGGGATTCCGATGATTGCCGCGGTCACGATCTACAGCGTGGAGGGTCTCGCCGGGATGGGCGGCCGTATCGCGTTCGGCTTGCTGGGCGACCGCCTTGGCGCCAAGCGGGTGCTGGTCGCCGGCCTGTTCGCTCAGGCATTCGGCGCATTGGCTTACGTCTTCGTGCGCGAGCTCGCCGCATTCTATGCCGTGGCGGCGCTGTTCGGCTTCATCTACGCCGGCACCATGCCGCTCTATGCGGTGCTCGCGCGCGAGAACTTTCCGCTGCGGATCATGGGCACCGTGATCGGCGGAACCGCGATGGCCGGCAGCCTCGGCATGGCGAGCGGGCCGGTGGCCGGCGGTCTGATCTACGACACGTTCGGGAGTTACGCGTGGCTCTATATCGGCTCATGGGCCGTCGGGCTCGGCGCCTTTGCGATCGCGCTGACGTTTCGGCCATTCGTCAAGGTCGAGGCCCGGTCCGTGCCGGCGCGCCCGGTCGAAGTCGAGAGCGCGCTCTAGTGGAGCGGATTTGACATCCGCTACCCACCCAGCCGCGAACTCGTGAAGCGAATGTCAAATCCAAAGCTCCACTAGCACTGATATTTTGCTAGTGGTCCTTTGATTCTAACATTCGCATCAGAGCTGCCGAACCGGGATGCGAATGTTAGAATCGGACCACTAGCGTCGCGGCGTCGCCTGAAACGTCAGAGCCGCGCCACCGGCATCCAGATTTCGATCGTGCCGGTGCCAGTCTGCGCATTGAAATTTTCGCCGTAGCGCTCAAAGCTCGGCCCGTCGGTGAACTTGACGCTCGAAACCGGCAACCACTTGTTCCAGATCGTGTAGTGGGTGCGCCTGAGCATCGACACATGGCCGGGATGACGGAAGACGGCATAGCGCTGCGGGCTGATACGCACCGTCGCGAAGTCGTCGGGCAAATCACTGAAATCCCTCACCTTGACGCCGGTGATGTATTCGAAATTGCCGGAATTGTCGGCGTTGCAGCAGACGCCATAGGTCTCCGGCCCGTCTTGATTCGCTAGATTTCCGATGTGCGGCGTAAACCGCTGCCATTGGTTGGGGATGCCTTGGTTGGTCGCAAACGTGTAGCGGGCGCCAAGGCCGGCGATCAGAATCTCTTCGCTTTCGGCAAAACGCGGCTCGTCAAGGTCGATCAATAGCGACTTGTCCATGCGTATCGGCTCCACGAGTTTGAGGTGATCGAGTTTGCCAAGGGAGCGGCACTCTTCGGGCGTCATTCCGAACTGTTCACCGAAGGCGCGCGTGAAGGCCTCGTGCGAGCCATATCCGGCGGCAAGGGCGACGGCGAGGATATCCGGCGCACCCGCCGCCAGAGAGCGCGCGGCCTCGCTGAGACGGCGGCCGCGGGCGTATCGCATCAGCGAACTTCCGGTTGCCTCCGCAAACGCACGCGCCAGATGGTGAGCAGATACGCCGGCCGAATCGGCAATGGCTCGCAGCGAAATGTCCGCCGCCAGGCGGTTTTCGATGAACCAGAGAGCTCGTTCGACCGGATACATGCCTGCGCCATCGACCTTCCGAGATTGGCGACAAGGCCGGTGTCCTGCTTGATCGGGATTGATCATCCGATCGCTTTCTAACGATCGCGGCCAGTCGCGGCATCACCGGCCGACGCGATTTCAAGGCGCACCGGCCGCCCTACTTATCGGCAACCCGACGGCACGGGCCCCTATGGCTTCACGAAGAGCGGGCTTGGAGCCGAGGGATCATCTTTGTCGCGTTCGATGCTCTCCCTGGCAGCCACGATGAGTTCATCATCGACGATTTGGTCTGCGCGCAATTGTTTGAGCGCATTAACATCGATCAAGGGTATATTGGCGACCCAGTCTGCGATCGGGCGCGGCGTCGTGAAATAGGCGGCTTTGAGCGGATCGTTCGTCGGATCGAAACCGGCGCGTTCTACGACTTCCGCAACCTCGGCCCAGGGCGCCAGGCCGAAGCGCGGTTCGCCGGCAGCATCTCGCCCGACCAGGACGTAATCGACTTTCGGTAGCAAAATCGGCATCCCATCTCCCCAGGCGACGACCCGACTGGGACGGCCTTCGATCCGGAAGAACGCGATCGTCGGTAGGAAGCAGCTGGGGTTGCGCCACTTGCGTTCGGCGAGACGATAATTCCACGCCCAGGCGGCGCTGAGCGTATCGGCCGGCATAGTCGATAGCTCGAAGCTCTTCAACAGAGCGTTGCGGACAGAAAACAGATTGCCGAAATTCCAGCCGCTGAGAAATCCCTCGCCGGAGTAAGGCCTTCTCCCATGCCGCGCATCTGAGCGTCTTCAATTCGCGGTCGGAATGCCGCAACCAAGGCGGACAGCTCGATTTCTGCCTCGGTGCCAAAGAAGCTCGGTCGGCCATAATCGATCTCGAATGCGGCCGAGGCGACGTTCTTCTGGAACAAGAGATTTCGCTCACACCGCAAACTCAGGAAAAAGTATACGCCCGTGTCCAGGTTTTGATAGACCGCGTTGTTTTCCTCCACCCTATAACGCTTGCGTGTGGTCAGATATTGAAGAATGCGGCTTCGTGAGACCGCCGGCTCAAAAAACAGGTCCAGGTCGTAACTCATTGGCAACTGTCCTGCAGCGCTTCTTGCGCATCGAGCAACCGAGGCGGGACGGGCGGTCTCTACCGCGAGCCATGAGATCTTGAATCCGATCGGCTCAGGCGCGTCCGGCGTCTGATCAAACGAAAGCATCGCGTGTCTCCACCCTCGGTGAGCGGCAGACGAACCGCAGCTCTCACCGCCAATGAGCTTTTGCGCTGGGCACTAAGCTCACAGCTGCGCTCCAGCCATCCGTGCGAAGGCGTCCCTCCGAGATCGCGTTCTTGCTGAAGGCGGCGTTCGGTGACGATCGCGATACAAGCTGGTTCCACTCGCGCGTGGGCGCGATCGCCAAAGCGCTCAACAGCGGCGATTTCGTCCTGGCCGCGATTGCTGCGGTCCACACGCGGACACCGGAGTTGAGTGCTGAGGCAGTCATACGTCTTTCGCGTGCCGAGGAAGAACTGAACAAATACAGCTATAACCCCGACGAGCCGCGAGATTGGCATGGCCGCTGGACCAGAGACGGGGCTGCTGGTCCGGAAAGCGTAGCGGCGCCTGAAGTCGAAAACGATCGCGCGGACCAGCCGCTCGCGTTCGACCCCCGGCAACGCGTCGCCGAGAATACATCATCCTTTACGACGCCGTCGGACGCCGCGGCTGGTGACGCTTCTGGAAAATCAGATCACGGCGACGATTCTCATGAGCCGACATCGCTCGAACAGACGTTCGAGAGGAAATACGACGATCTAGGGCCGGTCGATTTTGCCAAGGAGGTCATTCAGTTCGGCGACTGGT
>Ga0187769_10000533_pt1 | contig 20888 bp, 19 predicted proteins | sample 0116_SJ02_MP02_1_FD_133140 | JGI IMG/M metagenome (GOLD analysis project Ga0187769, IMG submission 133140) | Tropical peat soil microbial communities from peatlands in Department of Meta, Colombia - 0116_SJ02_MP02_10_MG | ecosystem: Environmental > Terrestrial > Soil > Wetlands > Peat | place... | reverse complement strand
TTGGAGTGAGGTGCAGATTCAAGGAAAAGCCAGGGATATTCTTCCCCGTCATGTGGGTCACGACAGAGTGGTCCCTCCTCCGGGGAATACTGATCGGGTACCAGAAGCGGCTGGCGGACAGGATCTCGATGACAAAGCTCCACCCCCTTAACCCCGGGCTGAAGCCTATATCCCCGGGCACCAGGTTCGGGGGGTTCTGCGTAAAAGGGTCGGAGCAGACCCTGTCGCTTGAAGTCGCCGTCGAGAAAGCAGGGGGACCCTCCGACCTCCCTTCGTTCGGCGCCACCTATGGGATGCGAAGGTTTCCGAGCACGGGCCAGGGCCAGGCTGTAAACGAGCCCGTAGAGATTCTGAAATCCAATTCGAGGGTGGCTGACGTCTGGATCGGCACGGGCTCTGTGAAGACGAAGCTCGAAGTTGGGAAGACCGAGCCACTGTATGGAGCAGTGTACCGAAGTGGCTTTACCATAACGGGTTCGAAGCCGCTGAAGGAGTAGCACCGCATTTATATCGAATAAGGGGGTCCGAATTCCATCTTGCAGTCAAGATACCAGGCAAGGACCTACTCCAACTTCATTGGTGGGAAATGGGCCGAATCCTCGGGGGGAGTCATCGAGAGCCGCAATCCAGCGAATGGAGAGATCGTATCCAGGGCGGCGAGATCGAGGCCAGAGGACGTCGCCTACGCCGTCGAGGAGGCAAGAAAGGCTTTCGACGCCGGGGTCTGGTCTTCGAAGCGCCCTGCCGAGAGGGCCAAAGTCCTCCGAGAGATTTCTGAAACGATTCGGCGAGAGACCGAGAACCTCTCCGTCCTCCTCACGCTTGAGACGGGTAAGCCATTGGCAGACTCGAATGGTGAGCTTCTGAACGCTGCCAACGTGCTGGAGTACTATGCATCCGCAGCGCGGCACATTGTCGGCAGAATTCCCCGCTATGGGTCGGCCGACATAAGCCTGGTTGTCCACGAGCCGGTTGGCGTCTGCGGCCTGATAGTCCCATGGAACTCCCCCATCTCCTTGCTGTCGTGGAAGCTCGGCCCAGCCCTTGCCGCCGGTTGTACGGTCGTCATCAAGCCGGCGGGCTACACGTCGGGAGTAACAATGGAGTTCGTGAAAATGCTCAGTGCCATCGAGGGGCTTCCCGATGGCGTCCTCAACGCGGTCACCGGACCGGGCGAACCCGTTGGCTCGGAATTGGTGAAGAACCCCGGCGTGGACAAGGTCTCCTTTACGGGCTCCACGGAGACGGGGAGGGCTATCATGGAAATGGCTGCCTCAAACTTGAAGAAGCTAAACCTAGAGTGCGGAGGGAAATCGGCCGACATCATCTTCGACGACGCCAACATGGAGGCAGCGCTCCCAAGCGCCATGTGGTCCATATTCAGAAGCGCAGGCCAATCCTGCAACGCGGGCTCCAGGCTCCTTGTCCAGAAAACCATCTACAGCACGTTCATGCAGGGCTTCAGGGAGGCAACCACAAAGATCAGGATTGGAAACGGTCTTGACCCCTCGACGGAGATGGGTCCCGTTGTCTCCGAGGCGCAGCTGAACCGAGTTCTGGGGTACATCAAGTCTGGCCAGGACGATGGGGCTCGCCTGACTGCAGGCGGGAAGCGGCTCCTCGAAGGGGATTACTCGAAGGGATTTTTCGTCCAGCCGACTGTTTTCGAGGGTGTGGAGGTAAACATGCGGATTTTCCAGGAGGAAATTTTCGGGCCCGTGGTCTGCGTCCTGCCCTTCGAGAACGAGGAGGATGCCATAACGATTGCCAACGACACCAAGTTCGGGCTGGCAGGGGACGTCTGGTCCCGAAGCCTCACGCGGATCATGAGAGTCTCTCAGGGCATCAGGACGGGGACGCTCTGGGTGAACCGACACCTCAACCCGGGTCCAGAGGTTCCATTCGGCGGCTACAAGCAGAGCGGGCTCGGGCGAGAAACCGGGATGGAGGGGTTGATGGAATTCCTCCAGACGAAGCACATAAGCCTGCAGCTGACCGACTCGTTCGAGCGGGTCCGCCGGTGACCAGCCGCCGGGCTATCTCCCAACAGAGCGCTCGACTCTGACTCCGCGACGGCCGAGCTCGTCGAGCAGCTTCTCGACCCCCTTCCCCTGGATTGCAACCTCGGGGGGGATCACTCCCTTTCCTTCGACCTCGCCCGATCCAAGCATCTGCGTGACTATGGACGCTGTATACGCTGTGGTCTTCCCCATGGAGCTGACGCCGTTCTTTTCGTCGTACCTGTCAACCATGTCGTACACCACGCTTCCCTTCCTCCCCTTCGCGATGACCCTCATCACCGTCATATCCCGGGGGTCGCCTTCCGCAAGCTTCCTCCCAAGCACCGCCCACGACACCTCCAGCGGGGATACCTCGACATCCCCTGCTTTGACCCTCTCCCTAGAGAAGAACCCGGACTCCATGAGCAAGCCCATCTTCTCGGCGTGCCCAGGCCATCTGAGGGTGATTTCGTCTAGCGTTTTCATTCCCTTCATAGTGTACACGAGGCTTGCGAGCCCGTCGGTGCAGAACCCTTCCAGTTTGCCTACGGGAGCTGGGAACTCGTAACCCTTCACCGTCGAGAAAGGGCGAACCTTCAGGAGCCTGCCGTTCCTGAACACCCGAGCATCATCGATGTACTCCCTGAGCAGCCCCACTATGGAAAAGACGAGGCGGTAGTCGAAGGGTGGGAGCGGGCTCTGCGGAAGGCCCCCCACTAGGATGTGCCCTTCGTCCCCCCCGCCGATTTGTTCGAGCCCGTGAGCAAGGAGCACTCCGCCGAGGCCTGGAGCAACTCCGCACCCCGGTATCAGCACACCTCCAGTCTTCTTTGCCTGTGCGTCGAGGGTCATCTGTTCATCCTCGAAGGCGATGTTCACCATTCTCGCCCCCGCCTCCACCGCGGCCACGTCCGAAGGGTGCACGATTCCGTGAGGGAGCGCAGAAGCCGCGACGTCAAACCCTTTCAGGAACGAGACCACCTTCCTCTTGTCCTTGAGGTCGAGGAGCTCTGTCGAGAGCTTCTTCCCCGGGGTGCGCTTCTTCACGCTCTTCAGCCTCTCGGGGTCGATATCCGCGACCACCACTGAGTCAACACCTTCGGACCTGGCTAGGTCCCACCCGATCACAGACCCCATCAGACCGGAACCAAGGACGGCAGCTCTCATGTGGGCAGGCCCCATTTAGCTCGCTTAAGAGTTGAACGTCTAATTACTAAGCCCAGGAGCGCAGGGCGCAGATGAGGCGGTGAATGGGAACGAGACGACGCCTCCAATCCTCCGATCAGAAGCCCTGAAAGTCGACGAGGCGTAACTACGTCCAGTCGAGTTAACAGAACCAATGTCTCACATCTTAAGTAGGGAAGGAGGTCGGCCTAAATCGTGAGCCTACGGGATTCTCTGAACCAGCCCGTCTCGGTTTACATCTCCTCTTTCTTCGCTCGGGTGTCGGCTACCGACTCCGTTGCGGAAGCCGCGAGGACGATGCAGAAAGCGGACGCCACCGAGGCCGTGGTCGTCAGCGGCTCGGTCCCACAGGGAATCATCACCGAGCGGGACATACTCTACAAGGTCGTGGCCGCAGGTTCCAACCCTTCGGTCGTTAAGGTCAGGGACATAATGAGCTCGCCTGTGCATGTCGTCGACGAGGGCTGCAGCGTCGGTGAGGCCATCGCCAAGATGTCGAAACTGGGCATCAGAAGGCTCGGGGTGACCAAGAGCGGCAAGCTAGTCGGAATCATCACCCAGAAGGCGATGGTCACCGGGAAGGCGGATCAGAGCATCCTGCTCCCGGAGCTGACACACCCGGAAGGATTCGCCTGCCCCTATTGCAACGCAGTCATGAAATCGAGAGAAGAACTCTCGAAACACATCGACCGTGTCCACATGGGAGGGCTCGGCTTGCTCCAGGGCGACAGCTCAAAGTGGTAGTCTAGAAAGCGGAGAAGAGTTCCATCGTCTCGGCAATCCAGAGCATCCCCTTTCGCATGTTCTCCAGCTTCAGGTTCTCGTTGGGCGCGTGGATCCCGCCATCCATGGCAGAAACGCCTATGTCGACCGACGGCATGTTGTACCCCCGTGCGAATAGGTACAGAGGCCCCGTCCCGGGCGATCCAAGCTCGACGATTGGCTTCTTGCCATAGACCTTCTCCGCCGCTATTATAGCGGCTTGGGCAAATTGGTTCTTGTACGAGGTCCTGGCGGCCGGCTCCATGCTCTCCAGCTGCATCTCCACGTCTTCGAAGCCGTTGTTGTCTAGGAACTTCCTCAGCTTCTTCAGGAGGTCCTGGGGGTCCTGCTCGGGGACCAGCCTGAAGTCCATCTTCACGTGTATCTCCTTCGGGAGGACCGTCTTGGACCCAGGGCCCGTATAGCCCGACCAAATTCCGGCTATGTTGCCGGTAGGGCGTTGTACCAGCGCCTTTTTCGCTTGGTCGTCCCCCATGCCCCCGAGGAAACTGTCCGCGCCGTATGTCTTCCTGAACTCGGCTCCGTCAAAGGGCTGCTGTTGGAGCACGCCGACCTCGTCTTCCGCCAGATTTGTCACACCGTCGTACCATCCCGGCACCCTGATCATCTCCTTCTCGTCCTTCAGAATGTTGAGGAGCCTCAGCATTCTCCATGGGGCGCTCGGGAGGATTGCCGCGTAGCTGCTGTGCGCATCCTGAGACAGAGACCTAAGTATGAATTCGACATAGATCATCCCTTTTACGCCAAGCGTCACCATGGGTGTCCCTCTGGCATCCACTGTGCCGTACTCCCAGACTACTGCGTCCGCCCTGAACAGGTCGCTGTACTTCGACACGTATTCCCCGAGATGGACGCTCCCCGTCTCCTCCTCCCCCTCGAAGCAGAATTTCACGTTGCAAGGAGGTTCCCCGGCAGTCTTGATGTACGACTCCACTATCTTCAGCCGTGAGACGAGCTCTCCTTTGTCGTCTGACACTCCGCGGCCGTAGAGAACGCCGTCCCGGATCTCTGGCCTAAACGGAGGAGACTTCCAGAGCTCCAGGGGCTCTTCAGGCTGGACGTCGTAATGGTTGTAGAACATTATCGTCTTGTGGGACTTCGCCGACTTTATTTCTCCGTAGACAAGTGGAGCAACTCCATCGATGCGAAGGACCTTAGTGGCAGCTCCTGTCTCCTTGAGCATCTCCTCTACCAGGGCGGCACACTCCTCGATTCCCTCCTTCCGGGCGGAAACGCTCGGCTGAGAGGCGAGCCTGATTACGTCCTGAGCGAAGTCATCAATGTGTTCGCCCACGTACTTCTCGAATCTTTTGTCGACCATGGAGGGTACCCTTTGCCCGGCCATGCCTTACAGGAATTAAACGTTAGAGGTTTGTGTGTTACCGGGGCTTGTACCTCATCAGCAGAAGCGAATTGCTGACAACTGACACCGAGCTCAGTGCCATGGCCGCCCCTGAAAGGAAGGGGAGAAACGAGTAGACTCCCGCCCCGTAGAATGGGACCAGGAGCCCCGCCGCGACGGGGACCAGTATGGCGTTGTATCCGAAGGCCCAGGCGAGGTTCTCCTTGATCTTCCGCATCGTGGCTCTGCCTATCCTGAGAGCATCAACAGCGTCTGTCAACCTGTCCTTGACAAGGACCATGCCCCCTGTCTCCTTCGCCACGTCCGTCCCGCTACCGATAGCCAACCCCAGGTCCGCCTTGGCGAGGGCAGGAGCGTCATTTACTCCGTCGCCAACCATGGCCACTACCCTTCCACTTGCCTGCAGCCTCTTCACTTCCTTTTCCTTCTCTGCAGGAAGGAGGCCACCTCTGAACTCCTGAACTCCCACTCTCTCGGCTATCGCCCTTGCCTCCTGCTCGTTGTCACCTGTGAGCATCAACACGAAGAGCCCCATTGACTTCATCTCGCTGACTGCCTCCGCAGCTTCAGGCTTCACCGTATCCCCAACTGCTATCGCGCCGTAATCGCCCGGCGACGAGACGTACACTACGCTGTTTCCCTCGGATTGGAGCCTGCCTGCTTCAGCCTCGAGTTCCCAGGTCGCGGGGATTCCCGCAAATTCTCTCCTTCCCACCCTGACCGTCCTGCCACCGACATTGCCCTCCACCCCCATCCCAGGAGTAGAAACGAAGTCCGTTACTTCGGTAAGAGTCAGTCCCCTTCCAAGCGCCTCCTTCACGATAGCCCTGCCAATGGTGTGCTCCGACGCTATCTCCACCGAGGCAGCCATCGCGAGAGTCCGTTCCCTGTCCCGTCCGACAACTCCGGCGACGGATTGTCTTCCTTCCGTTATGGTCCCGGTCTTGTCGAGGATTACTGTATCTACGCGAGCCGCAGCCTCCACTGCCTCCCCTCCTTTCACTAGTATGCCCCTCTTCGCTGCGTTGCCCGTCCCAACGAGAAGGGCGGCGGGGGTGGCTAGACCTAGCGCGCAAGGGCAGGCGATGATGACCACCGACACGAAGACCAGCACGGAGGTCGTGACCGAGACGCCTCCCAGGAGTCTCCACCCCAGCGAAGCGCCGAGTGCGACCAGGATTATCGCCGGGACGAAATACTCGGCAACCCTGTCCGCGAGCCTTTGTATCGGCGCCCGGCCGGCTTTGGCTTCCTCCACCAGCTTTGTTATCTGGCCCAGGACAGTGTCCTGACCTACTGAGGTACACCTCATCACCAGCATCCCTCCTGTGCTGATCGAACTCCCGATTACTTGGCTCCCGACTTCCTTTCTGACTGGGGCGCTCTCCCCCGTCAGAAGCGACTCATCGGCCTCCGACGCGCCGCTTTGCACGATGCCGTCCGTCGGTATGCGCTCTCCCGATTTCACCTCCACGAGGTCTCCGACAGCAAGATCCTCTACGGGGACGTCAACCACTCCGCCATTCCGGACGACGTGAGCGATTCTCGGCCTCAGTTCCATCAGCTTCCTGACAGAATCTGACGCCCTTTCCTTGGTGTAATGCTCGAGGAGACGCCCGGAGAGCACCAGCGTGATGATCACGGTCGAGGCGTCGTAGTACACCCCCTGGACCCCAAAGAACGAAGGCGCGAGGGTGGCGACTGCGCTGTATCCGAAGGCTGCCGTGGTCCCGACCGCCACAAGGACATCCATGTTGGCCGCGTGCATCTTGAGGGAATGATAGGCCCCGCCGTAGAACCTCGAGCCGACATAGAACTGGACTGGCAGTGCCAGCAGGAACAGGACGTAGTCGTTCGCCTGCGACGAAGGAATTGGCACGTAGCTAAGCAAGAGAATAGGGACTGTCAGAATTGCGCCGAGGATGACCAGCGACTTCAGCCTGTTGAGCTCCTTTTGGGGCATGACGAATTCTAATCTGCATCCTTCACTGCAGAAGTAGTACGTGGTGCCCCCGGCAGTAGCCTTCAGCGCCTCGGGCGTCTCCTCGACGCTCATTCCGCAGACGGGGTCCTTCGCCAACCTCTCAGGAACCAGCCAACCCGTGCCTGCGTTAAATCATTCCCCGACGGGGTGACCGAGAGGAGATTTACGCGGTTGTCGAGGACCCGCCGAAAAATCTGTAAACCGGTTGGCGCCCCCCAAGGTCGTGCAAAAAGACCCCGTATGCGGCATGGTGGTCGAGGAGCGTAATACAGAGCTGAAATCGGAGTACGACGGACGGACGTTCCACTTCTGCTCCGCCGGCTGCAAGGCCGCCTTCGACAGAGACCCACATCGCTATGTTCGATAGGAGCACCGGGAATACACCGATGTCGGGCTTCGACCTTGAGAATCGCCTCTAGGCTTAAAACCGAATCGGCCGACGCCCGAATGAATTAGGGTTGATTGTTGCCCCTGCTGTCATGGGAGCGATAGGGAAGTGAGCAAGGACCAACCGGTGGAGGGGCAAAGAAACAGGGTCGCCGCAGGCCTCGGAAGGGCACATATACGTCAGTTGGGCCCCACGGACCGTTTGCCAGAGCCCAAGGAGGATTCGTCCAAGAAGGCTCTACAGTACTCGAAGTTCTACGGTGGCAAGGTCGTTGTTGCCCCCAATGTTCCGGTCAGGTCGCTTGCAGACTTTTCGATCTGGTACACGCCGGGAGTCGCCGCGGTGTCTCGAGCAATAGAAACCGACACCGACCTTTCATTCGAGTACACAGGGAGGTGGAACACGGTCGCCGTTGTCACAGATGGTAGCAGAGTGCTGGGCCTCGGAAACATCGGGCCCGAGGGTGCGCTCCCCGTGATGGAGGGGAAGGCCCTGATCTATAATTACTTGGGCGGGGTCAACGCCATTCCCCTCCCGATAAGGGCCAAGACTGAAGACGATCTAATCTCGTTCGTCAGGGCCCTGGAGCCTTCCATTGGAGGCGTCAATCTGGAAGACATCGAATCCCCGAAGTGCTTCGACATTCTGGAACGGCTCCGCTCGGAAATGGACATTCCTGTCTGGCACGACGACCAGCAGGGGACCGCCGGTGTCACGCTCGCCGCGCTTTTCAATGCGCTCGAGCTTACGGGCCGCAAGCTCAGGGGTTCAAGGATAGTCCTGTTTGGCGCGGGGGCCGCCAACATAGCCGCCGAGAGGCTGCTTGTGCGGGCTGGCGCTAACCCCAGAGACCTCATCGTCGTCGACTCGAAGGGCATATTGGAACCTGAGAGGGAGGACATGGACAAGCTGATGCTAAGGAACCGCTGGAAGCATGACATCGCGCTGCGCACCAACGGGGACAGGGTCTCGGGGGGGCTTAAGGAAGCCCTGGACGGTGCTGATGCGCTTGTCGCTGCCGCGGCCAATGGGCCAGATCTGATCAAACCTGACGAGATACGCATGATGAACAAGAGGGCCATCACGTTTTTCCTTGCAAATCCGGTGCCGGAGATGCTCCCTGCCGCAGCCCTCGCTGCTGGCGCAGAGATAGTGGCGACAGGACGCTCGGACTACCCCAATCAGGTCAACAACAGCCTCCTATTTCCAGCGATTTTCCGAGGGGCGCTGGACGTGAGAGCGAAGACAATCACAGACACAATGGTGATAGAGGCTGCGATGGAGCTGGCCGCCTTCGCGCGAGAGAAGGGGATCGGGAAGAATTACATCATACCCACTATGATTCAGTGGGAAGTCTATCCACAGGTTGCGGCAACGGTGGGGCAGGCGGCCGTTAAGGAAGGAGTGGCAAGAAGGAAGCTCTCCAAGAAGGAATCCCTTGCTGCTGCGACTGAGACCATAGAACACTCTAGGAAGGTAATGAATGCGCTGCGGAGAAACGGGATAATCCTTGATCCCCCGGAATAGGGCTAAATCAGGCCGGGGAGCACCCGGCTACTCGGCAATGCAAATCCGGCGAGCGAGAAAGGAGGACCTGGGCGCAGTAGCAGACCTCATCGTCAGGACGAAGCGACTGAACAACGAGTTCGACCCCCTCTTCGCGGTGGTTCCCGACGCAAAGGCGAGGGCAGAAAAGCACGTCAGTGGTTCGATCGAGTCGCATGACAAACTCTTGCTCGTGGCTGCAGAAGGGCCGAAGGTCGTGGGGGTGCTGCGGGCGGAGATGCGGGAGCGGATTTTCTACGAGCCCCACATGGAGGGGTTCATTACTGACTTCTACATACTCCCCGAATACAGGAGGAAGGCTCTCGGAAACGAGATGATCCAGAAAGCGGCGACCGAGCTCAAGAGGATGGGGGCGCAAATCCTAGTCGCCGATGTGCCTGCTCAGAACGAAATAGCGAACAGGTTCTACATGAAGCGCGGTTTCAGGTCCCTTTCGAACCTGGTCGGAAAGAACCCCTAGTAGTCCAGGAGCGAGCCAAGCCGTGGCTCTGGTGAAGTTCCCAGGACCATCATACACCTATAGCAGAAAATGACGTTCCCAGCTCTCGCACGAGAGTGAATCTGAGACTTCACACAGTACTCTTCTTCGGGGACGGCCTTCAGGAGCATTCGACAACCAAGCACAATCGAATATTTAACCTACGGCTAAACATTTAGCCCGATTCGTCGTTTGACTAATATTTTGTGCCCACGCATCCCACGAGTTTTCCGTTGTCGTTGACCTCCATGGTTGTCTCGAAGGAGCGCGCGTCCTCCAACGAAACCCCTCCTGTGGCCTGCCATTCTTTGAAAGAGGCATCCTCCGCGATCTCTGCACGAAGCTTGTGGTTTGACGTTGTTGCGAAGGTCTTCACCCGCCCTGTGCTTTCCCTGCCGTCAACGACGACTTTCAGAAGTTCGGGGTTCTGGCTCGAGAACTCTACCTCCCGGGTGTACTTCTTGTAGAGCCTTCCTAGGAGGTATCCGAATAGCGCGGTCCAAAGAAGCATCATCAGGGTCGTAGCAAATTCTGACGTAGAGTCGAAGACGTACCCCGAGAAGCCGAAGAACACCAGGCTGAGACCGATTACAGCCGCGAAGATCAGGCCCTTAACCGTGCTCCCTCGGTTTGGAAGCGAGTCGTAATAGAGACCGAAGACGCCCGCGTAGATGAGAGTAATGAAAAAGGCAACGAACGCAATGAATGGTACGTCGACTGAGACCACCGATTGGAAGCAATCAGCGGCGCTTCCGTTCACGCCCCCGCTTATGGGGCAAGACTGCGGGTAGGCCTGGCTTATCGCATTGAGAGCTGAACTCTGGAGCGCATAAAGCAGGACCACGTTGAAGATGGCCAATCCCCCCACGTAGATGATCCCGCCGAGTGTCCCAGCCTTTATTCCAGCAAAGAAGGAGCCCAACTTCAGGAAATCCTAGGCGTTCAAGGCAGCCAGAACCTCTGCTTCATGCCCCTGAGGGTTCACCTTCCTGAATATCTTCTTGATCTTCCCGTCTGCACCGATTACGAACGTCGACCTCTCCGTTCCCATGTACTTCTTCCCGTAGAGGGTCTTCTCCTTCCACGTGCCGTAGAGCTCGTGCGCCACCCCGTTCTCATCGCTGAGGAGAGCGAAGTTCAGGGAGTATTTGTCGATGAACTTGGCATGCGAATCCAGCGAGTCCTTGCTCACGCCGAGTACCACTGCGTCCAGCCCGTCGAACTTCGGCATGTTGTCACGAAAGCTGCACGCCTCGATCGTGCAGCCGGGGGTGTCGTCCCTGGGGTAGAAGTAAAGCACGACCTGCTTCCCCCTAATGGAGCTGAGCTTCACCCTCTTGCCAGTCGACGCAGGCAGGGTGAAATCAGGGGCCTTGTCGCCTACCTTCAACTCCTTCGCTGTCTGACTCACACTTGTCCTGGACAAAACGCCCCCAAAAAAGGTTAATGATTGAGCCGGGCTTAGGCTGCAGAGCATGTCCTTCGACGTCCATGTGCACCCATGGACAAGGAGCTTCATGAAGAAGAACGGACCCATCATGAAAGCGTGTGACTTCTTCAGACTGGACGTCTCGAAGCTTCCAGCTACAACAGACCAGCTCTTGGACGAGATGGCCGAGGCCGGAGTGGCGAGGGCGGTGATACTTGGCCAGGACGCCCACGCCACGCAGAACCCTGCGTTCAAGAGCTACACTCTGCGCAACGACGAGGTGGCCGCCATTGCCGAAAAGTCCGGGGACAGGCTGATCCCTTTCGCGGGCGTCGACCCCAATGCCGGGAGGGCGGCCCTCGCGGAGTTGAGGAGGGCTGTCAAGAAGCTCGGCATGCGTGGGCTAAAAGTTCACAGCAGCGCTAATTCGGTCTACATCAACGACAGGAGGCTCATGTACCCGATCTACGCTTTCTGCCAAGAGTCAGGGATCCCTGTGCTCTTTCATACTGGCACGACGGGGCTCGGTGACTGCGAGATTAGGTACAGCAAGACGGAACTCGTCGACGAGGTATGCCAGAGCTTCCCAGACCTGAAAGTGATCATGGCCCACTTCGGATGGCCCTGGCCGGATGTGGCAATCGCAATTGCGCTGAGGAACCCCAACGTTTTCATCGACGTCTCGGGGTGGAAACCGAAGTACATCCCTCAGAGCGTGCGCCCGTATCTTAACGGGATTCTCCAGGACAGGTTCCTCTTCGGCACCGACTATCCAATGCTGAGGCAGAAGGAATGGCTCAACGACTTCAGGACGAGCCTCGCGCCCGAGCTCAAGCCGGGTGTCGCTGATAAGCTCCTCTCCGGCAACGCGAAGAGGCTGCTATCCGGTTAAGGCTGAATCAACTGCATCTTCAGAGGTTTCCTTCCGTTGTACCCTTCGTTCTGCTTGTGCCAGAAGGCCACTTCGGGCTCGCCGTACCTCCAGCAGAGCATGACGCTCTCTCCGTACTTTTCCGCGGGGAAGTCCACCAGACCATAGTCCAAGTCTTTCACTTCCACTCCGAGATCCTCGAGCTCCGAGACCTTTCTTTTCATGTCCTCGATGAGCGCATCAAGCTGAGCGGCCTTCTCTGCAACTTCTGCGGTCCTGAACCCGAAGAGGTTGTACTTCTCGATCTCGTTGTGAAGCTTGGAGACGACCTTCTTCTTTTCTATAAGCTCCTTTATCTTCGGCTTGATGTCAGGGAGGAGCTTCGAAGCTTCCTGCGGGGTGAACTGATGGACGTCATGGTCTTCGAAAGTCGTTGTCTGTTTCGCCCACGCCGTCCTTGCCTTTTCCCATAAGAAACTTCAGACTGTAATTTTGGTGACCAACAATGATTATCCCTTTGACCCAAAAGATACTGGCCATCCTCACGTGGGGCTGCTGCCCAAGACACTCCTGTTACCGTTAATAATTCGTGGCAACTGCGGGCATGCGATGTACACGCGACGGGGAGACAGGGGCGACACATCCCTTTACGGACCGAAGCGAGTGCAGAAGGACGACCCCCGGGTCGAAGCCTACGGGACGATCGATGAACTGAACAGCGTCATCGGTGTCATTATCGCCGGCTCAGAAGACCGGGCGGTCGCTTCTTCTCTGAAGGAGGTCCAGAGGATGCTGTTCATCGCCGGAGGGGATGCGGCGACAGAAATTGGGCAGAAGCAAAAGGTCCCCCGTATCGGGCGGACCAACACCAAAAGGCTAGAGGAGCTGACCGACGAGCTGCTTGGGAGGCTGCCACACCTAAGCAACTTCATCCTCCCTGGCGGCTCCCCAACAGGTGCAATGCTGCACGTCGCGAGGTCTGTCTGCAGGAGGGCGGAGAGACGCATCGTAACGGCCTCGAAATCCCGAGAGATGAACCCGGAACTCCTTCCATTCTTCAACCGCCTCTCCTCCTACCTGTTCAATCTCTCGAGGTGGGCCAACAAATCAGCAGGGACGAAGGAAGATGTATGGAAGGGCTAGTCCAGGTTGACCGAGACGTTCTTTACGCGCAAGTATGAACTCAGGGAGTCCACACCCTGCTCTGAGGAGTTCCCGCTCCTCTTGAACCCCCCGAACGGGGTCTGGGGGAATGTGATTGGTTCCTCGTTCACCGCAACGATTCCAGATTCCAGCTTGGCTGCCATTGTATGGGCTCTCCTCAGGTCCCTTGTCCAGACACCCGCCCAGAGCCCGTATTCCGAGTCGTTCGCTTTCTCGATGGCGTCCTCCTGACCCTCAAAAGGCGTAACTGTGAGGACCGGCCCGAAGATCTCCTCTTGGGCGACGCGCATATCCTGGGTAACCCCGTCGAGAATCGTCGGCCGATAGAAGTATCCCTCCTTCAGCCCTTCCTCGACTGGCGCCCGTCCTCCCGCAGCCACCCTCGCGCCTTCCCCAGTCCCGATTTCCACATAGTCTGCGACACGCTTCCTTTGAGATTCTGCTACCAAGGGACCCATTGCCGTGTCCGGCTGCAGCCCGTCCCCCAATTTCATCATGTTCGCCCCTGCCACCAGTTTCTCCAGCAGCGCGTCCTTTACCCTTGCCTCCACGAGAAGCCGTGATCCCGCCCAGCACATCTGCCCTGCGTTCGTGAATATCCCGTTGAGAACGGCTGTGGCTGACTTCTCCAAGTCAGCATCTGCGAAAACGATGTGAGGATTCTTGCCTCCTAGCTCGAGAACCACCCTCGACAGGTTGTTCGAAGCGAGCTCCATGACCTTCATCCCGGTCTCCACTGAGCCGGTCAGTGCAGTCAGCCTGACGTCAGGGTGCCTGATGAGCGTCCCGCCCAGATCATCCCCGCCTCCGGTGACCACATTGACCACGCCGTCCGGCATCCCCGCCTCCTTGCACATCTCAGCGAACTTCAGGAGTGTCAGTGGCGTAAACGAGGCAGGCTTCGCGACCACGGTGTCCCCAGCTGCAAGGGCAGGAGCGATGCTCCTAGCCGCCATGACAATAGGATAGTTCCAGGGCACGATGTGAGCTGTAACCCCCAGGGGCTCTTTCAGCGTATAATCGAGCCTGTTCCCCGGAATTGGGATGGTGCTCCCTTGTATCTTGTCCGCCAAGCCGGCGAAATACTCGAAGTGACGGGCGGCCATGGCGACGTCCCCCTTCGCCTGCCCGAGAGGCTTGCCGTTGTTAAGCGTCTCCAGTTTCGCAAAATCCGACAGCCTCTCCCTGAGCAGTTGTGACACCTTGTAAAGGAGTCTCCCGCGCTTGCTTGGGTCCATCCCCCTCCAGGAGGGGTCTTCGAACGCTTCCTTCGACGCGTCCACTGCCGCCATAACATCCTCCGGATCTCCTTTCGGGACATGGGCGAGTACCTTTCCCTTTGCTGGATTGAACACCGGGTAGTGCCTTCCCGAGTGGGAGTCCACCCAGGCGCCGTCGATGAACATCTGATAATTCGGCACCGCTTCTACTTGCAATTGATCGGCAGGAGGGCTACCGGTATGACATAACTCTTACTTCAGCAGCTCGAACGCGGCCGAGATGCCCTGTCCGACGCCTATGCACATCGTGGCGAGCCCGTACCTGGTCCCCGTCCTTCTCATCTGGTGGAGGAGAGTGGTAACGAGCCTGGCTCCGCTGCATCCGAGAGGATGGCCGAGGGCAATTGCTCCTCCGTTCGGATTCAGCTTGCCGATTTCGAACTCGGGCATCTCCTCGACGCATGCAAGCACCTGGGCCGCGAATGCTTCGTTGAGTTCCACTATGCCGAATTCATCCATATCCATCCCGAGCCGGGTCAGCAGCTTGCGGGTTGAATACACCGGCCCGATTCCCATGTAGCTCGGATGGACTCCTGCGGTCGCCGAACCGAGAATCCTTGCGATCGGCCTGACCCCGAGGTCTTGCGCCCTGGTGGCACCCACCAGGACAAGTGCCGCGGCGCCGTCGTTGATGCCCGAAGAGTTCCCCGCTGTTACGGTTCCGTCCTTGCGGAAGGCAGGCTTCAGCGACGCGAGCTTCTCGATTGAAGTGTCGGCCCTCGGCCCCTCGTCCACCGACACTCCTTCGTTCTCCGGTGTCTTCACCGCGACGATTTCTTCCGCAAACCTACCGCTCCTTGTGGCGTCCACAGCCTTCCTGTGGCTACCGAACGCGAACTCGTCCTGGGAGCTCCTGCTGATCTTGTACTTCTCGGCCAGGTTCTCCGCCGTCTCTCCCATGGAGTACGGCGGGAACTCCTTTGGAAAGGCGGGGTTTACGAAGCGCCAACCTATGGTGGAGTCTACCAGAGTCGCGGCACCCCGCATATACGCCACCTCCGGCTTCAGCATCACCATGGGCGCCCTTGTCATGCTCTCCACGCCTCCCGCGAGGAGTACGTCTCCCTCTCCGGCCACTATGACTCTCGCAGCCGAGCTGATTGCTTCGAGCCCGGACCCGCAGAGCCTGTTCACCGTCGCTCCGGGCACCGAGTAGGGCATGCCGGCCAGGAGCACAGCCATCCTTGCGACATTCCTGTTGTCTTCCCCGGCCTGGTTCGAACAACCGAAGTAGACATCGTCGACTGAAGTGGGGTCGATCTTGGACCTCTGAAGTACCTCCTTCAGGACCAGGGCTCCCAGGTCGTCGGGACGCACAGACTTCAGTACACCGCCATACTTCCCAATTGGAGTCCTTACGGCTTCGACGACCACTGCCTCATCTTTCATGGTTCTGGCGCGCTGTCAGGCGCTTATCTTCTTTGCCCACCAATTGTCGTCCTGGGTCCACCCTGGGGCCTGAATCTCCTGCCTTGCCAAGATGTGGTCTGATGGCATCTACCATTTCCAGTCACGCTACTACTCCCCCCTAAAGTCCGGGTCCCGTTTGTCGAAGAAGGCCCTGACCCCCTCGGCGTGGTCGCGGGTCCTTCCTGCGATGTCCTGGAGGTACATCTCGTATTCCAGGGCGGAGTCCATGTCTACAACAACTGCCCTGTTCAGTGCCCTCTTCGTTAACCCCATCCCCTTGGTGGGCCCCTTGGCGAGCCTCTGAGCGATCTTCTCCGTTTCGGCCCTGAACATGTTGTCGGGGAAGACCCAGTTGACCAGGCCCAGGTTGAGCGCCTTCATTGCGTCTATTGGCTCCCCGAGCAGGCTCACTTCCATGGCCTTCCCCAACCCGAGAATACGGCTCAGCCAGAAGCTTGTTCCAGAGTCCGGGACAAGTCCGGTCTTGATGAACGCCTCATGGAATGTCGCCCTATCTGAAGCCGCTCTCAGATCACATGCGAGCGCCAGCCCCAGCCCCGCTCCGGCTGTGATGCCGTTCACCGCCCCTATCACAGGCTTGTCCATCTTCCTTATTCGCTGGACGATGGGATTGTATTTCCTCTGCAGCACCTCCCCCAGGTGCACTGGCTTCCCGCTCTCCATCATGCCCCTGTTGGTGTTGAGATCCTCACCGACAGAGAAGGCCTTCCCCTCCCCAGTGAGGACAAGGCACCTCACCTCGGGTGCCTTCTCCCCCTCCTTGAGCGCATCAAGCAGTTCCACTCCCATCTGCTCGTTGAATGCGTTGAGCCTGTCAGGCCTGTTCAGGGTTATCCAGAGGACCCCGTTGCCCGCCGCCGATTTGATTGCTTCGTATCCCAACTACTTCCCCTTGAACTCTGGCTTGCGTTTCTCTAGGAAGGCCCTCATCCCTTCGTCCTTGTCCTCGGAGGCAAACAGGAGGTAGAAGACCTCCCTCTCGAAGTCGATGCCCTGGGTCAGCCCAATCTCGAAGGCCTTGTTCACCGCCATCTTCGCGAGCCTGACGGCAACAGGGGACTTCGACGCTATCTCGTTGGCCACCTTCTTCGCCTCGTCCAAGTAGGCTTCCTTTGGGACCACCCTGCTCACCAGGCCGAGGGTCTTCGCCTCTTCGGCGCCTATCCTCTTCCCCGTAAGGATCATCTCCATTGCCTTTGCCTTCCCCACCGCCCTCGTCAACCGCTGGGTTCCACCTCCCCCGGGCATCACGCCGATGTCGATTTCGGGTTGACCGAGCTGGGTGGTCTCAGAGGCGACGAGCACGTCTAGCGTCATCGCAAGCTCCAGGCCCCCTCCCAGGACGTAACCGCTCAGAGCGCCCACTATCGGCTTCGGATATCTCCCCACCCTGTCCCAGAGTGGGAAGAAGTGACCCGTCATCGTCATCTGAACAGCGGTCTTGTCCGCCATTTCGTGGATGTCAGCACCGGCGGAGAAAGCCCTCTCGCTCCCTGCAACAACGAGGCACCTGACGCCGTCGTCTTTCTCGAATTCGTCAAGGGCTGAGATGAGCTCGCTTACGAGCTTCGTGCTCAGAGCGTTCATCGCTTGCGGCCGGTTGAGCGTGATTATCCCTAGCATCCCCTCCTTCGATGTCAGAATCGTTTCGTATGCCATGACTTCAAGGGCGGGTCGCGATTATGATAAATGCTACTGTGCGGGCAGCGTCAAAGACGCGGGAAAATCAGCCTTTCAGGGTCGCGCAGTGCGTCCAGGGAAGAGCGAGAGGTCAGCGCAGGCACCTCTCGCCGCGGATTAGAAAGAAGTGGTCATTTCGTCTTAGTGGCGCCCGGCGAGGTCCATTCGTAGAACCCCTTCCCGCTCTTTCTCCCCAACATTCCTGCCCTTACCATTTCTCTGAGCAGGGGGCTCGCTCGGTATTTCGAATCTTGAAATTCGTTCATGAAGACCTGGGTGATGTTGAACGTGGTGTCAAGTCCGACGTAGTCGAGCAACTGGAGGGGTCCCATGGGCCAGTTGAGCCCGAGCTTGATTGCCTTATCGATGTCCTCCGGCTCCGCAACACCCTCCTGTACGAGGAAGATTGCCTCGTTAAGTGCCGGAACGAGTATCCTGTTCACTATGAACCCGGGCGAGTCTTTCTTGCACAGGACGGTCTCCTTCCCGAGCCTCACAGAAACCTCCTTGACGCGCCGGACCGTTTCGTCCGATGTCATATTGCCTCTGATTATCTCGACCAAAGACATCAGCTGGGGCGGGTTGAAGAAGTGCATCCCGCAGACGTTCTCGGGATTCTTGGTGGCCGAAGCCAGCAGGGTTATGCTGATGGAAGAGGTGTTCGACGCAACGATTGCATCCTTTTCGACAAGCTCTGCCACCTTTCGGTAAAGGTCCATCTTCAGCTTGGGTTCCTCCGTTGCCGCCTCGATCACAAGCGAGCTTCCTTTCAGCGCCCTGGCCAGGTCGAGAGTCGGATGAATCCTCCCGATGACGGACTCACCCTGTTCCCTGGTGAGCTTCCCTTTCTCCACGAACTTCCCAACGCTGTCCCTGATCAACTTCATTCCTCCGTCGATGAACCTCTGCTCCACATCGAGCATCGAGACCTCAAATCCGCCCACTTGCGAAGCGACCTGGGCGATTCCGTGTCCCATGAGCCCCGCGCCTAGGACTGTGATCTTGTCCGTGCTTCTTTCCATGGGCGGCGCAGCCCGCCTGCTCGTTTTAACTATTGGCGGCCCTACGTTCGAAGAGGACCATGGAGAAATTCCTGCTGTACCCTTCTTTCCGAAGCGCAGATATGATGGGGGACCCTTGTGGTACGAACACGAACCTCTCACTGGCACTCCTGTCTCTCCCGACAAGAGCCTTTACGAGTCCCGTTGAGTCGGAGACCGGCCCTCCAAGGTAGCAGACTTCCTCCCAGCCGCCCTCCCCTTCACCGCCTGCCCTGATCACGGCCACCGCATTCCCCATTCGCCATATTGCTCCCTCCGCCAACAGATCAGACACCACGTCCTGTGTGAGCGAAGCAGCCGTGAAATCGTGCCAGAATACGCCGCCTCCTAGCTGGAACTCCTTCGCTGTTCTGAGTAGGCCCAGGACTCTCGGGAGTTCGCTGGGCGCCATTCGAGTGGCCGCGCCAGTTGGCTTGGGTTTCTTGCCCCTTGGGGGCTCGTAAACGCTGAAACGGGCCGTCTCCCTGAACATAATCCTCGATATCTGACGGTGGGCCGCCTTGTTGTTAGACCCGCTTGTCAGCCTGAACACTTTCGCGCCCCTGGCCATTGCGAAACGTATCGAGTTCTCGCCGAGCATCGAAGCCAGTCCCCTCCCGCGGAACGCGGGGTGCACCCTGGCTCCCTCAAACCAAGCCGATCCGTCCTCGAGGAACCTGACCCTGTTCATCCCGACTGGGATCCCGCCTAACTCTACGACGAACATCTTCCCTCGCTTGTCGCGTAGCCAACCGTCCCATACGGACGGGATGTAGTCGTGGCCTCCCCACACTTCCTTTATGAAACTCATGAGCGGTGCTTTGTCTGCCGCTCTGGCGGGCCGAACCTTCGCATCCATCGATACACGGCCCCCTCCTGTGCGGTAAAACAGTTACCTGAACTCAGCCATGATCCACTAAAGGATAAGAAGACAGTCCTTCGGAGCGGCGTCAACGCCGGGGTGGCAGAGTGGTTAATGCGCGGGCCTTGAGTCCCCGCAGGACAGCCCGTGACCGTTATCGGTCGCGCGGGTTCGAATCCCTCCCCCGGCGCCTTACTTCCTTGCTTAGCTTTCGCGCCACTTCATCCTGAACGAGACGAGCATGAGCATTATCACGGTCGCCACCAGCAACACGGCGAAGCCCGCTGCCGGCTCAATCGAGTACCCGAGTCCTATGGTCCCCTGGAACAGGGCCGACGCTTCAGTCGTGGGGATGACCTCAGCAAGGGGTACCAGGAACTTCGGAAGCACTTTGACCGAATAGTAGACAGGCGGAAGGACCGAGAGGATGGTCGTGATGAATCCATTTATGATGAATGCGTTCTGTGTGTTCGGAGCGTAGGCGGAGAAGAAGAACCCGAGGCTTGTGGTGGTGACCCAGAGGAGCACCACTACTCCCAGGCAACCAGCAAGGGCGACGGCCGACGCCCCCTGTCCTGCGATCAGCACAAACAGTATCACGAGGGCAGGAGCCCCGAAGATGAGCTCAGATAGCGCAACCCCGAACATGTAAACCAGGGGAGTCACAGGTGAGGCGACCACGATGTCCTGGAACCTGTTCTGCAGCTTGTATGATGCCAAGTCCGTCCCAACGAACAGCCCCAGCTCGGTTGTTACCATCGTAAGCGCCCCTGCGAGGCCATAGGGGAGCGCCGTACCGTTGCTGGCCACGAACAGGATGAACAGAAGTGTGAACGGGGTCGAGAAAACGAAAGCGATGAAGAGAGGGTTCCTCAGCATTGGGGTGAACCCCAGGTAGTACATTATCGCCCAGAGCGACCTGACCCTTTCCCTAGGCTTCAATTTCCTCCCCCTTCTCGGCTTCGCCCACTATGTCCACGAACACGTCGTCGAGGGTTACGGGGCTCATCGAGATAGTCGCGCTCCTTGCCACTGCCTCTTCGCCAAGGCTCCTTGCCCCCTCCTCGTCGGTCAGCACCCTGAACCTCCCCGCGATTGAGGACACTCTCCCGTAGCGGCTCAGCTCGGACTGGGTGAACCTGTCGTAAACGTCAACCCTTGTGCTCCTAAGAGTTACAGCCTCCTTCACGCTCCTGGGCGTCCCGGAGGCGACCACCTTCCCCCTGTTGATGATCACGAGGTTGTCAGACAGTGCTTCGGCCTCATCCATGTAGTGGGTTGTGAGTACAATTGTCCTGCCGCTCTTCTTCAGCCTTGTCAGTTGCTCCCACACCCTTCTCCTGTTAAGGGGGTCGAGCCCTATGGTTGGCTCGTCCAAGAAGAT
>Ga0187769_10000531_pt1 | contig 20903 bp, 21 predicted proteins | sample 0116_SJ02_MP02_1_FD_133140 | JGI IMG/M metagenome (GOLD analysis project Ga0187769, IMG submission 133140) | Tropical peat soil microbial communities from peatlands in Department of Meta, Colombia - 0116_SJ02_MP02_10_MG | ecosystem: Environmental > Terrestrial > Soil > Wetlands > Peat | place... | reverse complement strand
TACAACACATCGCCATAGGAAGCTCATTGCTGTTACACTCTCAAATGAAAAATATTAAATCTTCCACTTTCATCACTGTAGTCCATTAATTTTCGGGCATCTGCGCTCACTGAACTTCGTGGGATGTTTTTAAACAACGGGAACTGGTCGATCACGGTGATGCGATCGTCCCATTTCGCAATTTCATTCGCATCTTCTAGCGCCCATTTAATAAAACCTCTGCGAGAGGACTCTAAGAATCCGCGCAACGCCTCTTCCCCCTCCCTATCGCTGAGTTGGTCCCACCACGCTTCGATATCTGCCCACTCCTTACCTTTCGGCTTAATGGAGGTCTTGAGTGTGGTAATTATATCATATACTTCATCTCTCTGGTCTTGTGGTGCCTTCTCCCACCAGTCCTTCAAGGCTTCAGACCACACTGCTCTCATCGCGTCCCGTTGTTCCTGCGGGTACATGTCAATCCATGCCCCAAAGTTATTTTCTAATCTAGATGGAATATCAAACACAACTTCACCGTCAGGGAACTTATCCGCGAGCATCGAAAAGAACTGTTTTATCTCTGATTCTTCAAAGAAGGGCAATACACCACCAGCCATTATGAATACTCCATCTTCGGTATGTTTGATGTCGTCGCACCAGCTCGGATCGAAGAGTGATTTTGCGATGTACGTCACCCGGTCAGGTTCCGGGAGCAATTGCTTTCTGACGTCAATAACCGGGGGAAGGTCGAGATCGTACCAGTGGATCAGCCCGTTATCGACCCGGTAAAAGGTCGTGTCAAGCCCTGTAGCGAGACTGATAACCGAAGCACGAGGATGTTCTGCAATATATGCCCGTATTTTGTCGTCGAACTGCTTTGCCCTTAGTACAGGTGATTCAAACGGTGGTAGATTGCCTTTACGAGAGATATTAAACATTATACCTCTGAACGGCGTATCACTCGTTGAAAAATCGTAATCAATTCTTTCTGCCAATTCGACAGCTTTAGCGTCATAAAATAGTGAGCTATATTCTCTACTCAATTGTGCCCGGCCCCATAAACACCCCAGCATTGAGGCAGATATGCCGCTTAACTCAACCTTTACTTTGTCCTGTTGCATGTTTGCTTCTCCTATGGTTTAACTACTCGTTACATCATGTGGAAAAGATGCGCGTGCCACTTGCGCAGCTCTATATTAGTGAAATATCACACCAGTCGTGTGCACTTTTAAACTAAACATAAAATCCGGAAATCTATTAACTATTCATCCCGGCTAGGGCAAGACCGAGATGTTTATCAATTGGTAAAATGAACATAACGTAACTACGGCGCTTCTTCCTCTTCATCAGCGAGTTCCACTACCTTCAGCTTCAGCGCCCTTTTCTCTGGTATCGCCTTCATTATAAAATACTCTCCTCCTTTGAGGTTGAGCATCGTCCTTATCTCTTTGGGGATGACCACGTAATACGAGGTGCCATCAGGGCGCATGTACCCCTTGACAAGCACCGGAGGGTGCATCGCTTTTTCTTTTTCCTGTATGCTCTCGTTCTCTCGATCCACGTAACTCACGGTCCATTTGTATCCTCTGTAAGTGATAAATAAGATGGGAAGGGACAGGATCCCCTCACATCTTTTCTATCATTGACTTTATGGTCTTCAGCGTCTCCACTTTGTACTGCAGCAATTTGATCTTGCTTTCTTTCTTCATGATCTTGCCCTCAACCTTCCGCAACATGAGCGCTTTCTTCTCGCTGTCGCTAAGCTTGTCGAACAGCATCATCATCGCCTCGGACTTCTTACCTTCTTTTTGTTCATGCATCATTTTATTTCAACTCCTTTTAGTGCATCAGTGATTGCACTTTACGTTAGTATGTTTAGTATGTTTGACATAATATAGCTTACGCTTATCGAAAGCAGGGATGAACGGCAGTGAGCGCTTGAGAAAAAATGTCAACGTGACTGTTGGAAGAGAAGCATCGAATTTAAAAAAGCAGGGGCATTAAATTTTAAGGATCTCCAAGACGTGTAAATATGTGCTGATGGGGAATGGGTTCAGTTGCTATCTGAAAGAGATGTTTTGCTTTATATCCGACGAGGGTTGGATGTAGCCATCGCCGAGTGTACAAGTAACTTAGAGGGGGCATCGGGATCGCTTGGATATAAAAAGTTATCTAAACCGACCTTGTGCCCTACCGTATTGGGGTTTTCAACGCAAGCGAGCACGTAATTAGTCACATTTCTGTCCCCAAGTAACCCAATATGGTCAAGACCTGTGTACGATCGGAAGTCAGCGCTGTCGATCCAGCTCTGCACATTCGCCACTGCTCCATCGCCACGGAGGGTCTGATAGCAGCATCCCCGAGGCGCCTCCCACTGAGGCAACGGTTTGCACGTGCAACTTGGCAGGCTCGCCCACGTCTGGCCCTTAACAAGGGTGTAATAGATCTCTACGGGCAATCCTAAATAGTATTGATCCACTTCGTTGGAGCTAGCAATGTCAGATCCGAACCCAAAACGACTATTATTGTTGTCTCCTACGATGACCCGATACGTGACGCCGGGGGCGAGATGGTGGGCTTCCAAAGTTTTAACGGTGTCGCTGTCCGTTCTCAGCTGCAGAACCGCTGGTCTGCCGAGCTGTGAACTCAAAAGAGACAACAATGAGTCTGGAATTTTATTTGCTAAGGCGGAACCATGGTTTGTAGGGCCAATCCCAATCCACTGCGCGACGTTTCCAGCTCCCCCCTCTACCTCCATGTAATAGCGAGTTACCAATGAACCCATCGAGTGGCATACGATGGTGAACTTGATGTCGTCACGCGCGTATTCCGAGCCATCAGACTTACTGAAAGTATACAGGGTATCTTTTGTCTGTTCGATGAACGTCTGGAGCTTACCGGTAGCGTTCCGAGGGTCATCATATCCATTGTAATTGAATGCGAAATAATCTCGATTTTTGGCAAAGCCGGCATCATCCAACGTTTTTTCCATGTTAGTCCAGTCAGCTTCGGATCCGAGCCAGCCATGGACGAGGATAACCGGATATGTTACAAGGATTTTATTTACCGGGCCGGAGTCCCACGAACCGGAGTCCCACTCGATGTTAGCGCGATAGTAGTAGGTTCCGGGCGTATTCTCTCTTAAGTTATAAAACGGGCAATAGCCATGTGCGTCACTTATGCCATCTCCAATTTTTTCCCACTGGTGGGAGATGGGGTTCGATACAAATAGACTCACATGCTTATTTACAATACGTCCCGGATCGGGACTAGTGAGGGTCTCAAAAAAACCGAACGGACATTTGACGGCTACTATAAGATCATATTGATGAGATTGCAAACCACGCGGAGCTGAAGTTATTGCACCGCTTCCACCCGCCTGTGGATCGGTCGCAGCTGTGCTGACTGATTTATAGTAATAGGCGTTCTGACCTAATTCGTTAAAAGGTGCACTGCCGCCCAATGTACGCCCTGATCCACCACCCTCAGCAAGCGACGTGGAGCGTGGTGATATGTGCTGTCCACTGTCTCCAGCAACCGATATGAGCGCTCCAAAGGCGGTAAGCACAAAAAGTGAAGCTAATAACAATGAGATTATTTTCTTATTCAATGTCCTCACCTCTTCCGGCGATATGACCTCGCAGAACGCATCATTCGTCAAAGGCCCAATGTAAATAGATAAACATAGGATGAGAAAGAGAGAAAAGGTTTCCGGTGTTTCTTGATGGTTTTTATTCAATCTTTGTAGAGTATACTGTTTTTTTGCATTATCGATGGTGAAGGTGATAATAATGATATCCGCGAGATATCATGGAAAAAGCATAAAAGAACAGATCCAAACGCCTCTCGATTGAAATTACACAGGTATGGGGTGCTGTGTAATGGATCGGGCGCAGATATACCGCGACCAATTATTCGGTCTATGTATGGTGAGATGGCGAAGCAGTCGTAGTTTAAGGAGCGCGCTTGGTTTGTCAACATTTTTAAATACTGAGAGGGGTCTATTTCTGAAGAGCCTCTTGAGACGATCACTTCGTAAGCAATCTTCATTTAAAATATGACTCGTTATCTACGACATTATCTAAGACATGAGACTTGAATAAAGACAAGAGTGGTTATGCATGTTCGCTGATCCCTGCGCAGAGACAAATGCAACAACGACTGAGGATGCGCTTGAGCAAGCGCTGTGTGCAATTGCTAAACGTTATGGGGCGGCACTATATCCAATAGACCCTCGCGACATCACGGTGCGTGCGTGGGTCGGCTGGAAGTGCCGTTTCGGCTGCGCAAATTTTGCAAAACACTTTTGTTGCCCTCCGTACGTTCCTACCCCCACCGAAACGAGGGTCCTCCTCAGAGAGTATCGGAGGGCTTATCTCATCCATTTTCGGGGCGTTCCTGAAATGGAGGGCGTCAGTCCCTATGACGTGCCCAACGAGTGGTCTAAGTACCGAGCAAGGTTCGTTATTCGGATTCACGATGCCGTTTATGAACTTGAGCAGTGCGCCTTTTATCTGGGCTTTTACAAAGCACTCGCTTTTGCTGCATACCCGTGTAGCTATTGTAATGAATGCATTGTGTCCCAGTCGGCTGGTGTTGTTGATCTCTCACTTAAACGGGCGTGTCGCCACCTGGAGAAAGTACGGCCTTCAGTGGAAGCCGTCGGCATTGACGTATTTTCAACCGTAAGAAAGCTGCATTTACCAATCGAAGTCATCCCGTGCGAAAATAACGTTCACGGGCGGATCATGCACACACACCTTAACTCATACGGCTTGCTCCTTATTGGGTAGTGGTGGCAGTCACTTCACTTTGAAGACACGACAGACCGTTAATCTGAGTAATGCGATCACGATCACGATCACGATCACGTGAGCTTTTCGAAGGCTCCTTCAAACACTCTCCCGATCAGCGACATCGTGAATCTGCTGCCGCGTTCGCGGAACCCTGCGGCAGTCATCACGCGCCTGATTTCTCCTGCGGAGATGCCGTGCTGTTCTCGGGTCGGCTCCGAAATAAACAGCTTGCCCCCTGATTTCAGCTTGTGGGACAAGACGCTCACTTTGTCCACACGGACGTTTTCGTCGACGTGGTGCAAGACAAAATGAATGACGACGGCATCATACGTGCCATCTTCAATGTCGAGTGCAGCAACATCGCCAAGCTTGAAGTCCACGTTCGGATACTTCTTCATGTGCTTTCGTGCCGTGTCCATCCACACTTGGGAGACGTCGACGCACGTCAGATGCCCGCCTCCCGTGAGCAAGCGCTGTGCGATGTGCCGAGCTATCCGGCCCGAGCCAGACCCGTAGTCCAACACCCACTCACCACCAGTGAGCCCCAGCCGGTCGACGTAGCGCTTGTACACGAGGCTTAAGATGGTGTATCCAAACAATACGGTGAAGAACACGTGAAGGGGGTGTGGGTCACCATGATCGCTCAATCGATGCGTCACTTCCTGATGTGCTGTTGCGCAATGCGCGAGATACCTATATTTCAGTAACGATCAGATATGATTGACACGTATAAAAATAAACTACATTAACTCTTTCTAGAAATTAGTCTTAAGCATGCTCTTCGTTAATTATGCCAACCTGAATGCGGAAGCAAGAGAAAGGCCGAGGTTTATCATTCTTGTGGGGTTGCCTGGTTCAGGCAAGACCACGTGGCGTAAGACGAAGGTAGCTCAGGGCTACAAAGGAGTGGTAATAAACCCAGACGATATCAGAAAGACTGTCTTCGGTGTTTATTTCGATCCAAAAAAAGAACATGACGTCTGGGAATATATCTATAGGGAGGTAAGAAGAGCACTGTTAAAGGGTGAAAGCATCTGCTTTGATGCAACAAATGTGAGAAAAAAGCGTAGGCAGGCTTTAATCAGACTTGGGCACGAGTATGATGCTTACGTTGAGGCAATTTACTTCAAGGTTCCTTCAGAGGTGGCGCTCAAGAGGAATGTGAAGAGAACGGCAGATAAGCGCGTCCCCCTCGGAATAATGATACGAATGATAAAAAACTTCCAGCCTCCCGAACTTTCAGAAGGATTTGACCGTGTGAAAGTCATTGAAAAGGCTATGATGGGACGAAAAGTCGAAAGTGCCACCGAGTTTACTCAAGAAAGTCCAGATTCCGCAGAAAAAGCGCATAAGTATGAGAAGCACTAATCGGGAAGTATATGTTAATGCTAACCACGAAAGAAGCCATTGAACAGAGGCGGAGCATACGAAAGTTCAAAGCTGATGCCGTTCCGGAAGAGCATATACGGGCGCTTATCGACGCCGCCCGGCTGGCGCCGTCAGGCAGCAATGCGCAGCCGTGGCGGTTTAAGATCGTTACTGACGAAACGACACGGTCGAAACTGGCGGAAGCGGCGTATGATCAATCATTTGTTGCGCAGGCCCCCGTGGTTTTGGTGTGCTGTGCGGACATACAGGGCTATCTCACGGACACGGTGTCTGGAATCCAGGATCTCGGAAAGGCCGGTGCGGTTGAAACGAGCATAGTGCGACGCATTCGTACGAGGGTCGAAGAGCTGAGAACAATGAAGGTGGAAGACGTGATCCCCCGTATCGCACTAAACGTCGGGATTGCTATTGAACACATCGTGCTGAGGGCTTTGGATTTCGGCTTGGGGAGTTGCTGGATGAGGGCGTTCGATGAACAAATGGTCAAAGATATTTTTGGCTGGGGGGACAATATTTCAGTCGTTGCTCTGCTGCCAGTTGGATACCCTGATGAAGCTCCTGCACCGAGGAAGCGACGCACGATTGAGGAGATCTTACTCGATTAACTAAAAATAAGTTCGTGGATGATTTTAGCACGATCGTCCCTCGTGACTCTGTATACGAGACTGAATGCATAATGATAAGAGTTGACACTTAAAAGCCTAATGAGTTCAAGCTATTACGAGCCTTTACACGGCGAAGGTCGCCGGTCCGAATCCGGCCGAGCCCATGTTTTTTCAACGATTTGGATTCTATAAGCTCATTGTTTTGAAAATTAAGTTCTATTAGTTTGTCTATTTTTGATTCGAGGGCTTCAATTGAAGGTTCGAGGGCTGGGAAGCGAGATTCAAGATTGTTTTCTTGCGATTTGTCTACTAATTTGTCTACCACAACCAAGAAGGCCAATGCACCATCTTGTTCTGTTTCATAAATACTAGCAATCTTGCCAGCAATTCCTTTAAATTTTCTCGGGAGCCTAATTAATGAATATGAATACTTTGAGTTTAAAGACTGAATTGATATTTTGGATTCAAATATCTTTTTCATAACAGACAAGACACAGTGAAGCTATAAATTTGTTACAAAATGTTTATGATAACCTAGATCTCAATTTTTCGAGCCTTGCCAATAATTTGGCCGGTTTCACCCCTGAAGCATGTTTCTGATCCGCAAATCTTTCTAAGATTCGTATTTCGGATTCGGTGTCCTTTTGCTTTCTATAGACTACAGCTAACCTCTCGTAATACCATGGTGCTACTCCCAAGCTTTTTTCGTGGGCCTGTTTTTCTATAGCTCTGACCAACTCGACAAGCAATTTTTCTGCATCTTCCAATTTGTTATCTCTTATCAATTGTTGTACATCAGCGACATATTCTGTATAATGCCTTCCTTTATAAAATCCAACTTCGGCCATTAGAGCTGTCTCCATATTAATTATCTGAAGCTTCCAGCCTTTTTATAAAATCTAATATTTGTTGATACTTCTTTTTTGTAGAAGGGTAGATCTCGTGTCAAGTGCTGTGTCTGCCTTGCCGACATTTCATTGCTCTTAGACATCAAAATCCTTGCAGAGCACTTTCAAGCTGCTCTTCCTACACGATACGATATCATCTTAAATTAAATCTTGTTAACCTAAAAAACCACGATCCCTGAGAATTGCATAGACATGATCTTCTGTTAACGGCTCTGTATAGTCGACAGTAATTAGATCGATCCCACAGCTTGCACATAACTTGGCTTTACGTTTATCCCTCTCTTGCAGATCTTGAAGTCCTTCGGATCCGCCCCAATGACGGATTGGATGAAAATGCTGTTGTCCTTGATACTCAAAAGCGAGATTTCTGGAAGGAACAAATACATCTAGCTCTAAACCTTCTAACCAATCTGGTCTGTTATGCCTCAATATTTCATCGTTGACAAATATACGTTTGACAATTTGGTAAAGAACAGTTTCGCTAACCCATCCTTCTCCGACATTTCTAAAACCAAATTCTTGACGAACAATATTTTCAATTTTAGTGGTAAAAGCTCTCGTTTTTTTTGAAGCTATCTGTCGCCTCTTAATCATTTCTTCAGCTTCTTCCATCTTTACATTTGGCCAATACATAATCTCATCTGGAGCTATATCGCTTCGCTTCGGGCCATAAGCAAGACCCAAAAATCTATCATACTCTTCTCGGTATTCTTTCCTGGCTTTTTTTAAAGATTCTATGTCGTTTTGATATTCCTGTAGACAAACGTCTTTTAAATAAGCGAATTGTCCTGGATGAATTCCAAAACGTAAATATGCTTGCCTTATATACCAACCAAAATGTTGAACAAATTCGACACCGTACATCTCATGGCAATACCTAAGAGAAGGTGTAACCAAATTACATCTATGGCAGAGTCCTTTTTCAAAACAAAGATCCTGTAAGGGATCGTGTTTGCTTTTTATAGAAATATTCGCTACTATATTCGGAAAGAAAAAGATATCAAAGACTATTCGACGTAACGGATTAACGTTTGGTGGATCAGGATTTTCTCGTTTCAGACGAATTAAATTTTCAATGGCTGGTTTTGTACAAAGACACAACGTTGCCTCTGACGATTTATCTCTTGCAAAAGCAAGAAAAGTTCCACCAATATTAGGATAATACACTACAGGATACGGCAAATTTTCCGTGACAACTGCTCCAAGCGATACTGGATTTTTCTTTGCTTTGTTACGTTTTCCCTTTCTTTTGTTCATTGGGAATCCGTTCCATTATGTTTTATCATTGAGTGGCTATGATTCCTCGATCATCGAGGTACCTTGATCTTTGAACACTCGAAATACTTGATCTGCAAAACTTTCCAGTTCCTTTTCATGCGATACAACGATTACTTGCGGACAAGCAAGTTCTATAAATATCTCTCGCATTTTTAACAATTGTTCTTTACTAAAACCATCGGTAGGCTCGTCAAGAATCAATAAATTAGACTTCATAGAAGTAGCAGCTTTTCGCACGATTGTATTAAGTGCAAGCCTATATGCCAAAGCAATACTTGTCTTTTCGCCCCCACTCAAGTAGTCTAGACTCTGTTCATATCCGTCCTGTTCGACTATAGGTCTGAAACTCTCGTCTATTCTCGCCTCTTTTGTAGGATCATCCATTGTGACATAGTACCTTCAACAAAACCTCATTTATTTGAGCAGTCTCTGTCCTACTCAACAATATTCCTAAACTTGTGAGAGTCAGCGTCTATATAAGTAGAACGTCTGCTAGATAAGTAGTTGCTTTCAAGGTTGGCAATGATATCACTGAAGATTTCTGGGAAACAGGACCCTTCAGATATCATACCCTGTGGCCTTATTGTACTGCTCCCTTATGTTCTTCGCGGCATCGCCAGGCACTCTCTCCTCCAGCAGGTCTAGAAACATCCCGGCAGCCTCTGGAGATATGCACAGTAAGCACTCTGAGCCGTCTAGGATGCGGTCGGCCAGATACTTAAGGTCTTCTGTTGAGAGCCTCTTCAGCCGGTCCTGCAAATCATTATCATCGGCTGCAAAATGCATGGAGACCGGTGGTAGGATGGAGCGATAATGGGTGGGTACACTCGCCTCTGGGGCAAGCTTTCTTAAGATTTCCAAATCCTTCTCATCGAGCTTTCTCATGTAAGTCTTCCAGAAAAGGAAGTACCGTTCTCGTAGTAATATCTTGCGACATTCTGTAGACCGACCGCACTTCCTTTATTGCCTACACCCAAGCACACGGAATAGATAACGTCTACATGTGACTTAAGATATTGCGAAGCACGTATCACCCAAATACTTCATATAAACGTCATACACATAGCCAGGCAATGGGTGTCGATAATGCGCCCAATCAAACTTTGATATGCTGTGTGTCAAAATGTGCGAGCGATTCGATTGGTCCCACTGAATGACATCCACACATTGCTTGGTTTTAAATAGAATTCTATGAGGATTACTAAAACGTATTCTTACAGATAAAGACACACTTCTGAATATTAAATGTTAGAAATCCTCTAAGTTATTTTATCAAATTAACAATAAAAACTTCATATAACGTATGGAATAAGCCGTTTCGTCCTTTTCGAGTATTGAATGTATTCATCGCCAAGTTCAGAAATAAGGACTCCCTCCTCTAAGTACATCCGGTAACCGAAGGCTAATCCAAACATCAACGCTAGCAAGAGAATAGCTCCCCAGGACTGTAATGCTAATCCTACTCCCGCCAAGATTAGAAACGTTCCGGTATATGCAGGATGGCGAACAAGTCGATAAGGACCATTTTCTACTACCTTCTGACCCTCTTGAATTGCTACAATAGATGAGAAGAAACGTCCTAGCACAGCAATGGACCACTGTCGGAGCGAAATCCCAAAGACCATCAGAACTATACCAGAATAAAAGACCCAGCTCGGCAACCTGGCGATTCCAGACGAAGCGAATGCAAAGGCAATGAAAATGGATACAAACATACTCGCATTTATCAATAAATAAGAGACATCATCTTTCCTCTTTATTCGAGTCCCGTGACGCCGCAAGCGGGGGATAATGCTTCCGCCTACTACTTCGCTGAGAAGCCACAATAAAAACACCGCGTAAAATACCCATGCCTCTACGCGTGAAGCGAATAATTGCACCATCTTAACTCCTTGTTCTCTTCAACATGCTGTTTTTTTTGTTAAATAGATATGTGAGTTATTAATCTAAAGAGTTGTATTTAACAGGGCTTGGCTTGATTCTATAAACTGGCAAATTTCTGTGCAATAAAACCATACCACAAAAAACATTGTTACACGAACTTGTAGTCACACACGTTTATAAACCCGTCATCTGATTTGCAGACTATGACGACTGATTCACAGACTATGACGAGAAAAATTGATGGATACATTGTATTCGACGAGGTCGCAGGCCAAGGTAAACAATATCGACTATGGCGCGGCCCTCCTATTACCGCTGGCAACCCCAATATCATCTTGGTGCATGGAGCAGTATTTCCTTTACCCGGCGAATTTCACGACCAAAGAGACATAAATAACTACAAATATTGTTTCTATGATTTGGACCGGTTGTTATACGATGACGGGGGGATAAAATACAAAGACAATGTGTTCACTTTTGAATATGCAGACATCCCAATAAATCTTGCTGGTGACGTGCTAGGGTATGTTAATTACGGCGACCTAAACAAGTATAGCAAATGTCTAGTCGATGCTATAGGAGTAGTTCGGCGCGAAAATCCAAGTGGTACCATCAACATTGTCGCCCATTCCCTCGGGGGGCTGGTAGCTAGATGCGCTGCCAAACAAATGCCTGGGACTATCAATAAGATTATTACATTGGATACAGGGCATTACGGATTTGAGCTGGCTAACTTTGTAGATAGTTTACTGAAATCAACGGGCGTAACTCTACCACCTGGCATAAGTTGTTCCACAGAAGTAGAAGACGGCGCCTCTTTTATAACGGACCTTAATAAGGGGTTTAATTGTAATGACCCTCAGTTAGTGTCACTTGCTGCTGGAAACGAAATGCCTCTGCCACCGACAGCGCCTTCTTCTCCCCTGACCCCATCAATACGGGTAGTTGATTTTCGTTCATCAAGTATGGGTCAAGTCACTGCCAATGAAATCCCCCCTCAAGGTAGCTATAATAATCCACCTAGCTTCAATAATCCACAGTTTTCTGTTTTACCCAACTGCAACCATGCGAGCATCTCACAAATTAGAGATTCTAGCCACCCAGCATATCAGCAAATTATAAAGTTCTTCCACTAGGAATCTGCTGAAAAATGCTAACCATAAGGATATTTAGGGGCTACAGACTATGAGCTGCCTGATTATACCCAAAATCCTATTTTCAAGTAATATATCACAAAAAAAGCAGACGTCTTTCCAGTACCTCATGTAAACGTCGTAAACATACTCAGGCAGGGGATTTCAATAATTTGACCACTGTACTCCAGATACACCATGGGAGAGTATATACGAACGATTACTTTCATTCCATTCGATGACATCTCCATGCTGTTCAGCAAATTTCCTGAGGTCTCCTAACACGAAGTGGCCTGCAATACGTGAAAGGGGGATTTTTTGACGTTTTATCCATTGATTGAAACTATTATATTCAAACATAAATTCGTTGTTGTCCCTCCTATCTAACAATGGTTGTATAGCTTCGATAACCTGTTTATGCAATGGAACATAATGCTCCATTTTAATTTTATCTTGAGAGGATTTGACGCAAAGAACGGGATTTTCAGATTTTAATGCATCTTTAAACTGCCCGATGGTTAGTCTTGATGTAGTTGCTAAGCTTCGCTGACCTGTATATGCTCCAAAAATTACAAAAGCATTATACTGTAAGGCTCTATTATCGCTTATACGTCCTTCAGATTGCGACTTTTTGATATAAGCAAGGATGTTTTCGATGTCGTTTTTCGTGATGATACGGCTCGTCACTCTCTTTTGTTCTTTGAGGGCTTTCGGTCTGTCTAAAAATACCTCAAAGGCTTGATAGTTAGTATCAAGTCTCGTTTTAGTAAGATATTTGAGAAAAGCTTTCGCAAAAGCAAGCATTTTACTTTTTGAGTCTTCAATATCGTATTTTTTCAAAACGGATTGTCGTAGTGTATCCATGTGCTTCTTGCTGATTGTTCCATTAGTGATATCCCAGAAAGTTGCTGCTGCTCTCTCAATTCGGTATATCGTTTTGTCGGAGAGGCCTGGTGTTCTTGCTTTAACGTAACTCAACAGCTCTTTCTTTTCGAAGAATAATTGAAGCTCTCCCAAACCAACTTGTGGGAGGTTATGCGGTGCACTATTGGACATATAAGACTGACTACAAGATGATTGAGCGCAAATATCTTGGGGCTCCAATGAATTCAAGCAAATACGAGCCTTTACACGGCGAAGGTCGCCGGTTCGAATCCGGCCGAGCTGCATGCACCTCAACAGCATGTATCGCGTTTGCATGGTTATATTCATTCGCTCCATCAATGCGGGCGCAAACCACTTGAAGACCTGCCATTCGTCGTATTTTGCAGTGTGAACGTCTGTATAAGTCGCAACGCAAGAGAAATTGTTAAGTACGTTCGCTTCTTGTATACGCGTGTGCAATTGAGCCCAATAGCTGTCGGACTAATAATAGCGGTCATCATCGGAATCGTGGTCGTTGCAGCAGGTTGCTCTTTCTTCCCAGGTGCCGCCAACATACCTGCAGACCATAAAAACAGAACCACCTGCTTCGAATGTCATCAAACGGGTATCGAGGGTGCCGCTAAGATGCCGCGAGGGCACCAAGATAAAATACGAGATGGACGCCTTTCCGACAACGTAACGAGTTGCCTTCCGTGTCATAAATTCGCGGGGTAAAATCAGACTTTGGCCTAACACGAGGAGGACAGAGTCGATGATTACTTCATTATTCAGCTTAGTCGAAGCGGATGATGCTACATTTCAGGCAGCCATAGCATTAAAATTACTGCCGTTTTAACATGTGCGTCGCCTTTTGACGTCACTCGGTAGTCGTAAATTGCTTACGGTACGGCTGCGAGCAGCAGATTATTAACTGATGAACCCTCTCTACCCAAGGAGGTACTATTATGAACTTCGAAGAGTGCATACAATTTGCGAATGAGCACCCCATCTGTTCTATCGCAACGGTCGACGGCGACCAGCCGCGAGTGCGGATGTTTGGCATGTGGTTCGCTGATAAAGATGGTTTTTACTTCGGCACCCCGAAGACGGGCAACACATACCAGCAACTTATGGTAAACCCGAGAGTCGAGCTGTGTTTCTACGTTCCACCAGAAAGTCCGCCCGGGCAAGGGGCATCGATGGACATGGGAAAGGTAATGCGGGCGACAGGTACGGCCGAGTTCCTTGATGACGAGAATCTTAAGCAGCGACTGCTAGCAGATCGACCGTTCTTGCAACCCTTTATTGAAAACACTGCCATACTCCGTGTGCAGAAGGGCGAAGCGTGGTTCTGGACGTTTATGGATAGCATGAGTGACTCGGCAATTGAACGAGTTCGTTTCTGAATTAAGATAGCGAGTGTCCAGTTAGGTTTTGGTAAGGTATTTGAGCGCTTTGGCGAAGGCAAGCATCGGGCTTTAGGATCCTCGCTCTAATATTTATTTAAAATGAACTTTCATGACATTCCAAGTGCTTTTAGCTAACAGTACTATTAGTGATATTCTAGAAGGTTTCAGCTGCTTTTTCATTCCAATATATTGTTTTTGCTAGAGAGACGTATCGTTTTACATTGATGTGACTGGACAATTCATCTCCTGTGAATAATAACTGAACTCTCCAAGGCCTTTATGCGATGGATTATGCGGGTCATTGTCGAACATGGGAGACCGAATATACAATAACGAGAGCTATTATGAGCCTTTACATGGGCGAAGGTCACGGGTTCGATCAGGTCGAGACCATTGTTTTTCTGTGTTTTGGTTTCTGTCTCTAATAGATCGCTATCTTTCAAAGTGTATTCTTCTAGCTATGAATTTTTTTAATAACACTTATTCAAGTGAATCGAGGGACATATTAGATTAAACTGTCATGCCCGTATCTTGTACTAGGAACTATATCTGTTGTCTGATGATATGGATATGTAACCTCATCAGGGAACCAATAAGACACTCCAATTTGCGTCAGATAAGCTTCGATCTCTGCTTTTGAGGTCATAACTCTAATTTTTTCAAAAGCATTATTCGCGAATTCTTTACTTACCATTTTCCTCTCGAACTCCCTCGAATGAAAATGTAATCGTCATTTAATAACGGTTCACCGCCTAATACAATAATTTGCACTCTTATAAAGCCATTCGAAATGGGCAAGAAATGCTAACCACTCTTACAAGATCTAATAGAAGCGGCGACGTCACAGCAGAAAGAAAAACGAAAAAAATGCTCCAACGTGCATTACAATTGAAATTGAAAAAATATGGGGATTAAATTACTTATCATTTATTATTTTTCAATACGTGAACATAATAACTCGCGAAGTCCCTTCTTATGCTTATTGGTGCAAGACATGCGGCAATTAAACCCTTCGCAACATCAAATGATATAAGCTTGTTGGCAACTCTCGCGAACGTGGGATGGGCGAAATAATAACGGACTTTACGCGCAATTTCATTCCCAGATGGAAGGACATTTTGTGAAAAATCATTTGCTTCAACTATTGAATATTCCTCTCGCATATAGCCCTCGACATCTTTAACGCACTCAAACTTATCAAGCACCCAAGCTAATTCTATAAGTTTCAACATCAAAGATTCAGATGGGCTCAGTGGGGCTGCACAATCTCTTCGATAGCCATCTATAACGATGAAAAAGCCGTCTTTTTTCAATTTCTTCTTTACTTCACGAAGGACTTGCAATTTATTAGTTGAGTAGCACAATGCCTCTACAACAAAGGCGACGTCATAGGTATCGTCCTCGAGAGCGCTCAAGTCGTGGTAGTCACCGGATTTAAAGTTGATGTTTGAGATCTTTGTAAAGCGCTTTAGCGGCTTAAGTGCTAAGTCAATTCCATCGAACATAACGCGAGGATTCCGGCGCGCAAGAAATGCCAAGTTGCTGCCCATCCCGTATGCAAGTTCCAGCACGTTTTTTGCATCAATTTCGCGGATATACCTCTCAACAATTCTTGCCTGTTCGTTAAAATTATCTTTTTTGTGTTTTCCGTCGTAACTCATCCCATAGTGATAAAATCCTTCTGCGCTGAAGACGAGCAAAAAACCAAATTTGCCTCTAACGTAGTAGTCGATGATTTGCTGCTTCTCCCGTGGCTCATTAATTATGCGGGGTATATCGAATATCTTACCAATCTGACTAAGGTATAATTCAAGATCGTCATTATGTTTAACGACTTGCTGTTCAGTTACTGTTTCAGTTGATTGGTTCGAGATCATCATAAAGAAGAGACGTTGTGTTTATATAAAGGAAACCATTATAAAAACAGTTTCACGTATTTATATAAATTCTGGTTGATCAGACAAAATAAAACCCGTCTTACCGCTCTTATAACACTCTGAAGCAACAGCTCAACTTATGCTGCTAGCCTCGTGTCTACCTTCGAGCTAGTGCAGAAGTAGACAATCCCTACAGCGCAGTGGATAGAGAGGCTGTAAAGAAAGATGCCATCGCAGGTTTAAGGATGTATCAGAAGTCATCGAACAAATAAACACCGTTTCATTACTTCTTATAGACCACGTATACATGCTCCGGTGATGGATGTAAATAACGCGTCCGTTCAAACTAGAGGCCGAGGCCTCTAATGAACGTCCTTTACTGATTCATTGCTAAAAATGTTCGTATGTTGTAAATGTCTGTTTTATAAGCAGCTTGGATAAGTTTTTACCTGCTCTGTCTCTTTAACGCTGCATCTTCTTGTCTAATGCAAAGCCGTAACAGCGCCTTCATTCCGGCTTACATTATCGTCTCACCGATCATGAATGTTGCTGTGGGTTCCCCATCTCCGATATAAGCACCTTTCTTACCGCTGACAGATGGCGCATAACGAACAGAAGCTTCGGATTTGCCGCAAGTAAACGCCTTCCGATCTCTATATCGCTCATTGTCTGGAGGTTAATGCCTTTCACTGCCCGTAACATCTTATTAAACTCGTCGTCAGGCATACCTACGCCAAACTCCTTGATTTTGTTGAAATGCTTTGCGTTTTTACCAAATAATGTGTTATGCCATCTCGTTTCATATTCCCTGAGCACGTTAAGAGAAGAGTCGTCTTGACGTATGGCTTTACGAGCAACATCACCTGCTATCTTTCCTCCTTCTAACGCATTCATTATACCACCGCCTAACACAGCGTGGTGTGCAGCGTCACCTACCAGCATGAGCCCGTTTCTTGTCGGATTTTTGACCTCTTCACTTGCCGGGACGGCTCCCATCACCAGTTCAAGAGGTTGCCCCTCAGGAAAGTTCTTTGACACAAACTCGTTAAGATAGTGAATGGGCTTTTTTCCACCTAATTTGCTCGCAGGCACACCTAGCCCGATATTGGCTTTCTTGTCGCCTTTAGGAAACATCCAAGCATAGCCACCAGGAGCACAGGATCCTGGATAAACGTCCAGAAAATCTTCTGTCACATCAACATCGGTCATAAGGTACTGAACGCAGCTCGCGATGTCCTTTAGTTTAAGGGTGGTGTTAATCCCCCCCCACCGTCCGACCTGCGATTCCACCCCGTCTGCGCCGATAACCACCTTTGAGCGGACCTCAAAGTCGTCGCCAAGCCGGTTGAGCTTAACGCCCTTTACATGGCCATCTTCCGTAATAAGCCCTGTTGCACGGGTGCGCACCATGACGTGCGCCCCTGCCCGCGCCGCCTCCTTCGCCAGTTCCCTGTCGAAGATTTTGCGCTCCAAAACGTATCCGAGCACCTCTTCCATTCCTACCGCCTCTGCTGATACGGTAAGCGTCGTACCATCAGGCGCGATAAATCGAACTCCATTGATCTCAGTTGCAATCCACTTTTTGTCAGGCTGTATGTACATTGACAGGGTTCGTTTCTCTACGCATTCCGCGCATCGCACAGGTGAACCGATCTCCTGCCGCTTTTCTACTAATAGTACATCGCACTCCTCTGCTGCAGTGCGTGCAGCAATCGACCCTCCTGGGCCCGCCCCGACCACGATGACATCGTACTCGTCCCTCATGTTTCCTCCTCTGCTCTGCTTTAAGGCTCTCCCCGGGCAAGTCGTTGCTCATATCGCGCGCATTACGTAGGTTTCTTCATTCCGAAGCAAGATTCGATGAGTTCGATCGAATTAGTCAGATAGATCGCGAAGCAAACGCCAAATTGTACGCATTCAGCTTTGTGCCGATCATGAGCTACTACTCTATAACGTGGGCTGTATGCCTTTAACATCTAATAGATAACAGCAGCTATAAACTTTAACATTGTTCAGAGCGATCTCTCGAATGTGCTTGCTGATTTAATGATTTCAATATGATGGCTTTTTGAGAGCGTATACTAACGTTGGATGACGAGAAGTCAGTGAGAGACAACGTCGATTGACAAGAGCTCCCTTAACATATTGGGATATAATTATACGCCCCATCGCACTTTTAATCGTTTTAAATGTTGAAGATGCGACTTTTTGCTCCTCAACACAGAGCCTCGTGATCATTCTAACAGAGGGCGATGCGACTGATATATACATAGACACAGGTGAAACCCAATGTCAATACTAACTAATGCTTTGGTAGGGTTGACAGCCCTTGTAATCACGCTGCCAACGATGATGCGATATATTAATCAGGGCAATACCGTCCCAGCGTTTTGATGATGTTAATTATTTTTTAAGCGCACGTTAAAAAAAGTTATAAGAACGCGAAAGATAGACGAAGAATGCGCAGGTTGTGGTGAAGACTTCGATTTTTCGCCGTTGTTTTGTCCTCTCCCCATCGCTTACATTGTTGACCAAGAGCGACAAATCCGAAAGCATTGCTAAGTGGATGCTCAGTCAGGCATTGTTAAGTAGATGTGCAGGCCGAGAATAAAACTTGCTATCCACGCTCCTAGTGCCAGCCGCATCACTGCTACCTGATTACGCGGTACTTTCACTCGCCTCTTGATGTCAAGATTGATATAGACCCATGATCCGACAACCACGAGCCCAAGTGAGTGATGTATGAGCACCTCGGGGTAGAAAAATGGTAGAGATGGCACGTTTTCAATGAAGCTCAGCATCGAGGGGAGCATTACCACGAGGATAGCCACGATCTGTATCGGAACCGCCACACGTATAACTGTGCAATGCGTGGTGAGCTTCTTTCTTCGTGCCAAGCACACCGCGCCGAATACGGTTATCATGAGCACTATCTGGACAACGAGATTTATCGTCATCAGCATCTGTCCAATGATTATTTCATTCACCTCCCGTTGTTGGGCCACATACCACTATAAAAAGTTAAAAATGTATAATAAAATTGTATTTTGATGCTAAGGGACGGCATAGCTGCGACTGTTGAAGGTGGTTGGTAATGATACTATTCTCCCGATAGCGCCTTACTGGCGTTGATCCTACCCCCGGTTAAGATCTTCCCCTGCAACGAACGCTTGACATCAACGTTCTTCAAAATAGCATCTTTTATCTGGAGGATGCTATAGTTTGGGTGTAGTGCCTTGACCAGCCCGGCCAGCCCCGAAACGAAGGGGGCGGCCATGGAGGTCCCGTCAAGGAAGAGGTACTTCTGCTGTGCGCTCGCCGGGTCGAAGGCCACGATGGTTACGTTAGCGAGGTAAGCACTGTTGGAACTCGCGCTACCGTCCGTTGTCAATCCAAATCGAATGTAAAGGTATGGTGAAGTATCGTAGTTCGTAAGGCTATAGCCTGAAAATGTCCACCCGTGAGAGTTCCCTGAGCTATAGCCAATAGTATCCCAGTGGATGCCATCTCTCGATGCTTCGGTATAGAACAGGCCGTGGTTTTCTACGGTGTCCAGCTTCACATTAAAGCCTAGTACCGTCCCGCATTTACTTGTCAGGTCAAGGGGGCTCTTGAGCGTTATTGATTCGTTCGTGATGCTGCCGCCTGGAATGCTGACCATTGCGCTGGTCTGAGGGCTGGCATTCTGATCGTTCATAATGTGCCACGGTCCTTGGGCATCCCACGCAGTAAGGTTGTTGAGTGGGTCGTGGAACACGGAAATGAACGGAGGAAACGTGCTATAGATGTTTGTGCCGGGGGCGGCAACCTGCACCGACTTTGGTCCGTAGTCTGACCATGACGCGAGCGCATCGTTTTGGTCGGTTGCGGCAACAGAGATGATGTTGCTGCTGTTGTACGATCCTGGATAGCAGGGCGTTTGATCATCATTACGGCCAGTATTCCCAGCCGCGCAGACACAAAGGGCAGGAGAGGCATCTATGGCATCTTTTATTGCTTGAGAATATGCGGACAAGACAAGAGACATGTTTATTATGCTAGCGCCGTGTGAATTTGCATAATAAATACCGTTTATTATATCACTACCTTTGCCGACATCAAGAGCGTTTAAAACCCTCACGGGCATAATGTTCGCCTTCCACATAACCCCTGTCACCCCGATGCTGCTATTGCCTGCTGCTGCTATGATGCCCGCCACGTGGGTGCCGTGTCCATTGCGATCCATCGGGTCGCTGCTGTTCGTAAGAAAGTCCCATCCGTTCACGATGTTAGGAGCAAGGTTCGACGCTCGGTAATCGACCCCAGAATCGAGAACGGCGATAATAAAGTCGTTTGACCCTGTGGTCTTGTTCCACGCATCAACTGCGTCGATATCGGCTCCCGGTGTGCCCGTTACTGTGCCGCTTATTCCTTTTATCGTCTGGCCCGTGTTCTGAAGCCCCCATTGGTACTTAAAATAGGGATTATTAGGAATCGCGTCTGCGTATTGCAGATAGTTGGGCTCAGCATAGAGGACGTCCGGATCCCGCTGGTACTGTGCCACTGCATCAGGCACGGTGACATCCTTCCGGAGCTTCACCAGTTGAAGGCCCGGCACTCCCCTGAACTCTTCCGGTACCGCGGCGCCCAATTTGGCGTGAGCATCTGCGGCAATCTCTTGAACGACTCCTCTCTCTGAGCGGGCTTCCGGTTTGAACCGAACGAGGACTTCATCCGTGACATACGTGTCGCGTGGTTCGACGGTCGCGTTATTGTGGCCGCGTATCAAACTTGTCGGTTGG
>Ga0187769_10000529_pt1 | contig 20913 bp, 13 predicted proteins | sample 0116_SJ02_MP02_1_FD_133140 | JGI IMG/M metagenome (GOLD analysis project Ga0187769, IMG submission 133140) | Tropical peat soil microbial communities from peatlands in Department of Meta, Colombia - 0116_SJ02_MP02_10_MG | ecosystem: Environmental > Terrestrial > Soil > Wetlands > Peat | place... | reverse complement strand
GTCGCGAGTGACCGACTCCTGCCCCGACGATCCGTAAGGGGTGCGCTGTCGTCCGGCAGAGCGGAAGCTTGCGGGAAGACCCATCATGAAATCGAAGAAGACAATCCTCTGGGTGCTGGCGGGGACAATCGCAGTGATCGTGGTCGTTGCGGTTGCGCGTTCGCGAGCCAATCATAACGCAACCGGTCCAGCTGCCTCTGGACCGCAGTTGCTATGGAAATTCAAGAGCGACTCCGGCGCTTTCGTGAGCATCGCTCTGGGGCAGGACGGAGCCGTCTACGCCGGAGGAAGCAACAGGATCTACGCGCTCTCTCCTGACGGAACGCTCAAGTGGAAGACGACGCTTGCCGGACTGCTCTATCTCGCTGGCGGGAATGACGGAAACATCTATGTTGCGAGTTCGCATGGGCTCGCCTTTGGCGTGTCGAGTGGCGGCAACCTAACTTGGCAGCCCAGCTACGGATTGATCGGCTTCGGTGCGCCCCCGGCAATAGGAGCGGACGGAACCGTAATCTACGCCAACACCGTCTCCGACCTGTTTGCATTCCGGCCCGGCAGCTCCGATAGGGACATCTGGTCGCAGAGCACGTTTCGTGAAGGAATGATTAGCGCGAACACGTCCCTTCCGGGCCAGGCGTACGTGGGGCAATTGCAGGGCAGGAATTCGCCGGTGATCTGGCGCGACGAAACAATCGTTTTGCCGCGACAACACTGGCTTCACCTCTTCAATCCTGATGGTTCGCCTGACTGGTTCACCGAATTGACATCCGGCGATCTCGGGGCTGCGGCTCTGGCCGACGACGGAACGATCTACGTGCCGGACAACAATTACTCACTCTTTGCCGTAGACCGCGCGGGTCACACGAAATGGACGTTTCAAACGGAAGGCCCCGTCCTGGGTTCAGCGATTGTCGGGACCGATGGCACGATTTTCCTCGCGACGTCGAATTACGTCTATGCGCTCGCGCCGGACGGAACGCCTAAATGGCAAACGAAGGCACCGCACATGTGCAGAACCAGCCCCGCTCTGGCGGCTGATGGGACTCTCTATGTCGGAGGAGACACGAGCATCTTCGCGGTGCGCTCCGACGGCAGCGTGAAGTGGACGTTGCGGACGATGATGGCAACCGGTTCACCGACCATCGCAGGAGATGGCACGATCTACTTGCCATGTGGGTTCATGTGGATTTGCGCCGTGCGCGATGAAGGCTCGCCGCTCGCGAAGAGCCCGTGGCCGAAGATGTACCACGACCCCGCCAACACAGGCCGCATTCTCACGGCATTCTGAGTTCGAATTGGTCCAATTCAAACGGCCCTTAGATGACAGAAGTCTGCACGGAAACGCGCCCTTAGCCCGCATTCCCCGCAACTTTTTCTTGCTGCGGGGAATGCGAGCGGGGAGGCTGACTAGTGACCGCCGTCGCCGTCGTAAAACGGCAGGCCGGGTAGCACTGATGTGTGCTCTGTCCGGACTGACTCCAGTTCGTCCGGGTCGAAACCCAGCGCCGCCAGAATCGTCGGAGCCACTTGCATGGCCTCGACCGGGCTATAGACGGTCTTTGGCTCAAGCGATGGATTGGAAACGAGCATGATCACGTTGGTGTCGTCGCGCGAAAAGCCGCCGTGCTCGGCGAGCTTCTTCCCGCTGCCCGAATAAGTGACGCCAACGTTTGGAGTCACAAGAATATCCGGCGTGCGCGGGTCAAGCGGCGGCAGACCCGGTGCGTTGAAATAGGTTACAAGGTTCGGCCCGGCGAATATTTCCCCGATCCCTGCTATGTTGTTGCTGGTTGGGGAGGTTTTCTCCAGATCACCAACCGCCTGCGTAGTTGTGCATGAGCTGTTCAGCCAAATCAACGAGACGTCGTCTTCGGTCGGCCCCGGGCCTTCATCTTCAGGGACGGGGATGCATCCGAACGTGAAGTCCAGGATCGTGACGGGAGACGTCGTAATCGGATCGCCAGCGAAAGTGGAAATTCCTTGGTAGTGGGACGAGTCGACAGGGCTCTGGCCATGCTTTGCCGTGATCACGATTAACGTGTCGTCGTAAATCCCGTTGCTCTTGAGCGCCGCCACGAATTCGCCGATGGCTTCATCCACGTATTCGATTTCGCCGAGCAGGGATGCCGTCGGGGTCCCAATGGCGTCCACATAGCCGCCCGTAAGACCAAGTTTCTTTTCGATCAGTTTCTCGCCGACGCTGACCACCTGGAAATTCATCCCGAATAGCGCCGGACGAGGTGCCTTCGCAGTGCCGGCGTGATTCTTTCCGTTGATTTCATTCAGAATCGCGTTGACCTTCAGGGTATCGTAGCACTGAATATTCTGAAAACTGTCGGTCCAAGCAGCTGTAGCGCCACTGGAAGTATCGGGAATGGGCGAGCAGGGCATTCCGGCGGGAGTGGTCACTCCGGGTAGAGCAACAACCGTTGAGTTGATCTCTGGCGAATAGTAATCGTCAACGGCCTTTCCGCCGGAGCCATGACCGGACACAGAGGAGTAGGAGGGATGCTTGTCCGTCCACGCTGTGTACAACCCCGCGTTGTGCAAAACGCCGAAGATCGTGTTGGTACGGACAAAATCCCACGGGTAAACCGGCGCGCAACCGTTCGCCGGGTCGCGGTCCAGTTTCAACGGATCAATGGACTGTTCGCCGCCGTCCAGTCCAGCCGGCGCGCCGCCGTTGAGCGCTGATTCGTTAAGGTCAATGCCCTCATCGAATTCGGTGCTATAACCCGTCGGTTCGCTGGGGCAGCCCGCCGCGCCGGTACCGGGGAAGCCATTTCCTGTGGCAATGACCGGCCCATTGTACGTCCGGTCGTAGGCAATGTCGTAGAACGCGCCCACCGTACGCGGTGAGCCACCCGATACGATGGCCATCAGCCCCGGAAAAGAGTCCGAGGGGTTCGACGTGGACGTGTCCAGATAATTCACGCCGGTTTCGGCCAGTTCGGCCAGATTGGGGCAATATGGCTCGCCGCCATTCACGCCACTGATTCCTTTGGAGCAATTGATGAAGTCAACGGAGTGCATGCCGTCGATGCTGATCAAGAGGACATGATGTATCTCGTGGCGGGGTCCCCGGCCATAATCCGCTTGCGCAGGGACTGGTAGCATGGTGAGTGACGCAGCAAGCACGGACGAGACGAACGCGCGAAACAATTGCATGAACTTTCCTCCTTGATGTGGACTGGGCCGGAGGGAAGCTACCGGATGGGGCATCCAGTTTGGTGAACGCCGAGTGATGTTGTTGTTAAAATAGCTACAGCGAGGGGGGGCGGCAACCTCTCGCGAATTGCGTGAATCTGTTTACAGAGCGATGCGTTCTTATAACAATCCATTCACAAGCAGCCATGGAGACCTACGGATGCCCAGGACGTTCCGATTTCTTGTATTAGCCTTGACCTGTGTGCCCTTGTTTGCGGCTCTCGCACAGCAGGGGCAGCCCGTTCAGACGCAATCCAAAATATCCGTCCAAGTAAAGCTGGTGCCTGTGACGGCCACGGTACGAGACAAGCACGGGAAAATCGTCCCGACGTTAAACAAAGAGGATTTCGTTCTGGACGAGGACGGGAACCCGCAGACGATCAGCAATTTCGTGCGCCAGAGCGACCTGCCTCTGACTCTGGGGCTTCTTGTGGATACGAGCCTGAGCCAACGGCGCGTTCTCGATCAGGAGCGCGACGCGAGCTACACATTTCTGGACCATATGCTGCGCGAGGGCAAGGACGCAGCGTTCGTGCTTCACTTTGACCGTGAGGTCGAACTCCTGCAGGACTTGACCTCTTCCCGGCCGAAGCTGAATGCGGCGCTCCAGCTTCTGCAAACGCCACAGTTGAATCGCGATGACGATGAAGAAGGCGGCAGACAACGAGGCGCGCGGGGCGGGGGAACAGAGCTCTACGATGCGATCTACCTTGCATCGGACGAGCTGATGAAGAAGCAGCAAGGACGAAAGGCGCTCTTTGTCTTATCGGATGGAGTGGACCGGGGAAGCAAGGAGACTCTTGAGGGTGCTGTGGAGGCTGCGCAACGCGCCGATACATCCGTGTATTCCATTTTGTTCTCGGATACGGAGTCGAATGAGTCCAATTTCGGCCATCACGGAGGCTGGGGCGGGGCCGGCGGACCGATGGGCGGGCCTGGCGGTGGCGGCGGCTGGCCGGGCGGGGGCGGAGGCGGTCGTCACTATCCGCGGGAGGAGCAGCGTCCAGACGGCAAGAAAATCCTCGAGAGGATTTCCACGGAGACAGGCGGGCGCCTGTTTGAAGCTTCCAAGAAGCTGACAGTAGCGGACATCTACGCGCAGGCGGAAGAGGAGTTGAGGAACCAATACGTTCTAGGATACACACCGACGCCGACAAACTCCGGGGCGGGCTATCACAAGATCCATCTCGCAACCAAGCAAAAGGACCTGGTGGTGCAGGCCAGGGATGGCTATTACTCGGACTAATAAAGGGAAAAGCGAGAGCAGATCCCGCGTCTGCTGCCTCGGACTCCCTTCGGCACGCTCAGGGCAGGCGGGATGACAGCGTCTTGGTTTGGTCGCAGAGGCGCCTACTGCTTGGGACGTTCGAAGAGTTCGACAAACGCGCCGACGTCAAAGTCGCGAACGAGGGCGACGCGGTAACCGGTGCGCATTTCCACGATTCCATCGGACACGATCTGAGCGCCAGCGCCCCGCAGCCGCGCCACGAGCGAGTCTATGTCCGTGCATTCTAAACCGATGTAGTTCACGCCGATGTCAGTGATGTCGTAGGGTTCGACCGGCTTCTTGCGGTTCAAATACTCCACAATCTCGAAACGCATGCGCGCATTTGCGTCCGCCGCTTCGGGGAAGGTGCCGTTGAGGATATGGATGATGTTGCCGTGGCCGCCGACGGCGGAATCCATGAAATCGCCGCTGAGCCACTGCAACGGGGTCGTGGGGAATTGCTCGCTGAGCATCGCGCCGTAAAACCCCTTTGCCTTTTCGAGGTCGAGAACCACCAGGCCGATGTGGTTGAAGCCGGGCAGATCAGCAGGAACTGCAGGCCGATTGCCGGACGCAGGAACGGCCGGGCGCTGTTCGACAATTTCAACGTCCATGCCGTCTGGATCGGTGATGTAGGCGACAGTGCCTTTCGTCTGGCCCGGGAGTGGAATCAATTTGCCGTCCCAGGTGCGCGGCCAGAGCATATTGGCGGCCTTCAGGGCGGCCCACATCTTGTCGGCATCGGGAATCGTCAAGTCAATGTGCGTCGCGCCGGGCTCCCAGGCAGTTTTGCCGCCCATCACGTTGCGGCGCTTGATGCCGCGGAATTCGCGCAGGTAGAGCGTGAACGGCTTGCCGGAGATGTTGCTGTTGAGGGTGAACTTGGCCATGCGGGACTCGACGCCCTTGGTCCCGTGGATGCGGTTCATCACTTCGTCTTTGCGCCAGGACTTGTCGAGGTTGGGAACTTCCTCGAAACCAAGCGCCTTGTAGAACGTGACAGACTTGTCGAGGTCGGAGACCATGCGGCCGTCGAACTCGATGCCGACGACGGCGCCTTTGTTCGGGCCGAACTGCGGCGCAGCACTGGACGATTGTCGAAGTCCCACGGTTGCGACGCCGAGCAGCGCTGCGCACGCAACGGCAGCAATCTTCAAGCAGCGGAACCAGCGGGAACGTTTTCTCATACACTCCTCCGGCCAGCAGGCGCGTATGTGTAGCACCATTTGGAGGGAGTGTCTAGGCGTTTGGTCTCGGGCCGCAAGTCTACTTGGGGCCGGGAACCAGCACCATGCGGGCGGCGGAGATTTCGACGTTGCGCTGCTCCGTGGTCACGCGGAATCCGCGCAATTGTCCCTTCGGTTTTGCGCTCACCGCCGTTGTGAAGGTGAGGAAGTACTGGTTGTGCAGAACCATGTCCAGTTGCTCAAGGAACGGTGAAAAGGAGATGGGCGTGTCGAGTCCTTGAAAGAAGGATTCGCCACCGCTGCCGTCGGTCATTTGGGCGAGGTTGCTCTGACCGTAGTTCGAGCGGAAAAGATTCCGGGCGGTACGTCCTGCGCCGCGCGCATAGAGTGTGTGAATCATGATGCCGGCCTTCTGGGCTCTCTCAATCGTCAGCGGTACATCGGGGCTGAACGGGTCGCCACGGAACCGGTCGATGCCGTCCGCAATGACGAGGACTTCGCGACGGGCGCTGGTGGGCTTCCATCTGGCGAAGAGATCCATCAGCGACAGGTAGATGCTGGCGGAGGCGCCGTCCCCTAGCGTGAGGCGAACCGACTTGGCTGCGGCGTCGTGGTCATTCGTGAAGGGCGACACGATCTGGGCACGTCCTTCGTTTGCGTAGAAGACGCCGACGCTGGTCGTCTTCGGCTGCCCCTGGATGAACTTGCGGATGTCGCCGAGCTGGTTTCCGAGGGCTGTTGTCTCGGTGATGTCGTCAATCAGGATCGCGAGTTGGAGGGCGGAGTGATCGCCCTGCGCGGGAACCCATGCTATGACATCTTCGCGCGTGTTACCCGTATGGACGATGATGTCTTCCTTGGTGAGGGGCGGCGGGGCGGTATAGCTCGGTCCGAGCGCCGTGACAACCGTGGTGACAGGAACCTTTGACGCGCGGGCCTGCGGCGCAGCGACGGCAGATCGCGCCGAGAAAAGCGTGAGCGCAACCAGAAGCGAGGCCGTGAGCAGCTTCGTGAACTGGATCATGTGTGCATCCTCCGTATGAATAGAAAGATGCCCCGAACCGGGGAAAGGGTGTTCGGCAGGATTGTAACCAGAAAATGCTTGGAGGAGGAGTCGGACGCTTTCACTAGCTCGATTTCAAGTCCACCGTGGAAAGGAAGCGGGGAGGCTTGCGGGCTTGTGTGACATGCTCGAAAGCGTAGGCGATTCTGATCAGCGTAGGCTCGCTCCAGGCGCGGCCGAAGAATGAAACTCCCACGGGCAAGCCGAAGACGAATCCCATCGGAACGTTGATATTTGGATAGCCCGCGACGGCAGGGAGAGAAGAGCTACCTCCCGTGTCGTGATCGCCGTCCACGAGATCGGTGAGCCACGACGGGCCGGCGGTTGGGGCGACAAGGGCGTCGAGACGGTTTTTGTCCATTACGGCGTCAATTCCTTCCGTGCGCGTGAGGCGATGGTTCTTCGCGAGCGCGTCCAGATAACGCTTCCTCGTGAGCGGCCCCTTTGCCTGCGCCTTTTCGAAGAGATCCTGGCCGAAGTATGGCATTTCCTTTTCGCGATTGCGCTCGTTGAATTCGATGAGTTCCTTGAGCGAACAGACAGGCGCGCTGGGCGAGGCCTCCAGATACCTGTTGAGGCCGGCCTTGAATTCGCAGAGAAGGACGTCCAATTCGGAGTCGTCGAATTTTCCGAGCGAGGCGATCTTGACGTCGATAAGCGACGCGCCTTCGTGCTTCATGGCGTCGAGCGCATTCTTCCAGACTGAGTCGATGCTCTCTTGGAAGGGATAGGACGTTTTCACGATGCCGATGCGCGCCCCGCGCAGTCCCGCGGGGTCGAGGAAGCGCGTGTAATCGCCGGGCACTTTTCGCGCGGGAGTTTTCGTAGCGATGTCGTCCGGGTCGGTGCCCGCAAGGGCGCCGAGCAGGATCGCGGCGTCGGTGACGGTGCGGCACATCGGGCCGGCGGTGTCCTGGCTGTGCGCGATCGGAATAATTCCCGCGCGGCTAATGAGGCCAAGAGTCGGTTTGATGCCGACGAGTCCATTGGCCGAGGATGGGCAGACGATGGACCCGTCCGTTTCCGAACCGACGGCCGCGGCGCAGAGATTTGCAGATGCACCGGCTCCTGAGCCGGAGCTCGAGCCGCAGGGATTGCGGTCGAGCGCATAGGGATTGCGGGTCTGGCCGCCGCGGGCGCTCCAGCCGCTGGAGGAATGGGACGAGCGGAAATTCGCCCATTCGCTGAGATTCGTTTTGCCGAGAATGACCGCTCCCGCCTTGCGAAGCTGGCGCGCGACGGCGGAGTCTTTTTGCGGCGTGAAACCCAGCAGCGCAAGCGATCCGGCGGTGGTCATCATTCGGTCGGCGGTGCCGATGTTGTCCTTGATGAAAACGGGGATGCCGTGCAAGCGGCCGCGCGGGCCTTTCGATGTGCGCTCGGAATCGAGAGAATCGGCGATCGAAAGCGCGTCGGGATTTAGCTCGATCACGGACCGGAGCGCGGGGCCGGCCTGGTCAATTTCGGCGATGCGAGAAAGGTATTTCTCCGCGAGCGAATGTGCGGTGAATTTGCCGGCGGCCATGCCGTCTTGCAATTCGGAGATTGTTGCTTCGTCGAGCTCAAACGGTTTTACTTCGGGCGCGGGAGGGCCAGCTGCTCGCGCGAATGCAGGTATGGCGAGCGAGGCGGCGCCGAGCTTCAGCGTGGATTCAAGGAAAGTTCGGCGGGAGCGAAGAATGGCGTCGTCTCTGTCCATGCTCATGAGGGAAGCCCGGAGGATTGTATGCAAGATATGCGCGGACCACAAAGGGAACAGAGTGTAACTTGCGCAGGAGGAGAGGCTAGGTTAGGCTTTCGCGCGGTTGCAAGGGCGGAGGCTTCTATGCGAGCGATGGGTTGCGCTTTTCTACTGGGATTCCTATCTCTGATTGCGCCACTGGGCGCGAAGGCGGGCGATGACCACGCTCCCGCGTGGCAGGCGAAGGAGAGCGCAGCCATCGAGAAGACCGTACAGGGCTACATGGACTCCTGGAACAAGCATGACCTGCAAGCCGTCCTGATATGGCAGACGGAAGACACTGACTTCACGAACGCCTTCGGGAATCATTACCACGGGCGCGCGGAAATGGAGAAGACGTTTGCGCCGATGCTGGCCGGGGTGTACAGCGAGACGCATCAGACGGGAAAGATCCGCAGCATCCGGTTTTTCGGCCGCGATGTGGCGTCGGTGGACATCGATTGGGAAATGACAGGGGCGAAGAATCCGGATGGGAGCATGCGGCCGACGCGGAGGGGGCTGCATAACTGCCTGATGACCCGGCAGAAGGACGGAAGGTGGCTGATCGCCGTCATGCACGTCACCGAGTTCACGAATACGCCGCCGCTAACGCCTCAGACGACAGCACGATAGGCGAGCGGACGCGCAGGTCAAAGGGTCGATGGAGCCAAGGATGTGCGCCGGGCACGGCATACCGTGCCCCTACGGGCGACCCTTCGACAGTCACAACAACGGGAACGTTCAGGGATTCTTGCTGAGGCGGCGGAAGTATTCGGCGACGGCGTCCTGATAGCCGGACGGAATCGTGAGTGTATCGCTGCTACGAACCTGCCCGGCTTGCTTGTCATCCGACTTGCGCTGCAGCTGAAGCTCGAGGCGGTCCACATCGTTGAGCACCTGATTGTGGAGCCGCTCGACGAGTTCCGGATTTCCCGGGAATCGCTTGGGATCCAACTGCTGCATCTCACGGATCAGCTCCTGCACTTCGCGTTGTGTTTCGGGATCAGATCCGACGGACTGGCGGAGCTGGTTCAGATCGTTGAGGCTCTGTTGAATGACGCGCTCCGTGTCATATGGCATCGGAGTCGTATCGGGGTTTGCCGCTTTCGTGCCGGCAGTCGAGTTGTTGCCCGTATCAATCCACCAGTTGTTGGCGGTTCCGCCGGCGTAGCCTCCCCGATACTGCTGGCCTCCATAGACGCCGTTGTCGTCAACCGTCCCCCCGGGCCCACGCTGCGCGCCGGGTTGCCCGTTGGGGCCGACTTGTCCGTTGCGGCCTAGTTGTCCCTGACGTCCGCCGGGCGCCCTGCGATCGCTGAAGGAGCGGTCGAGAGCCTCAAGGCGGTCGCGAAGGCGGCCGACCTGATCGAGCGCGCTTTCGGCATCTTGCTGCTGGCCGTTGCTGAATGCGTGCTGCGCCTGGCGGATCTTTTGCGAGAGGCGATCCAGCTCGGAGGCGATCTGCGGCTCGCTATAGTTGGGATCGGGCACCATGCCGCGCCTCATGCCGTCCGCGCCATGCTGAATGCGATTCTGTAATTGCGATTCGTCCAACTGGCTGAGGGCATCACGGAGGGCGGAGGCTGCGGCGCGATTGCTCGACAGCAGGCCGCGCTCGGCGTCGCGCATCTGCTGCTCGAGGTGCGTGAGATCGTCGGCCAACCGACCGCGATCGTCCGCAAGCTTGTTCAGTTTGTCATACAGGGTGCGGAGCTGCGAATCGTCGCCGGAGTTCGCCGCATTTCCTTCGCTGATCATTTGCCGAATGCGGTCGGTCTGATCCCGCTGCTCCTTGCCGAGGCGATCCGCTTCGCTTGCGAGGGAATCGAGATTGCTCGAAGCGGCCTGGCTTTGCATGCCCTTCAGGATGTTTTGCGCTTCACGGAGACGGTCAGCCGCGCGGCGAGCGTCGGCCTCGCTCTGCTGCTGGGAGGCGGCGCGGCGCATGTCGTCATTCGCCTGACGAATGCGATCGAGGGCCTGGCGCGCGCGGGCGTCGGAGCTGCTCTGCGACCCAGATGAACCCGACTGACTGGAGCTTGACTGGCTGCCGCTCGATGAACTCGATCCCTGCTGGCCATTCTGCGAGAGCTGCTCCATCTGCTTCTGCAACTCTTCGGCTTGGCGGCGCAGCATCTCCTGCTGCCATCGCTGCTCGAAGGATTGGTTGTTCGTGCGGGGCTGATCGGCCAGTTCTTCCTGACGGCGCGCCAGTTCGTCGAGTTTGCGGAGGGCTTCATCAATTTCTTCGTTGCGCTGGGCGGATGACTCGGCGGTCTGTTTGGTTTCGTACTGATTCTTCTGCGTATCGAGCTCGAGATCGAATAGGCTCGCGAGATCGCGGCCGGCGCCGCCACCGCCTCCTGCGCCTCCCGCATTGCCAAACGCGACCTGAATCTGCCGGAAAGTGGCTTCGGCGCGGAGGAGATGCTGGAGGGCTTTCTGCTCGTTCGGGATCGCGTCGTTCCACTTCTGCTGCTCGAGCTTTTGGGCTGCGGGATCCATGGCGGCAGCGGCGCCGTTCATTTCCTGCTGGAACGTGCTGAACTCCTCATTTTGCTGCGTAAGATCGCGCATCTGGAGGCGGCCGGCAAGCGACAGCGCCTGCGCGCGGAGCTTGGCCTGGACGCCAGAGAGGAACTTCGCGTTTTGGGCCGCTTTGTCCGCGGAGCCGCCTTTGTCGCTCGACTGTTTCCACGTGGCTGCGATGATTTCCTTTTCTCGCTGAGAGATCTCTGCTTGATTTGCGCCTCCGCCACCGCCTCCTCCGCCGCCGGATTGCTGCGACTGCGAGAACTCGCGCTCGAAAGGCTCGGCCTGAATGAAGAACATGTCGGTGCGCGATTCGGCACGCGCGTCTTTGGCCGTGGCGTAGACGCTAACGATATCGCCGGGAACGACTTTGAAATCCTCGAGGCTGAGTGTGGCAGAGCCGTCCGCAGTTTTTGCGCCCTTTTGCTTCAGCAGATTAATGGTCTGTTCGGCGCCGCCGTTCACGGAGTAGTGAAGAGTGAAATCGCTGAGGCCGAAGTCGTCATCCACTTTGGCGGCGACGGTGACTTCCTCGATCGGGCTTGCTTGATAATCCCGGCCCGGCCTGGTGATGACGATAGCTGGCGGGTTCGCTTTGCTGGCCTCGATGAAGAAATCCTCGGATAGGCGCACGGGTTGGCCCTGATCAAGAGAGGCGATGTGATAGGCGCCGTCCTTTTCGATCTGGACATCGCCCTTGTAGACGTTGTCCCGGCCACCGGAAAGCTGAATCTGGCGCTGATCGTCGAGGACGAGCAGGCCGTCGCGAAGCGGACGGTCCGTAATGATCTCGAGGGCGGCATCAGTGCCTTCAATCGCGCGGAGGTCGCCGCCATGTTCTTCAACGGCGTTCGGCATACCGGTCCACGCGGGGAAATGATAAGTGACGCGGATCTGCTTGATGGCGGCGAGATCGGCGACACGGATATTGAAGTGACGCGAGCGCAGCGGGCCAGCCTCCACGTAGTATTCGACCCCTTCAGGCAGGCCCGAAAAAGTGAACATGAAGCCCGAGCCGCCGGGTTGGGGCTGCATGGCAAGCCCGTCCCACTTCGAGGCGCTGTGATAACGCGCATAGAGACGAGCCTTGTCGGTCTGAATGCCGATAAGCTGCGCGGTAATGAGTTCGTCCGCGTTTCGGCGGACCGTTGCGTCGCCCGGCGTCACTCGGATCTCGTAGAAGGGCGCGACGCCGCTCGGCGGGCCTGCCCACAACAGCGCGGCGCCATATCCGAGATACCCCGGACCGGCGAGAATCAACCAGAGAAGCACGCCAAGGGAGGCTGCGCCGACGCCCAGCGACGCGAACAAAGTTCGATTGGAAACAAGGCTCGTGGGCTCAGCGTTGCGCGCGGCTGCGAGCGTGTCCGCGGCGAGCAATTCGAGGAACGGCTCGCGCGCGCCGCTGTCGCGCTCGGCAAAGGTGATCAGGCGCTCGTCGAATTGTGGAAACGCGCTCTCCGCCTTTCGCGCTGCGCGCCGGCGGTTCAACTGCCACAGCGGAATGCCGAGCCCGAGGGCAGCGCAGGAGCCCAGCGTGACGATCAGAACGAGCCGGGCGCCCGTAAGGCTGCCGCTCGAGAAGGCAAGCTTATTGATGATGAGGACGAGGACGACTGTGGACGCGAGCGCAGCCGCCGCGAGGACGGCGGCGCCGCGCAGCGCTGTGCCCAGGCGCAATCTGCGCTCGAGGCCTGCCAGGTAGAAATTGAGCTGATCGCGCGCGGTCATTCTTCCTGCCTCTGCATCCCCAAGTATCGGCTTGCGAGCACCGATTCCGCAACTGCCGCCGCCAGCACGAGAAGCATCGCGTACCACGAGAGGCTGCGCGGCTTCATCAGCGGGCGCGCGCCCGGCTGGGCTGGCGCGGTGGCCTCTTGCGACCCCGGACTTCTTCCGCCTTTCCACAGCGCTAAGACGTCGGGCGGAATTACAGCGAGATCCGATTCGCGGCGGTCTGGATTCACGCCGATCAGATCCTGGCGGCCGTTGGCGAGGTGCAGCTCGTAAAAGCCTGCCTGCGTGAGCTTGTACGATTGCGCGGAGGTGGCTTCCTTCAAGGAAAGCGGCCTGCGTCCAGCAGGATCAACCACTTCGACGCTAACAGCTTGTTCTTTCGCCGTCCTCAATTCCAGAAATGAGTCAACCATCCGTGAGCCGCCGCGGCGCTCTGTGCCGGAAAGATAGCGCGCGGTCTGCTCGGCGAAGGGCACGAAAGCGGGATGAAGCGGGAAATCGTTCGTAACGTTGTCGAGCCCGGAGGCAAACAGCAGCGCGCGCCCTTCGCCGATCTTCTTGTCGAGCAGCAGCGGAGTCTGATCGGTGAGACGCGCGACCACGCGGGAGTTCGACGGGTCCACGGAAGCGGCGTAGTAGAAGCGAACGCCGTCCCACTGCTCGATTTTCCCGGCGGGCGGGTAGGAAGAATCGGAGTCGGCGACGGCCATGAACCGCGCGGGGTCGCTCGAGTAGTAACGAGGCTGGAGTATGTTTTCGCCGAAAACCGGAACGCGCCCGCGGCGCGCAGTCGAGGTTCCTGCGGCTATCAACACGCCTCCGCCGCTACGCACGTAGCGCAATAGGTCGTTCTCGAAAGACGACGGCAGGGAGGCGACGTCGGAAAGTACGACAAAGGCGTAGGGAGAAAGCGGCACGCCAGCCGCGCGCTCGACTGTGAGGCTTTCGACGTTGAAAGCGGATTCAGCCGCAGCAGAGAGCGCATCGCTGAAATAGACCGCGGAACGCGTGTCGGTTGATTCGTGCACGAGCAGCACGCGCTCGGGATCGAAGCGGCCCGAGGCGAACAGGTAGGTATCGTCGGCCGGAAACGAGTCGGCGGAATCGATTTTCACGGCGCAACGGCTGAAGCCGTAGGGTACGTCGAGAGATTGAAATTCCACGCTGGCGCGTCCGCTTGCTGGCACTTCAACGGTGCGCGAGGCGACGGTTTTTCCGTTCACAACCAGAGAGACAGTTCGCATGGCGGCGGGAGTTCCGTATCCGGCGACGACCGCCTGTACGCGCGCCTTTTTCGGATCAAAAACCTGGCCGGGAGTGTTTACGCTCTCGACCGTCCAGTTCGGGGCTGTGTCCTTCACAACCGGATGCAAGATCAGAGTGACATCGGCAGGCAGCGCGAGTTCTGAGAAACTCGCCGGCATGCCGGCTTTCTGCATGTCGCTGAAAACGTGGAGCTCGATGGGCGCGCGAATGTTGTCCGAAATCGAGCGCACAGCGTGGGCCAGTTCACCAAAGCTTCCGAGGGAGTCGCCCGGCTGGATGCTTTCGATGGCGGCGCGGAGTGTGCCCGCGTCATCAACCGGCTGCGTCCGCGCATCAACCTCCGAGCCGAACGCGAGGATCTGGCCGCGTTCGCCGACGCTTCGGCCGGCAAGGACGGAAAGGGCTTCGCGTTTGGCGTCACTCAGGCGAGTGCCCGCGCGCATGCTGAAAGATTCGTCGATGGCAAGGAGCAGAAGTTTGCCCCCGGGCGTGCTCGCCGCAGGCTCGTTGATGTACGGGCCAGCGAACGCGAGAGCAAGAAGCACGAGAAGAGCGAGGCGCAGCGAGAGCAGCAAGAGATAGCGCAGGCGGCGATGCCGGACTGAGCTTTGCGTGCGCTGCTCGAAAAACATAAGTGAACTGAATTGCTGTGGATTCGTCGTGTGACGGCGGAGGAGATGGAGATAGAGCGGAACGCCGACCGCTACCGCGCCGGCCAGAAACCAGGGTGCAAGGAAGCCCATCAGTCTCTCCCTTGGCGGATGGAGAGGTATTCGCGAAGGGCGGCGTCGAGAGGCTGGTCGGTGACGAGCAGGAAGTAGTCCATCCCGCGACTGCGCGCGCCATCGCGCAGGGCTTCGATGTGCGCGTCAATCTTCTTCCCGTATTCATCGCGCGCGTATTCCGGAGTCACTTCGATGCGTTCGCGCGTTTCGAGATCAACCAGGATGGCGGGCTCGTCGAGCCTCGGGCGAATCTCCTCGGGATCGAGAATGTGAAACAGCACGACTTCGTTACCGTGAAAACGCAGGGGCTCGACCGTGCGCAGGATTTTCTCAGGGGATTCGTAGAAGTCCGAAAGGATCAGGACGAGGCCGCGACGGCGAAGGAATTCCTGAAAGTGGTGGAGTGGCTTGCCGAAGTCAGTCCGGGCGCGCGGCTCGGCCAGCTCGAGGCCGCTCAGCAGGCGATGGAGCTGACCCTGGCGCGTCGAGGGCCGGATGTAATTGCGTACTTCGTCGTCAAAAACGATCAGGCCCGCGGCGTCACGCTGATTCTGGATGGCGAGATAGAAAAGCGAGGCGGCCGTGAATCGGGCGTAGTCCATTTTGCTGACGGCGTGCGAGGAGTAGTTCATGGAATTACTCGCATCGAGCAAAATGGTGAGCAGGCTGTTTGTTTCGCCGCGATAGCGCTTCAAGTAAGCGCGCTCCGTGCGAGCGAAAACGTTCCAATCCACGTGCCGCAGGTCATCGCCTGGAGTGTAGGCGCGATATTCGGCGAACTCTTGGCTGAAGCCGAAGTCCGGCGAGCGGTGCAGACCGGCGACGAACCCATCCACGACAGTCTTGGCTACTAGGTCTAGGCCGGAAATCGCGCCCAGTACCGATGGATCGAGAAAGCGCTGCACTCCTAGGCTCCCTTGGGAGGCGGCATGTGTTCGAGCAGGCGCCGCAGGATTTCGTCCGAATCGATTCTGTCTGACTCCGCGTGAAAATTGAGCAGGATGCGGTGGCGGAGCACGGGTATCGCGAGCGCGACGATGTCGTCGTAGGAGACGTGGTAGCGGCGACGAGCAAGCGCGCGCGCTTTTGCCGCCAGGACGATGAATTGCGCGGCGCGCACGCTCGCGCCGTAGTTGACGTATTTCTTGATGAAGTCCGGCGCGAGGCGGCTATTGTGGCGCGTGGCGCGTACGAGGTTGACAACGTATTGCGCGAGAGACTCTCCGACCGGAACCATGCGGACCAGCTTCTGGAATTCGAGAATCTCCTCTGCGTTCGTCACGGCCTGTACCTGCACCTCGCGGTTGGCCGTGGTCAGGTCGACAACTTTCACCTCGTCCTCGGCGCTGAGGTAATCGAGGACCGTGTTGAAGAGGAAGCGGTCGAGCTGCGCTTCCGGCAGCGGATACGTCCCTTCGAGTTCGATCGGGTTCTGCGTCGCGAGGACGAAGAACGGGGAAGGCAGCTTGTAGTGATTGCCGCGGACGGTGCAGGAAAGCTCCTGCATGGCCTCAAGCAGGGCGGACTGCGTCTTGGGAGGTGTGCGATTGATCTCGTCCGCCAAAAGGATGTTGCCGAATATCGGGCCGGGAACGAAGGTCCAGCGGCGGTGGCCGGTCGAGGCATCCTCCTCGATGATGTCCGTGCCGGTAATGTCGGAGGGCATGAGGTCCGGTGTGAACTGGATGCGGCGGAACTGCAGGCCAAGGGTCTGCGCGATGGTGCGGACCATGAGAGTCTTCGCAGTGCCGGGCAAGCCTGTGATCAGGCAATGGCCGCCGACGAACAGCGCGGTGAGAATCTGGTCGAGGACGTCCTCTTGGCCGACGATTACCTGCCGAACCTGCGCGAGAATGGCGTCGCGCACGGTCTGGAACCTTTCGACGCGCTTCTTGAGTTCTGTGGAATCCAGTTTCACTTCTGCGGGCGTGGCCATTCGTGACTACCTCGCGTTGGAGTCTTGAAGCTGCAGCAAGAGTTTTTGAGCGGGCCGGTAATCGGGAGCCGCCTCGAGCGCCGCAAGAACGCTTTCCTGCGCCTTGTCGCGCTGTCCGGCAGCGAAATACGCCTGCGCAAGATGGAACTGCGCCGAGGCCTTGTCGAGCGGATGCGACGCCACGACCGCGCCATATTCGCGGATGGCTCCGGCATAGTTCGCCTGCGCAAGCCACATATCGCCGAGATGGCGATGAAGCTCCTCGTCGCCCACGGGATCAATGTAGTTGATGCGGTCAAGCGTCGCGGCGGCTTCCTTCGGCTGGCCCAGCTCTTCCTCGAGAGATGCCAGCTCCTTCAGCGTTTCCGGCGCTCGCCCGCCGGTCTTTTCGTATTCCGTTAAGACGGCTGCCGCGTCCTGTTTGTTTCCTTTTGCGAGATCGGCCTCGGCGATGAATTCATAGACGTTCGCCTCATAGATGTAATCCGGATACATCTGGCGGACCTGATCGCCTTCCTTAAGCACCTCGTCATATTGCTTGTTTCGAGCGAAGGCCGCCAATTCTTTGAGTTTGGCCCGCCATTCGTCGAAGTGCGCGACGGTCTGCCCGATTTCCTTGTCGAGCCAGTCCTGGAATTCACGGTCGAACTGTTCGGGAGTCATACCCAGATTCTCCTGAATCGTCTCGGGCGTCGTCTTGAGCTGTGCAAAGGAATTGACCATGTCGAGGAGCTTGTCGTCGCCCCAACGGCTCTTGATGTAATCGCAAATGCGTCCGGCCTGAAAATAGGAGACCACGACCTGTGCCGGATATTCGGGGCGGACGAAGCCGCGGTCGAGTTCAGCTACGGGGAGCAGCTTTTTGTCGCGAAGCGCGACGATGATGTCGGGCGTCATCCGGTCGCCCCACTCCGGTGACGCTTCCGTTTCTTCATGGACTGCGAGCCCTTCGGTGAACCAGCGCGGCACGCGATGGTTCGTGGCGGTCAGGATATAGACGTGGCTCATCTCGTGCCAGAGCGTGCTGGCCCAATTGAAGTCGCCGGGCTTGCGGCCGGAGGGACTGTCCATTGCAATGACTTCGCCGAACGTGACGCCCAGAGCGCCGAGCCCGGGCAGCCCCATCGTGCGGACGGCGAAATCTTCGTGGTCGGGATAGACCTCGACCTGCACGGGGCCCAGCAGCTTCATTTTGTACTTTTTCTCGTATGTGGCCATCGCGCGCTTCAATACGTCCTCGAAATACGGATAGAGGAGGTCGGCCTCCTTCTTGTTCAGCCTCAGGATCGTAGTTGAATCCTTGAACGTGACGAAATTCTTGTAGCTGTCGAGCAGGCGGAGGCTGTTGACGGTGGCCTCGTCGCGGTAGCCGTGGTTGTAGCAAATTTCGAGCTGCTTGCGGGGCTCCTCTTCTTGGCCAAGACGCATCAGGTTGATGCCCAGCTCGGAGCGTGCAGACCACAGCTTCGGATCGGCTTCGATGGCCTTGCGATAGTAGGCCACGCCCTCTTCGTAGCGGCGGTTGATAATCAGATGATGCGCGACGATGGCGTAGCCTTCCCCGTACGTGGGGTTCACCTGACGTATCTTGTCGAGCCATGCGTCGGGCGAGCGATCGGCCAGAATCTCGACGGCCGCGTGAATTGCCATCGCGTCGAGTGCTTCCGAAGAGATTTTCAGGGCGGCATCGGCTTCCTCGACGGCGTGTTGCGTGTCGGAATCCTCGAGGAGGAGGTTTGCCAACAACTCGTGCGCCTCGACGAGCTTGGGGTCGAGTTCCAGAGCTTTTGCGGCCCACTGGATTGCCTGATTGTCAAAGCCGTCAGCGCTCACGATCGCCAGGCCGAGATAGGCCTGCGCATTCTTCGGATCGATCGTCAAGGCTTCTTTGAAGAGATCGTCCGCGTCGCTGTTGTTGAACCGCTCGTGGAGCAGGCGGCCCCAGCGGACGCGATAGAGCGTGTTGTTCGGCGATTGGGCGACGGCGGCGCGAAAGTCGTTGTTCGCGTTCTCATACATCTCAAGGCCCCAGTATCCCTCGGCGCGCAGATAAGGAGCGTTCGTTTGAGTGAGCGACTCGTAGCAAGCGTGAGCCTCAGCGCGATGGCCATGCTTGCGAAGGGTGTGGCAATCGTCCGGTGTGGCGGCGCTTGCGCCGCCCGCGCTTGCGGCGGAGATTGCCCACAGCACGCACAGGGCCAGCACTGGTTTTCGCAGGCTCACTTGTCCAACTCCTCCTGGACGCGGGCCAAGTCCACGAGGGCTGCGGCAAGCTGCTGTTTGTAGTCATCGTCCGCCATAGCGGCTTTGTTGTACTTCAATTCGTCAATCTTCTGCTCCAGCTCTTCCTTCTTTACGAGCAGCGCTCGCTTGGCAGGATCGGATGCGGCCTGCTGCGCCGCGCCCATGCGGACGAGAGTGATGCTCGAGAGCAGCAAACCCTCGCCGTTTTCTGTCGAAGCTGAGCGGACGGGTTCGCCTTTGCCCGTGTCTTCGAAAATGGCGTGTTCGGTCGCGAGGCGCTTTTGCGAATCGTAGAAGGCCGCAGTCTTTGTCGTCGCGTACTCGAATGCTTCGAGCGCGCTGATCGCATCGTTTTTGTTCGTGTCCGCCGTCGGATCCTGCAGCGCTTCTACCCAGTAACGGGCGAACACGGTGGCGTTTTTTTCGGTGCCGGTTTTTGTGGCGGCGATCACGGCGCGTCCCGGCTTTTCGAGAGTGGCAATCGAGCCGCCGCTGGCGCTCGTGGTGTTGACGATCAACTGGTGCTTGGAAGCGATGTGATCGCAGAGGGTCGCAAGGTCGCCGGCGGAAATATCCGGCCCGACGAGATTGAACTTGTATTCCACGCCATCGAAGGAGCCATGACCGATGAGGACAAGAACGAAATCGTCCTCCGGTTTGGCTTCACGGCCGACCTGAACGAGCGTGTCAGTCAGGCGCGCGCGGGTCGCGTCTTTGCCGGTAAGCGTGTACACATGCACATCGCCAGCAGACGCCTTGAACAGCCTGTCGAGGTCGGCAGCCATCGCGGTGAAGCGTTGCTCGTAGTCGGGCTCGCCGCCCAGGCCTGCAACCGTGACGTAATAGCCTCCGGCGCGCGCAGAGAGTGCACAGACGAGCAGGCCGGCGATGCACAGGCTCAGGCGCGCGATCCTCATACGACGCCCCATCTCCGGCGCAGCAGCCATTCAGTGAATCTGAGGAGCAGAATCGCGAGGAAAATGATCGGCATGTTCCACAGTTCCTTCGTCTCGCGAACCGTAATCCCCGCTTCCGAGAACGGAATCTCATCGCTCAGCTTGGATAGCTCCTCGGGACGCCAGTAGCGGCCGCCTGTTTGAGTGGCGAGCCGTTCGAGCAAATCGCGATTCTGTTCCGTGTGAAAGTTTTCGGCGACGCCGTCCATTCGTTCGAAAGTTACGACATCGCGCCCGAGCTCATCCGTCCCCTGCATCGCCGTGACCTCGGCGACGTACGAGCCGGGCTTTTCCGCGGACCAGTCGGCGCGGTATGTGCCGGGCGTGTCCGGAACGGGATTCATTTCAACCGTTGCGGAAATGCCGCCCGGCCCAACGACGTGCGCTTGCACCTGAGCGGCGCCTGCGGGCTGGAATTCCTTATCGCGAACATCGGCGGAAAGCCGGATGTGGCCGTCATCGAACAGCATTTGGCTGGGGACGGAGGCGACGACGTGGCCGGGTGTGTCCGCAACGAGCCAGTGGAGAAGCTGCTGCCAGAACATGTCGTGCGTGGTGTCGCCGAGAGGCTGACTCATCTTCCAGCGCCACGTGCCGCCGGTTGCGAGGACCGCAGTGCGTCCCCGGCCGTAGTTTTCGGTAATGAGCAGCGGAAGCGTGCGGCCGCCGCCCCGCATTTCGGCGAGCACCGCAGCTCCAGGCTTGGCTGTCCCGGCCTCCTGATAGTCCATCAAGTAGGGGAGTTTCTTCCAACGCTCGGCGTTCCGATCTGGATCATCCAGCAGGCGGCAGATGAGGCTGTCCGTGCCCGCTTGCGTCAGCTCTACAGTTGCCGGGGCGCGATGAAATGTCTCTTTCTTGTTGGGGAGAACAACGGGAAACAGATCGGCGACGCCTGAGCCCTCCCACACGCCGTCCGAAAGAGAAGATCGCCCGCCAAGAAACAGGACGCCGCCGCCGCGGCGGTCCACGAATGCGCGGATCAAATCCTGCTGCGCGGGCGTGAAATATCCTGCTTCGACCGAGCCGATGATGATTCCCTGATAGCCAAAGAGGTCCTCAGCGCGAACGGG
>Ga0187769_10000528_pt1 | contig 20974 bp, 21 predicted proteins | sample 0116_SJ02_MP02_1_FD_133140 | JGI IMG/M metagenome (GOLD analysis project Ga0187769, IMG submission 133140) | Tropical peat soil microbial communities from peatlands in Department of Meta, Colombia - 0116_SJ02_MP02_10_MG | ecosystem: Environmental > Terrestrial > Soil > Wetlands > Peat | place... | reverse complement strand
ATTGGCAATCGCGGGCTTTCTGATCCCCGTCGTGATCAAAATGGTTGCCGAGCGTGGGATCAAAATCTCCGAAACCGCCCGGATCGGCTACCGATTTTTCAATCGGCAAGCCGAGCCCCGAACCGCGGATGAACGGCAGGACGAATGGCACCGGTCTGGTTTCACCGAGCCTCGAAGTCGGGACCGCTTCGCTGACCAACAAGGCAGGATCAGGGAAACCCCGCACGAGCCGACACGACGATCCAGGAGCCGAGCCCAAAACACAGCCGCAGCCACAGCCGCCGCATCGGCAGAGCCGCCAAGGCGTGACCCGCAGGGTATCGAACGGGCGCTGCGCGTCATTCAACAAGCGCGCCAACGCCAAACCGCATAGCACCGGTTCGCCGCGCGGCGCCGGTTTGGCTGGCCGAACATCGCGTTCCTGGCGCCGGTCCCGATCATCACCGCGCTCATTGCCGCCGGCGAATGGCACGCGCTGCGCAGCCGCCACGAATTGCTGCCGTTCCTCGGCGCCATCGACCTGTTCCTGATGTCGTTCATCGATATCGCCATCAGCCTGCGGCCGATGATCGTGCCCTATCACTACACGCCGTGGCAGCCGGCGTCCTCGCCGAGCACGCAGGCGTTCCTCTTGATCGGCACGCTCCTCCTCCTGCCGGTGATCCTGATGTACACCGCCTGGTCGTACCGGGTGTTTCGCGGCAAGGTCGGCGAGGCCGCGGGCTATCACTAGGCGTCATTGCGAGAAGCGCAGCGACGAAGCAATCCAGCGACGCGCGCGGCAAGTCCTGGATCGCTTCGTCACGATGTGCCTCGCGCTAACGCAGCGACGCGGCACGGGGCGGCGCGTCCGCCGGCCGGATCATGCCCCAGCCGATCCGCAGCGGCGGCAGCCGGCCGCGCACCTGGCGCTCGAAGGTTTGCGGCACCTCGGCGACGAGGCCGGGGAAGCGCGCGGCGATGTCCGGCGGCGGCGCCGGATCGCCATTCGCCGCCGGCCAGACCACGACCGCGCCCTTCGCGAGGATTTCTTGCGCGGTGACCTTGGGGGTGCGCGCCGGATCGGCGTCGAAATAGACGCTCGGGCGGCTCGGCGCGGCGAGCGCGACGAGCGTCGCGGTCTCGGTGTCGCCGGCGACCACGGCGAGCGGCTGACCGGTGCGGCGCTTGAAGCTGTCGGCAAAGAAGCGGCCCATCGCCGCGGCCGGCTGCGCGACTTTAAGCTCGGTGCCGACCGTCCAGGGCAGGACGACGAGCACGACCGGAACCAGGATCGCCGGCACGATCAGCAGGCCGGCCCAGGCGAAGCCGAGGATGCGCTGGTGGTAGAGCGCGAAGTTGTCGCCGGCGGCGATGACGATGGCGAGCCCGGACAGGAGGAGGAACGGCGCCGCGCTCACGATCGGCAGCGGCCGGCCGGCGAGCACGGCAAAGCTCATGGCAAGGAGCGCCGGGGCGAACGCAAACAGCTTGACGAAGGACACCGCCAAGGGATCGACCGGCAAGCGCGGGATCTCGGGCGAGGCGCTCGAATAGAATCGCGGTAGCCCGCTTGCCAGCACGGCGAGGATGGCGAGCCCGGCATGGGCGAGGAGGAGCACCACGAGGAGGCGCAGCCACGCCGTTGCGTTGGCTTCGGCCGAGCCGGTAAGCCGCAGGCGCTCGAGCGTCGCGCTCGCGCCGTCGCTTTCGCCGGCGAGCCAGACCAGATGCACCGCGAGCACGGGAACGAGCGCGCCGGCGACGATGCGCGGCTCGATCGCGCCGAGCGCGGCGGCGCGGCCGCGTTCGGTCGCCGCCGTGAACACGACGAGAAGGCCGAGCAGGATCAGGGCCGCACTGCTCGAAAGGAGCATGAGCGCCACGGCAGCGCCGAGCGCGTACCACGCGCGGCGCCGCCCCTGCATCACCGCGCGCCAGTAGAACAGCAGCGTCGCCGCCCACAGCGCCATGGTCAGGATCGGCGGACCGAAATCCGGCGTCGGCACCGTGAACACCGAGATGCCGACCATCATGAGGATGGCGATGACGGCGTGCGTTGCGCCGACGATCGAGCGGCCGAGCGCGAACACGCACCAATAGGTCACGACCACGCAGAGCTGCGACAGCGCATAAACGCCGAACAGGCCGCCGACGCGGAAGGCGATTTCGGCGATCCAGTAGGCGAGCGGCGGGCCGGCATCGCCGCTTAATGGAAATTCGTGGCCGATCGCCAGCACCTGCGGCAGCGCGCCGGGCGGTGCGGCGTAGAACAGCATCGGCACCAAAAACCACAGCGCCGCCTGCGCCAGCGTCGCCAGCCAGAACACCAGCAGCGGACGCGAGCGCATCGCTTCGATGTAGAGGGGTACGTAGAACATCGGCCGGCGCGAGACCTCCGCTACCCGTCGTCAGGCTGGTTCGCCGACATTGCGCCCATTCAGGCTAGCGCGCCGGTTTGTGCCGTCCAGAGCATGATCCGGAAACACCCTGCCCGAGGACGTTATCCGGGGGTGGAAGCCGGTTTCCCGAAAAGATCATGCTTCACTAAAAATTAGGCCGTCAGAGCGGCAACACGGCGGCGGCGAGCTCGTCGGCATCGACGCCGAGTTCGCCGAGCGCGATCGCGACCGGTGCGAACGAGCGGCGATGATGAACCGTGGGGCCGAGCCGGTCGAGCGCGGCGAAATGCTCCGGCACGCTGTAGCCCATGTGGCGCTCGAAGCCATAGCCGGGATGCGCGGCGCCGAGGCAGGTCATCAGCCGGTCGCGGGTGACCTTGGCTACGATCGAGGCGGCCGCGATCGAGGCGACGAGGCCGTCACCGCCGATCACCGCCTCGCAGTCGCAGCCGGCGTCGATGCGGTCGCGGCCGTCGACATAGACGAGCCGCGGCTTGACCGGCAGCGAGGCGACGGCGCGCGCCAGCGCCCACAGCGAGGCGCGCAGAATATTGTCGCGATCGATCCGCCAGGGCGGCGCCATCGCCACCGCCACCTGGGCGCGGGCGCAGATGCGCTCGTAGAGCACCTCGCGCCGCTCCGGCGTCAGCCGTTTCGAATCATCGAGCCCGCGCGGAACATTGGCGGGATCGAGAATTACCGCGGCGGCGACGACCGGCCCGGCGAGCGGCCCGCGCCCGGCCTCGTCGCAGCCGGCGACCGGCCACACCCCGCGCTTGAGCGCCGAGCGCTCGCGCCCGAAGGTCGGGCGGACGATCTCTTCGTCGAGCGGCAGGCGCGGCGCGGCCTTCGCGGCTGAGCGACTCATGCGCCATGATGATCACGCCGCGGCGCCGGGCGCAACGCGAGCGCCCGCGACCAAGAGGATTGCGGGGATTGTTCCGCCGTAGTTGAGCACGGCGAAACCCGGGAACGATCGACGGCCGCATGGCCGCCCCAGGATTTCGCTGAGCCTGTCATCGGGCCGGCCATTTCAGGCCGGACCCGTTGGCTCAATCCGGGCTACTATTCAAAACAAGTCGAGCTGCTCGGAAGCGGGTTTCGGCGGCCGGAAATGCTCGGTGGTGGTCGAGACCTTGACCTTGTTGAAGCCGAGCCGCTCGCAAGCGACCTCGAAGCGGCGGCCGATCATCCAGGCGAGCGGGCCATTGCCGGTCATGCGCTGGCCCCAGCTCGAATCGTAATCCTTGCCGGCGCGCATGTCGCGAATGAGCTTGAACACGTGGCGATAGCGATCGGGGAAATTCGCCATCAGCCATTCGCGGAACAGGTCGCGCACTTCGAGGGGCAGCCGCAGCAGCACATAGCCGGCATGGCGCACGCCGGTTGCCGCGACCGCCTCGAGAATGCGCTCGATCTCGGCGTCGTTGAGCGCCGGGATCACCGGAGCGACCATAGCGGAGGCCGGCACGCCAGCGTTGACCAATTGCCGCAGCGCCTCGAGCCGGCGCGGCGGCGTCGCGGCGCGCGGCTCCATGGTGCGGGCGAGCTTCGGATCGAGCGTCGTCACCGACAGCGCCACCTTGACCAGGTTGCGCCTCGCCATCCGCGCGAGGATGTCGAGGTCACGAAGCACCAGCGCCGATTTGGTGACGATGCCGACCGGATGGCCGGCGCGCTCCAAAACTTCGAGGATCCGCCGCATGATCTGGTAGCGGCGCTCGATCGGCTGGTAGGGATCGGTGTTGGTGCCGATCGCGATCACCTTGGGCACGTAACCGGGCGCCGACAATTCACGCTCGAGGAGCTCGGGCGCATTCGGCTTCATGAACAGCTTCGATTCGAAGTCGAGCCCGGGCGAGAGGCCGAGATAGGCGTGGGTCGGCCGCGCGAAGCAATAGACGCAGCCATGCTCGCAGCCGCGATACGGATTGATCGAGCGGTCAAAGGAGATATCCGGGGAATCGTTGCGGGTGATGATCTTTCGCGTGGCGTCGACGGTGACGTTGGTATTGAACGGCGGCAGTTCCTCAAGCCCCTGCCAGCCGTCATCAAAGGCGATGCGGGCGATCGGCTCGTAGCGGCCCGACGCATTGGAATGCGCGCCGCGGCCGCGCCGGCGCTCGCGCTCGACGGCAGTTCCGGGCTCGCCCGCCGGCGCGGAGGGCACCGGCGCCGGCGGGCGTCTCTGGGCGGACGTACGGCTCATGCTTTAAATGTAACGCGCCGTTGTGAACAAAACAAGAACGATCTGGAGTAAAATCCGCCTTGACGCATTTCCGTACAGCCCCGTACAGTATCGCCTCGGGAAGCCAGCCAATGAGCGAAACCAGACACAGGGGCGCCGAAGAGGCGCGCAATCAGCTTCCGGAGCTTCTCAAGGCTGCCGAAGCGGGCCACGCGACGATCATCACCAAACACGGGCGGCCGGTCGCGGCGCTGGTACCGATCGAGGCTTATGCTTCTACCCGCCGGCAACAATCATTGCTGTCGCTAAAGGGCACAGGCCGCGGCCTGTGGGGGAGGGACAGCACCCGAACCCTTCGCAAGCTGCGTGCCGAATGGAGCCGCTAGTCTTCGCCGATCTGCCCGACGAGGCATTGCTGCTCTTGGATTCGGCTCCGATCATCTATGTGCTCGAAGCGCATCCGAAGTTCGCTTCGCGTTTCGAGCCATTGTTTGCGGCGCATGCGGCGGGACGTTTTCGCTTTGCCGTCACCACGGTCACGATCGTCGAGGTCTTGACCGGCCCGCTGCAGGCGGGCGAGACGGAGCTGGCGCGCCGGTACCGCGCCGCCTTCGAATCGTGGCAGTGCGTCGAGCTGAATTTCGACATTGCCGAGGAAGCCGCGCGATTGCGGGCTTCGTTGCGGCTCGGCCTCGCCGACGCGGTCCAGGCCGCGAGCGCACTGGCGATCAACGCCGCCGCGCTGGTCACCCACGACCGCGATTTCTCGCGCGTTCAGCCGCTGCGCATCATTTGCTAGGGGGAGCGCGCCGGCCGGTCCGGGTCGCCACGCATGCTGAGCGTCATTATTCCAACGCAGAATTCGGAACGGGCGCTGGTCTCTACCCTGGCGGCGCTGGTGCCCGCGGCGATGGAGGGATTCGTCGCCGAAGTCGTCATCGCCGATGCCGGCTCGCGCGACGAGACCGCAGCCGTCGCCGATGTCGCCGGCTGCAAATTCCGCCCGCTCGAGGGCCCGCTCGGCGCCCGGCTCAAGACCGCGGCGGCGGCGGCGCGCGCGCCGTGGCTCCTGTTCCTGCGTCCGGGAACCGTGCTCGACGCGCCGTGGATCGGCGAGGCGCGGCGCTTCATCGAGCGGACTTCGACGCGAACCTGCGCGGCAACGTTCCGGCGCGGGGTCCCGGCGCAGCCGGCGCTGGGCGAGGCGCTGTCGCTTCTCGCCGCCGCGCTCGGCGCGCGACCGCGGCCGCAGCAGGGCCTGATCATCGCCAAGCGCTTCTACGAGGACATCGGCGGCCATGCCGAAGGCGCCGCCGATCCCGAGGCCGATCTCATCCGCCGCATCGGCCGGCGGCGGCTGGCGCGGCTCGCCAGCATCGCCTCGACCGTAGGGTAAGCGAGGCGCAACGATACTTGACTTTGTCAAGTATCTCGCCGACGCTGCCAGAATGACCGCGCGCCCAAAACCGCAGCGCGTCGCTGCGCTGCGCCGCTTCAACCGCTTTTATACGCGGCAGATCGGGGTCCTGCGCCGCACCTATCTCGACAGCGGCTATGCGCTCGGCGAGCTGCGCGTCCTTTACGAGATCGCGCATGGCAACGCGCCGACCGCGACCGATATCGCACGCGCGCTCGATTTCGATCCGGGCTATCTCAGCCGCATCCTGCGCAATTTCGAGAAACGCCGGCTGATCACGCGGCGGATTTCGGCGACCGACGCGCGGCAAAGCCACCTCGCCTTGACCGCGCGCGGCCGGCAGGTGTTCGCGCCGCTCGAGCGGCGCACGCAGCGACAGGCCGGTGCCATGCTGGAGGAGCTTTCCGCCGCCGAGCAGGCGCGCCTCGTCACAGCGATGGCGACGATCGAAAGCCTGATCGGGCGGCGGCCGGAGGCGGCGCCGGCGGCCGACCGCGGCACCATCCTTCGCGCGCCAAAGCCCGGCGATTTCGGCTGGATGATTACCCGCCACGCCGAGCTCTACGGCGAGGAATATGGCTGGATCGCCCCGTTCGAGGGCCTGTGCGCGCAGATCGTCGCCGACTTCGCCAATGACAACGACGTCAAATGCGAGCGCTGCTGGATCGCCGAGATGGACGGCGAGAATGTCGGCTGCGTGATGCTGGTCAAGGATAAGCCCGGCGTCGCCCGCATCCGGCTCCTCCTCGTCGACCCCAAGGCGCGCGGGCTCGGGCTCGGCGCGCGGCTCGTCGATGAATGCATCGCCTTCGCGCGCCGCGCCGGCTATCGCAAGATCACGCTGTGGACCCACCGCGTGCTTACCGCCGCGCGGCATATTTATCAGCAGGCCGGCTTCACGCTCACCGGCACGGAAAAACACCGCAGCTGGGGTAAGCCGGTGGTGAGCGAGTTCTACGATTTGGAGCTCTGAGGGCGGGTCATTCCGGGGCCTCGCGCAGCGAGGGGCCCGGAATCCATAGCCCGTAGCCTGAAGTACGACGCGACCGTTCGACCACCTCGCATTCCGTGACTATGGATTCCGGACCCGCGGCTGCGCCGCGTCCCGGAATGACGGGCTCACGCTAGGCGGTGGCGCCCTTCGCCTTCGGCCGGCGCAGATGCTCGTCGAGCCGCGGCATGATCTCGACGAAATTGCACGGCCCGTAGCGGTAATCGAGCTGATGCACCAGGATCTCGTCCCAGGCGTCCTTGCAGGCATTGGGCGAGCCGGGCAGGCAGAAGATATAGGTCGAGCCGGCGACGCCGGCGGTGGCGCGCGACTGGATCGCCGAGGTGCCGATCTTCGGGAAGCTCACCACCAGGAACAGCGCCGAGAACGCGTCCATGCGCTTCTCGAACAAGGGCTCGACCGCTTCCGGGGTGACGTCGCGGCCGGTGAAGCCGGTGCCGCCGGTGGTGATGATCACGTCGATCTTCGGATCGTCGATCCAGACTTTGACCCGGGCGCGGATCGCCTCGACCTCATCGGCAACGATGCCGCGCTCGGCGACGAAATGGCCGGAGGCGGTGATGCGCTGCACCAGCAGCGCGCCGGACTTGTCGTCCTTGGGGCTGCGGCTGTCGGAGATCGTCAGCACCGCAAATTTCAGCGGCACGAACTCCTTGGTCTCGTCGAGCCCGGGCATGGGTTGACCTTAACGAAAAACGCCTTACGCGTCATCATCTTAGACCTCTCGCCGAGCCCCTGCCAAGCGCCGCAAGCCGTCACAGCGGATCAGCCGACATCGTGTCGCAGGCCGCGACCTTGCCCTGCTTGAAGCCGTTCGAGAACCAGCGCTTGCGCTGCTCCGAGGTGCCGTGGGTGAAGGCGTCGGGCACGACGTAGCCCTGGGCTTGTTTCTGCAGCCGGTCGTCGCCGATCGCGGAAGCGGTCTGCAGCGCCTGATCGATATCGCCGGGATCGAGGAAATTGTGCTTCTGCTGCGCCCGGTTCGCCCACACGCCGGCGAGGCAATCGGCCTGCAGCTCGACGCGGACCTGCATCCGGTTCGCCTCGGCCTTGCTGGCTGAGGCCTGCTGCGCCTCCATCACCCGCGGCAGAATGCCGAGCTCGTCCTGTACGTGATGGCCGACCTCGTGCGCGATCACATAGGCCTCGGAGAACCGGCAGGCGTTGCTGTCGGCGCAGCCGCCAAACTTGTTCTGCAAGTCGTTGAAGAAGGCGGTGTCGAGATAGATGCGCTTGTCGCGCGGACAGTAGAACGGCCCCATCGCCGACTGGGCGAAGGCGCAAGGCGTCGGCTCGGAGCCTGAGAACAGCCGCAGCTTCGGCGGATGATAGGTCTTGCCGGCGGCGGCGAAGATCTCGGTCCAGCGATCCTCGGTGTCGCCGAGCACCATGGCGACGAACTTGCCGGTCGGATCGCTCGGCGTGCCGGAGGAGGCCGGCGGGGCCTCGCTGGTCTGCTGCGAGGGCGTGCCGCCGGTGAGAATCTGTGCGCCGTTGAGGAGCACGCTCGGATCGATGCCGAAATACCAGCTGATCAGCCCGATGATGATGATGGTGCCGATGCCGAGGCCGCCTGCCCCGCCCGCAATGCCGCCGCGCGAGGCGCTCGCCGCGCGATCGTCCTCGACATTGTCGCTCGGGCGAAAATCATCGGTGCGCATCTGTCATTCTCCCTTCGCCAGCTCGCTTTGCCGATCCGCGGCCGCCTACGCGATCGGGCCGCCGCCGAGCAGAAATTTCCAGTTCCGGTGCGTGCGATTAACCGGACGTCTCCCGGCATTTATTGCCTAGTGGGCGCGTTCGCCGATTAAGCCGATTTTTACTTTGCAGCGGCATTATCTGTTCTGTCGGTTGTAGGTCCCGCGTCGCCGACCGCGTCACCTGAGTCAGAGTTCTGAGTCATGGTTGTGTCGCGTAGCGGGGCGTCCGTGAGGGCGCCCCGCGCGAGTTTGGATTGGCCTCAGACCGCGCACATCCTGATCGGCGATTGCGTTGCCGAGATGGCGAAACTCCCGGCCGCATCGGTCGATCTCGTCTTCGCCGATCCGCCGTATAATCTGCAGCTCCAGGGCGACCTCAAGCGTCCCGACGATTCGCGGGTCGACGCCGTCGACGACGATTGGGACAAATTCACCAGCTTCTCCGCCTATGACGATTTCACCCGCGCCTGGCTTACCGCCTGCCGCCGGACGATGAAGCCCAATGCCACGCTGTGGGTGATCGGCTCCTACCACAATATCTTCCGCGTCGGCGCGCTCCTCCAGGACCTCGGCTTCTGGATCCTCAACGACATCGTCTGGCGCAAATCCAACCCGATGCCGAATTTCCGCGGCCGGCGCTTCACCAATGCGCACGAGACCCTGATCTGGGCGGCGCGCGAGCCGGCGGCAAGGAATTATACGTTCAATTACGAAGCACTGAAAGCCGGCAATGACGACGTGCAGATGCGCTCGGATTGGCTGATTGCGCTGTGCACCGGCGAGGAGCGGCTCAAGGGCGGCGACTGCAAGAAGCTGCATCCGACGCAGAAGCCCGAAGCGCTGCTGGCGCGGGTGATCCTTTCGGCATCGCGGCCCGACGATCTCGTGCTCGACCCGTTCTGCGGCACCGGCACGACCGGCGCGGTCGCCCGGCGGCTTGGCCGCCGCTTCCTCGGCATCGAGCGCGACGCCGATTACGCCAAAGCCGCGGAAGCGCGCGTCGCTGCCGCGGCGCCGCTGCCGCAGCCGACGCTCGCCAGCTTCATGACCGCGCGCGAGGCGCCCCGGGTGCCGTTTTCAGCGTTGATCGAGCGCGGCCTGGTCGCGCCCGGCATCAAGCTCGTCGACGCCAAGCGGCGGCATCGCGCTCTGGTGCGCGCCGACGGCGCGATCGCGCTCGGCGCCGCGGTCGGCTCGATCCACCGCATCGGCGCGCTGGCGCAGGGCCTCGAGGCCTGCAATGGCTGGACCTTCTGGCACGTCGAGACGCCGCGCGGGCTCACCCTGATCGATAAGCTGCGCGCACAGGTGCGCGCAGAGCTGGGATTGAGCTGACCAACCGTTATTTGTCGAGCGCCTGCGCCAGCACCTTGCGCATCAGGCTCGGCAGCGCCTCGCCGGCGATGTCGGCGGCGGCAACCCAGCGCATGCCCGCCGGCGCTACCGTGCGCGCCGGAAGCTCGGCGACATGGACGGAAAGCTCGAGCGGAAAGTGCGTGAACACGTGCCGCACCACGCCCGCGACCCGGCGCCAGGCGATCGGCTTGTTTGATTGGTCGGCGCCGAAGCGCGGCGCGTTTGCGAGCGCATCCGCTTCGTCGAAATCCGCGCCCCATTGCGTCGTCGGCACTTCGGTCATGCCGCCGAGGAGGCCCTTCGCCGGACGCGTACGCATGAGCACGAAACCGTCGGCGCGGCGAACGACAAAGGCGGCGCCGCGGCGCAGTGCGCCTTCGCGTTTCGGCGTCCGGCGCGGATAGGTCTCGGCGTCGCCGGCCGCACGCGCCGCGCAGCCATCATTCCACGGACACAAGGCGCAGGCCGGCCGCTTCGGCGTGCAGATTGAGGCGCCGAGATCCATCATCGCCTGCGCGAAGTCGCCGGTGCGGCGCGTGGGGACGAGCGCCTCGGCGCGGCCGCGAATCTCCGGCTTCGCCGCAGGCAGCGGTGCGGCAATGGCGAAGAGCCGCGCAATCACGCGCTCGATATTGCCGTCGACCGGGCTTGCCGGCTTATCGAACGCGATCGCCGCGATCGCGGCGGCGGTATAGGCGCCGATCCCGGGGAGCGCGCGGAGCGCGCTCTCGCTCGCCGGGAACGCGCCGCCATGGCGCTCGACCACGGCGCGGGCGCAGGCGTGAAGGTTGCGGGCGCGGGCGTAGTAGCCGAGCCCGGCCCAGGCTTTGAGCACGTCATCAAGCGGCGCCGCCGCGAGCGCGCGCACATCGGGCCAGCGCAGGAGGAACCGGGCATAATAGGGCGCGACCGCCTTGACCGTGGTCTGCTGCAGCATGATCTCGGAGAGCCAGACCCGGTAAGGGTCGGCGCGCTCGCCGGGCGGCGCCCGCCACGGCAGAAGCCGGCGATTGCGGTCGTACCAGGCCAGAAGTGCGGTGGGTTGCGGGAATGCAGTCGCCGCGGCGCGTTGCCGGCGTTGTCGCGCCGGCGGTTTCGCTGTTACGGTTGCGGCGAGTAGAGCGCGCGCCGGGCTCATGGCGCAGGGATGACAGAGCCGCGCAGCATGGACAAGCCCTCGCGTTCCTACGCCAAGCCGCTGCGCGAGCTCCTCGGCAAAGTGGTCGGCGAAACCTTCACGCGGCAGGGCTTTGCCTCGGCCGAATTGGTGACGCGCTGGGCCGAGATCGTCGGCCCGGAGATTTCGGCGCACAGCGAGCCGATCCGGATTCAGTGGCCGCGGCCGGCGCCGGGCGAGGAGCGCAAGCCCGGCGTGCTCATCCTGCGCGTCGAGGGCCCCGCCGCGATCGAGGTCCAGCACCTCGCCAATATCGTGTGCGAGCGCGTCAACGGCTTTCTCGGCTGGCGCGCCGTCGACCGGATCGCGCTGCGCCAGGCGCCGCTGCACCGCGTCGCGCGCAAGCCGGCGCCGGCCGCGGATCCGGCTGCGGCGGCGCGCGTCGCCGCGAGCTTGCCGCAGATCGCCGACGAGGCGCTGCGGGCAGCGCTCTCCCGGCTCGGCGCAGCCGTCAAACGCGGCTGATCTCTTGCGATTTTGCGTCAGCCAACGGTGACCAGGCGCGACGCCGAGGGGCCTTGGCGGAACGGCGCGCTGGTGCCACATTCCGGGCGCAGAATTTCCCTCCTTGACCGAGGAGCCGACCTTGACGCTGACCCGTCGCCAATTTGCCACGGCCGCCGCGACCTTCACCCTCGCCGGTGCCGGCCTCGCGCGCTTCGCCCCCGCGGCCGCCGCCGAGACGCCGGAGCCCGAGCCTGCCGAGCTCGCCAAGCCCGGGCCCGCCGGCGACATCGTGCTCGGCTCCGAGAAGGCGCCGGTGACGATCATCGAATATGCCTCGATGACCTGCCCGCACTGCGCCCATTTCTCGAACACCACCTTCCCGGAACTGCAGAAGCGCTACATCGACACCGGCAAGGTGCGCTTCATCTTCCGCGAATTCCCGCTCGATGCGCTCGCCGCCGCCGGCTTCATGCTGGCGCGCTGCGCCGGCAACGACAAATTCATGCCGATCGTCGAGACCCTGTTCGCCAAGCAGCCGGAATGGATGGTGCAAAAGCCGGTCGAGCCGTTGCGCGCGATCGCCAAGCAGTTCGGCTACACCGAGCAATCCTTCGATCAATGCCTGGCGAATCAAAAGGTCCTCGACGACATTCAAGTCGTGCGCGACCGCGCCGCCGAGAAGCTCGGCGTCAATTCCACGCCGACCTTCTTCCTCAATGGCAAGAAGCTGACCGGCGACCAGTCGATCGAAGCCCTGGCCAAGCTGATCGACCCCTATCTCAAGGAAGGATAAGGGTTTTTCGCCTCGGCGCCGGTCGCCTTCGCCGCAGCAATAAGCGCAACGACGACACCGGGCGGGCGCGGCGCCAGCACGGTGATCTGGATAACGCGGCCGCCCTGTTGCGCGAAGCGGTGCGCCGATTCATTCTCCCGGCCGATGCGGCACCCTTCCGGCGCGCCCCTTCGGCGTGAGCCAATAACGATTCCCTTCGCTGCCGCCCAAGGGAGAGGAACGTAACCAAGCGATGAAGCTCACGCGGCTGCGCCTGATCGGCTTCAAATCATTCGTCGAACCAACCGACTTCGAGATCGAGCCCGGACTGACCGGCGTGGTCGGCCCGAACGGCTGCGGCAAATCCAATCTGGTCGAAGCCGTGCGCTGGGTGATGGGCGAAGCCTCCTACAAGGCGATGCGCGGGTCGGAGATGGACGACGTGATTTTCTCCGGCAATTCCGGCCGTCCGGGACGCAACCACGCCGAGGTCGCGGTCGCGGTCGACAACAGCGACCGCACCGCGCCGGCCGCATTCAACGACGCCGACACGCTCGAAGTGTCGCGGCGCATCGTGCGCGAGCAGGGCTCGGTGTTCCGCGTCAATGGCCGCGAGGTGCGCGCGCGCGACGTCACCACGTTGTTCGCCGACGCCTCCACCGGGGCGCGCTCGCCGGCGCTGGTGCATCAGGGCCGCATCGGCGAGATCATCCAGGCAAGGCCCGACCAGCGCCGCCGCGTGCTCGAAGAGGCGGCCGGGATTTCCGGGCTGCATGTGCGGCGCCACGAGGCCGAGCTGCGGCTCAAGGCCGCCGAGCACAATCTCGCCCGGGTCGAAGATGTGATCGGCCAGCTCGCGACGCAGGTCGCCTCGCTCAAGACCCAGGCGCGGCAGGCGGTGCGCTATCGCAACATTTCCGGCCAGGTGCGCCGCAACGAAGCGCTGCTCATGCATCTGCGCTGGACCGCGGCGAAGGCGGAAGTCGCCGAGGCGGAGCGCACCCGCGACGCCGCCGTGCGCGTCGTTGCCGGGCGCACCAGCGAGCAGACGCAGGCCTCGACCCGCCAGGCGAGGCTCGCCGCCGGGTTGCCGGCGTTGCGGGAAGCGGAAGCCAGGGCCGCCGCGGCGCTGCAGCGCCTCGTTCTCGCCCGCGACGCGCTCGAGCGCGAGGAAGCCCGTGCCAAGGAGCGCATCGGCGAGCTCGACCGCCGGCTCGAGCAATTCGCTTCCGACCTCAAGCGCGAGCGCGCGCTCTCAGCCGACGCCGAGGCGGCGCTCGAGCGGCTTGCCGCCGAGGAGGCGGCGCTCAGGGCGCAAGCGCAGACGAGCGCCTCGAACCTTTCCGGCGTCAATGGCCGCGTCGGCCGGGCCGACGCCGCGCTTGCGACCGCGGAGAAGTCGTTTGCCGAGTTGACCGGCGCGCTCGCCGATCTCAGCGCGCGACGCAACCAGCTCCAGGCGGCGCTGCGCACGCACGAGGAGCGCGCGGCGCGCCTTGCGGCCGAGCTTGCCGATATCGAATCCGGCCTCGCCGAGCGCGCCAGCGAGGCGCCCGACATCGCGGCACTGGCGCAGGCGCTCTCGCGCGCGCAGGCGGCGCTCGCCGCGGCCGAGAGCGCCGCGCGCGGCGCCGAAGCCGGACACGCGACGGCGCGGGAAGAGCGCGATGCCGCGCGCGCCCCGCTCGATGCCGCCGAGCGCCGCGTGCAACGGCTCGAGACCGAGGCGAAGACGATCGGCAAGCTCTTGGCAGTCGAGAACAAGAATCTGTGGCCGCCGGTGATCGATGCGCTTGTCGTCGAGCCCGGCTACGAGAAGGCGCTCGGCGCGGCGCTCGGCGATGATCTCGACGCGCCGGTCGATCAATCGGCGCCGATGCGCTGGGCCGGCGCGCCGCTCGATCCGGCCGATCCGGCATTGCCGGAGGGCGCGACCGCGCTCGCGCGCTACGTCAAGGCGCCGGCGGAGCTCGCACGCCGGCTCAGCCAGATCGGCGTCGTCGCTCGCGCTGACGGGCCGCGGCTTAGCGCCCTGCTCAAGCCCGGCCAGCGGCTCGTGTCGCGCGAAGGCGATTTCTGGCGCTGGGACGGCTTTGCCGCCGCCGCGCAGGCGCCGACCGGCGCGGCGCGCCGGCTCGCCGAGCGTGGCCGCCTCGACGCGATCGCAGCCGAGCTTGCCGCGGCGCGTGGTGAAGCCGAAAGCCATCGCCGCGCCGTCGCGGCGGCGGAGGCCGCGGTCGCGGCCGCGGCCGATGCGGAGACCGACGCGCGGGCAAAATCGCGCGAGGCCCAGCGCGCCACCGAGGCCGCGCGCGAAGCGCACGCCGAGGCCGAACGCGAAATCGCCCGCGATGCGGCACGCATCTCCGCGCTCGAGGAGGCAAAGCAGCGCATCGGCGCCGGCCGCGATGAAGCCAATGCCGCGCGCGGCGAAACCCAGGCGGCGCTCGCGGCGCTGCCGGCCGCCGCCGAGCTTGAACGCAAACTCGCGGCGATCAACGAGCTCGTCGCCCACGACCGCGCCGCGCTTGCCGAGGTGCGGGTCGAGGCGCAGGCCGTCGCGCGCGACGCCGAGCTTGCCGAGCAGCGGCTGCAGGCGATCGCGGCCGAGCGCGGCCAATGGAGCGAGCGCCAGGCGAGCGCCGCGGCACAACTCACGACCATCGCGCAGCGCGCCGATGAGGCGCGCGCCGAGCGCACCGAGCTCACCCACGCGCCGGAGAAATTCGCCGGCCAGCGGGCGGCGCTGATCGGCGAGATCGAGACCGCAACCTCCGGCCGCCGCGCCGCCGCCGATGCCTTGGCGCAAGCCGAGACCACGCTTGCCGAAGCCGACCGGGCGGGGCGCGCCGCGCTCGAAGCGGTCGGCGAAGCGCGCACCGAGGCGGCGCGGACCGAGGAGCGCTGCGGCGGCGCCAAGCGCCGGCTCGGCGATCTCGAACATGAGATCCGCGACGCGCTCGACGTCGAGCCGGTGGGCGTCGCGGCGCTCGCCGAGCTCAAGGCTGGCGCCGAGCCGCCGCAGATCGCCGAGGTCGAGGCGACGCTCGAGCGCATCCGGCGCGAGCGCGAGCGGCTCGGTTCGGTGAACCTCCTCGCCGAGCAGGAGCTGCGCGAGGTCGAGGCGCAGCACGACAAGCTCGTGAGCGAGCGCGACGACCTGGTCGAGGCGATCCGGCGGCTGCGGCAGGGGATCAACAGCCTCAATCACGAGGCGCGCGAGCGCCTGCTCGCCTCGTTCGCCGTGGTCAACGACAACTTCAAGAAGCTGTTCACCGAGCTGTTCGGCGGCGGCAACGCCGAACTGCAGCTGATCGAGAGCGAGGACCCGCTCGAAGCCGGCCTCGAGATCATGGCGAAGCCGCCGGGCAAGAAGACGGCGACGCTGTCGCTTCTGTCCGGCGGCGAGCAGGCGCTCACTGCGCTCGCCCTGATCTTCGCCGTGTTCCTGACCAATCCGGCGCCGATCTGCGTGCTCGACGAGGTCGACGCGCCGCTCGACGACTATAATGTCGAGCGCTTCTGCGACCTGCTCGACGAGATGACGCGCTCGACCGACACCCGCTTCGTCATCATCACGCATAATCCGATCACCATGGCGCGAATGAACCGCCTCTACGGCGTCACCATGGCCGAGCGCGGCGTCTCGCAGCTGGTTTCGGTCGATCTCGAAGGCGCGGTGAAGCTGCGTGAGGCGAGCTAGAGCATGATCCGGTTTCCCGAAAAGATCATGCGCCACTAAAAGCCAGGCCTCGCGCACGCGGATAAGACCTCGCCGCCGCGCGAGGAGCCCAGCAGCTTCGCGCTCTATTCGCGCCACTCGAAGCGGAACACTGGTCTCTTGTCGGCAAACCCCTTCAATTGCCGCTCGCCGAGCGCGACAAAACGAGACGCATCCTCCTTGCTGAGTTCGCGCACCAGGTCGGAGACGACGATTGCGCCGGCTTCGGCTTCGCTGCACAGGCGAAAGGCCAATTGCACTGTCGCACCGAACAGATCGTTGTGGTCCGCTACCGGCTCGCCGGCGTGAATGCCGATACGCACCTGCAGGTTCTCTGCCGCCTCGGCGTTGTACGAGGCGAACCGCCGCTGGATGTCGGCGGCGGCGTGCACCGCACTTGGCACGCCGTCGAGAGCCGCCATGATCCCGTCGCCGGTGCGCTTGACCTCGCGCCCGCCATGCGCGGCGAGTGCCCGCCGCACCAGCGCGTCATGGGCCCGCACCAATTCCAGAGCCGCGGCGTCGCCGAGCCGCGCCGTCAACTCGGTCGAGCCGACCAGATCGGTCACCAACACCGCGCGCAGCCCGGCGTTCACTTCCGGCGCCGGCGCTGAAAGCGACGGAGACCGATGCGGGTCGGTGATGCGGCCGAGGAACGCCTCAACCGCGGAGAGGTCGACCGGAATGATTTCGGAGGCGATTTCGCCGTGCGCCTCACGATGAACCTGCTCCGCGGTCGCAGCGTCCGGGGCGTCAACCAGGCAGAACGCGGCGCAACGCTTGGCATCGAACCAATAGGTCAGATATTTGACCCCGTACTTGTCCTGGATTTCGAGGTCCTTGCGATGCAATTCGGCGATGTTCTCCGCCGTAACGTCGCGCGTGTCGTGGCGATCCATAAAAATCGGCATGCAGTCACCTTTTTGTCGAATTTGCCCGCAGCAACGTGCCGCCACGTAGCAGCGTGCGCGGATGACCGCAAGAAGCCGTGGACTGCCCGAAGCCCCGACGCAGTTGGAGAATCGCGTGTGGAGCCGGGCTCTGCTCCACGTGGACGTGGAGCAAAAAAGCGACGCCAGCCTGCCGCCGCAGCTCTTTCGCTTTCGTCGACCGGGGCCGATCGGCCGCTCACACCCCGCCTTTCATGACGTAGCAGACAACGTCGCGGATGCGGTCCTCGCCGTGCCATTGATTGGCGCCGAGGAAGATGATGACGTGCCCGGTCGGGTTGCCGTCCTTCCTGGTGATCTTGTTCGGCGGCACGACGTAGCGGGTGCCGACATCCTCGTGGATGCGCTTGAGCGGCCCGTCTTCGCGCGTGTCGGTGATGACGGCGACCACTTTCTGGCCGCCGAAGCCGTCGGGTTCGACATGGACCTCGTCGGCCCAATAGGCGTCGGCCTCGCCGCAGCAGGACGCCTTCGGATTGTCCGGCTGCATCAGGGCGGCAAACCACTGCGTCACCGGATCGTTCGGGTCCCATTGCCCGAGATCGCGGCCGCTCGTGACGCCGACTAGTCCGAGATAGCAAACGCCGGCGACGCCGAGAGCAGCCGCCGTCGACGCGACGGCGCGCACCGTCGCCCAGGCACGATTAAGCATCGGCCCCTTCCCATATTACCGCTACGCGCCGGCGCGCGGCCGGATCGCTGTTGCAGTGCGGGAAGCAATTGCCGTGCCAAGGTTTTCCGGCTGGCGCCTCGAGAAGACCGGCCGCCCGCCGGGACGCGGAAGCAAGCGGCCCGGCTAGAGAGCAACCGCGCGCGCCCGCGCGCCGAAGTTCACGCGCTCCCGCGCAGGCCGAGCGCGAGCGCGATCCACGCGGCGCCGTAGAAAATCAGATCGATGCCGATGAAGAGGCCGATGACCCACAATCCGGAGGCCGGCCACTGCGCCAGAACGAGTATGCCCAGCACGAAACTGATGAGCCCGTCCGCCGCCTCCCAGCCCCAGCCGGGCAGCGCCACCCATAGCGAGCCGATAAGCTGAAACAGGCCGCCGATCAGGAAGAGCAACGCGATGACCACGGTCGCAACCTCGGCGCCAAGTAGCGGCCGCGATACGATGAGGACGCCGACGACGCCGAACAGAATTGCCGCCAGCAGGTGATGGAAAAAGCCCGCCCAATGCCCGACCACGATCGCCTGGGCGATTTCGATGCCGCAAGCCAGCACCAACAGCCAGCCGAAGAACAACATCGACACGATGGTGGCCGTGACCGAACGCACCACGGCGGCGGTCCCGAGCACCACCAGGCCGATGCCGAACGCCAGGAACCATCCCCAATATTGGATGATCTCATGTGGGATTTGCACGTCCAAGGACTGGATATTGCCGATCATGATTGCCTCCCGGCTCGTGGCTTACTGAAACCTAATCCTCCGCGGCACCGATTGTCGCCTGCCGGAAGCCTGGAGCGGGCCGTCATGGAAAATCAAAGATTAATACCGGCCACGCTTCCCGCCTCGGCCTCGGCCACTACTTTTCGACGAAGTCGGCGCATTTCTGTATCTGGTCGTCCTGTCCCCACGGCATGATCGGGACCGACGAGGTTGAATTCTTCGGCGAGCCTTCGATCAGGCGGTCGGAATAGACCATGTAGACTAGCACGTTGCGCTTGGTATCGCAGCCGCGCACGATCTGCATTTTCTTGAAGAACAGCGAGCGGCGCTTGCGGAATACGTCATCGCCCTGCGCGAACTTGGCCTTGAAGCGGATCGGCCCGATCTGCCGGCAGGAGAGCGAGATGTCGGAGACCTCCTCGGCGACGCCGAGCCAGCCCTTGACGCCGCCGCGCTCGGGAGCGGTGAAGTGGCAGGCGACGCCCTCGACCTCGGGATCGTCGATCCCATAGGTCGCGAGCTTGTCGTTCGGGGTGAGCAGCTTGAACACCGTCGAACGACGAAAGATCAGGTCGGGCTCATCGGCGGCGTTCGCCGGCGCGCCCGGCGCGGCCGCAAGGCCGGCGAGAAGGAGAAGGCCGAGCAGCAAAACGCGCTTGGGTGGCGGATAAAACGACATGCTGATCTCCCTTCGTCAGCTATGGCTCTCGCGCGGTGGAGGGGCGTGGGCTCCACGTTGTCATTGCGAGCCAACGGGTCCGGCCCGGAGTGGCCGGCCCGATGATAAACTCCGCGAAGCAATCCAGCATTGCCTCAAAGCTCTGGATTGCTTCGTCGCTTCACTCCTCGCAATGCCGTTTGCCGCGAAGCGCGCCGCACTGCCCGCGAAGTGAGGATCCATAATAAGATTCTGCGCTCCACAAATCGCCTCGCCGCTCGACCATCGCTCCAGCGGCAGCCTCGGCAATCCGCCGGCGCGGACGCGACGCTCGCCGCCGTCATCAGGGCTTCCCTCGCCGCCTCCCCGCGTGCATCAATCGGTGTCCGCCGGGAGGCCCCGCCATGACCTCGCAGCAGCCGGACCCGCCGCTCAACCCGGCCTTGATCCTCAACGGCCACTCGGTCCACGTCGAGGAGGCCAAGGCTCACATCGCGCGGGTATCGGCCGAGCTCGGCGTGCGCCCGCAAGTCATCGTCACCCGCAAGGGCGACAACATCTCGCAACTGGCCGCAACCGCGCTCGGCGAAGGCCGGCATCCGGTCGCGGCCGGCGGCGGCGACGGCACAGTCAACGCGGTCGCCGGCGTCCTTGCCGGCACCAATGTCGCCCTCGGCGTGCTGCCGATGGGCACGCTCAATCACTTCGCCAAGGATGCCGGCGTCCCGCGCGATCTTGAGGCCGCGGTCCGCAACGTCTTTACCGGGGCAGTCAACAGCGTCGATGTCGGCGAAGTCAACGGCCGGGTGTTCGTCAACAATTCCGGCCTCGGCTTCTACCCGCATTTCGTGCGCATCCGCGAGGACCAGGAGCGGCACGGTCACGTCAAGCGCGCGGCGTTCATGCTGGCGCTGCGCGCGATGGTGCGGCGCTATCTGCGCCTGCGTCTCAAGGTGCACATGGACCGGGCGCAAGCGCTCGAGCACGTGACGCCGTTCCTGTTCGTCGGCAACAACCGCTACCAGAACGCCGGCCTGGAGATCGGCACGCGATCGCGGCTCGACTCCGGGCTCCTCTGGGTGTGCACGGCGCCGCACGCCGAGCATCGCAATGTCTTGGGCGTCGCGGTGCGGACCTTGCTCGGGCGCGACACCGAGGGCGAGCTCAACACTCTCGAGGTCAAGGAGATATCGATCGAGCCCGGAACTCCGCGGGTCAACGTCTCGGTCGACGGCGAGGTCACGATCATGGACGCGCCGCTCAACTACCGCATCCGGCCGCTGGCTCTGCGCGTCGTCGCGCCGGGCCGACGCGTCGAGCACGCGTCGTAGCTGCGCTCGCCGCGCGCGTGCTGAACGCGCGGCCAGATTTTTCCCCTCCGAGGGAACGCATCGCCGGCAGTACGCGCGGCGTCGCCCGGCGCAAATATTCGGTACCCCTAGGATTTAGGCTTCGGCGTGAACAGCTGGCACCAGCCGTTCGGGCCGATGTCGCCGTCCACGAATTTGCATGCATTCGGAGGTTGGAAGTTGACGCAGCCGTCGCAGCGTTGGTCGCCCTTCGGCGTCGTCTGATATTTGGCGTCCGCCTGGCTGATCTTCTGCTGCGCCGCCGCCTGCGGGACCACCGCGGCGGCCGTGGCCGCGCCAAGCGAAAGCGCCGCACTGGTGAGCATCGCGCGGCGTGAGATGCGTCGGCAGTCATTCATGATCGACTCCCGTCAGGTTGATGCCGTGTGCTGCTCATACCGCTTCACCGGTGAGCGTACTCGGTGAAAACGTAATCGCGGTTCTTCGCTATCGT
>Ga0187769_10000527_pt1 | contig 20989 bp, 17 predicted proteins | sample 0116_SJ02_MP02_1_FD_133140 | JGI IMG/M metagenome (GOLD analysis project Ga0187769, IMG submission 133140) | Tropical peat soil microbial communities from peatlands in Department of Meta, Colombia - 0116_SJ02_MP02_10_MG | ecosystem: Environmental > Terrestrial > Soil > Wetlands > Peat | place... | reverse complement strand
GAGAATCCAACGGCTTGGGCGAGCGCCGCGGTTCCAAGGCAAACCGCAATTGCGACCAATAGGAACAGCTCCTGGTTGCAAGTTAGCTTGACTTGCCGAAGAAGGCGCGGGATCACCTTAATCGCAAGAAATATCAGTGGAACCAGCAGCAGCAATGCCGTGCCGAGGGTCCGCGTCGCCTTCCAGAGGTTCCCGTCGCTGGAGTGCCCAAAAACCGGGAGGACCACCGTCATGCAGATGACGGCGAGATCCTCTACTAGCGTGATACCGATCATCACGCGGCCAAAGGTTGTGTTCATCTTTCCGTTGTCGCTCAGAAGGCGAGCTAGCACCATCGTGCTCGCGACCGAAACCGCGGCGCCGATGACAACTCCTTGCGTAGTACTCCATCCGGCTAGCTTTCCCGCACCGATCGTGATGCCTAGCACGAGGAGAATCCCTATGGGGCCACCAATAAGAGCGACCCATCTAACTCGCTTTAGATCGGAAACGGAGAACTCAACGCCGATGGAAAACATCAGAAGAACAACACCGACTTCGGCGAAAACCTCAAAAGTGTGCAACTCTGACAGATGAGGGCCTGGCGTGAAAGGACTGATCGCAATCCCGCCCAATACAAATCCAAGGATCAGCGGCAAACGGAGGCGCCATGCTCCCAGGCCTCCGAGCACGGCGGCGAGGAATATGTACGTCAAATCGCGAAACAAAAGCGGATTTGGCTCCATCTCTTGCCTCGGGCAAACGCGCCCATAAACCCCGAGTCACGATTCGATGATACCTATCGTCTCTGTGGTTCACTAGCTCCACGAAGTGGACGGCCACTCGACAAATCAGGCGTTTGCAACAAGTTTAAGTTTGTGGACGCCAGGGGGATCGTAGCGAGGAGGCGCGGTTGATTCGGACAGAGTTGGAGTCTTCGGATTTTCTCTCGGCGGTTTCACGGCTCTGGTTGAGATTGGTGAAGTTCAGACCTAGAACGTATGACTCGACTCTGCAATGAGCGTCGTAGAGCTCCCGAGTCCAATTTCATCCGACAGCGACATGGTGATCAATTTGAAGCCAATCACAAACATCCCAATTTGGATACAGGATTGGCGGATTCGGCGGACGATAGATGATCACACCGAGGATGGACCAAGTATCGAAGGCCTAAATGATCGGTCCCGGACGGCGGGACTCAGAATAGTTGAAAAGCGACGAGGATGAGCTGGCGGACGGAGGCCGGCTTGTGATCGGGGCCGAGGGCAGGCTTGAAGCGCCACGTGCGGACGGCTTCGGTGGCTTTCTCATCGAGGCCGAAGCCAAGACCCTTTGAGACATGAATATCTGTCGCGGAACCGCCCGGCGTGATGGTAGCTGCCAGAACTACGCTGCCTTGCACGTGTTGTGCTCTGGCTTCCGCGCTGTAGGCGGGAAGAGGACAATCGAGACACGTCGAGAAGCCGTAGCCTGCCTTTCCGGCTCTCGGAGCACCGCCGCTTTCAATGGAGTCCGTGGTTAGCACGTACTGGACAGTCTCCGGCGGAAGCAAGTCGTGAATATCCAACGTCATTTCCTCGGGCACTAGCGCCTCGGCGCGACTTCCCTCTTGATTTGCATCGCAGCGAGTGCTCTTAGACTGAGGCATCACGAGCAGCTCGCGGGGATCAACCCCATTCTTTACGTCGAACACGTAGGCGCCCTTGGATACCTCTCCGGGCAGCATCTGCCAAACTTGGGGCGCCCCGGGCGCTTGCAGATGACGCGACTTGTCCGAATATTCAAGGTCATAAGTCCCCCTGAGTTTTGCCGAAAACGAGGAGCAGGTAGCGGTCTGGCCGCTGTTCGCAATGGTCACGAACACGACAACAGCGTGACTGTCTTCCCGACTGGAAGCAGCGTTCGATATTGCTGTTGCAGTGACGACCAGCGGACCAAACTTCGCGGAGTGCCCATCCAAGGCTGCGCTCGGGAGGCCGAGAGCCAGCGAAAGAGCTAGCGGACCGATTAAGCGAACCAACATGCAGGGAATTATACCGCAGAGACGCAGAGGATGCGGAAGCGGACGGGTGTCTCAGCCGGAAGGTGCGCTGACTGCCGATAGAGCATCACAACCTGGCGATCATTTTGATCGATGCGGCGATGCCACTTTTCAAGTAAATGCCGATAAAGTCGAGCCGTGTCTTGATCATCTTCGTGTTCGTGCAGAGAAATCAGAAAAAGTTCCAGGACCGGTGCGCTTCGGGTCGATTTAGGGTTTACTCAAAACGTTCGACGACGCGCTGCCAGAAACGGGGATGACTCGACACATTGGAATTGCGTGAGTGACGTTACGTGAAACTAATTCAGGACCCCGATTTTCGCTTGATGTGGGCGGAGAAGATCGGTCTTTGGGGGGCTGCCAGGGGCCAAAATGGGGCCTTCAACGAGGCTTTTGCGCAGCCTGTGTGTCGGCTTCAGCCGGATGCTACTTCGCCTTTTGCTCCGCGATCCATTTATCGGTGCGGGCCTCAAGCATATCCAAGGGGAGCGTGCCGCCATTGAGCATCTCATCATGGAACTTGCGCAGATCAAATTTTGGCCCCAACTCCCTCTGGGCGCGCGCGCGTAGTTCGCGAAATTTCAGTTGCCCGAGCTTGTAACTGAGCGCCTGGGCGGGCCATGAGATGTAGCGGTCGGTCTCGGATTGCAGCGTGGGCTCATCCACGACCCCCGATTTGCGGAAAAAGTCCACGACCTGATCACGGCTCCATCCTTTGGCATGAATGCCTGTATCAACGACCAGGCGAACAGCGCGGAAGAGTTCAGAGGAAAGCCGTCCATAATCGGACACCGGGTCCTGATAGAAGCCCACTTCCTTGCCGAGCTGCTCGGCGTAGAGCGCCCAGCCTTCCCCGTAGGCGCTGATGGAGAGGCCATGCTGCCGAAACTTGGGCAATCCCTGGAGCTGCTGCTGGACTGAAAGCTGCATGTGATGTCCGGGAACGCCTTCGTGGTAAGCCGTGGCTTCGTCGTCGATCAACGACCGATGAGCGTAGTCGGATGTGGCCACGATCACGCGTCCGGGCCTTTCGCCGTCCGGCGTCCCAATCATGTAGTGGGTCATGGCGCTCTTGTCAAAGGCCGGTATGGCCTCCACCGTAACCGGCGTGTTGGGGATGAACGTAAACAGTTCCGGAAGCTTCGACTGCATTTGGGAAATGTAGTGGCGGAACTCGTCGAGAATCTGCTCGGCGGACGTCGGGATGTATTTTGAGTTTTCCTTAAGTGAGGCACGGAATGCGGCCAGATCCGCGAAGCCTTCTCTCTTCGCGATTCCCGTCATTTCCGCCGTAATGCGATCGATTTCGCGGAGGCCGAGCTGGTGAATCTCGTCCGGCGTCATGTGAGTAGTGGTGGTCCGGTAGATGTCGTTCTCATAGCGTTTCTGACCTTCCTGCAGGGATGTTATCGCGAGCACAGTGCGGCCTTGCGGGGCGTATTCGGTCTGAACAAAATCAGCGAAAGCCTTGTAGGCGGGCAACACGTCTTTGTTAACTGCGTCGGTGATTTCCTTCGTCAGTCGTTCTTGATCTTCGGCAGGAATATCAGCAGGGTATTTCTTTGTGGGTTGTAAAAACGGATCGGCCTCGATGATCCCCTGGCACTGACCGGGAATCTTCTCAGCGATGAAACGCACGGGCATGAGTCTGTCTTTCATCCCAGCACGGAGAACTTCGATAGATTGGCTGAGCGCACGCGGAATCTGATGCAAGCGAAAGATGTAGTCCTCATAGTGCTTCACGGAATCGAGGGGCACGGCAAGGGGCAGATCGGCAAGGTTGGTATGGATGCCGCCTTGGGTATTGATTGGCATCTCGTACTCTTTGAGGTCGTAATCGGCAATGCGCTGTTGCAGGACGCGAATCAGCAGGTCGTGCGAAAGCTGGTCCTGTTCGGAAAAGCCTGTCGTAGGGATGGCTTGCAGGCGTTCGAGGAAAGCTTCGTCCAGGTTGTGGCGATGCGCTATGCCGGCGAGAGAATAGTCGTTGAGTTGATCGTTGTACCGGTAGTCGCCGAAGGCCGTCGCGCGCTCGGGGAGGTTCTTCAGATCCGATTCGTACTGTTCGTCGAAAACAGCGTTCTGCGCGACGAGGTGCTCAGCAACCGGCTTGAGGTCGAGCGCGGACATGGAAGCAACAGCAGTGATCGAGAGTACGAAGGCGAAAAGAGGGCCCAAGTGTGTGCCGGACTGAATGGCCATAGGTCCCCGCGGGCTGGAACGCGCGTAGTATATACGACCAAGGTTACGTGCGATGATTATTCCGGACGACAAATGTTCGCAACACGAGAAGTGTGCTGCAGCGAGCGATATTTCTTGAATTTTTTTGCGCGATCCTGCGCTCGGCGATATCGAGAATGGCGTGACCCTGGTGATTCGACGAGGCCGCGCCTCCCTACTCGCTCGGTTTGCGGAGACCGAGGGCGATCAACTCCGAATCCAGCAGAATCGAAGGCGAAAGGATGGACGTGCTTGCGGTAGACGCGCTCTCCCTGTCAAGCATCTCGTGCGCTCGTGTGGGGCGCGGCGACGACGGAAAGAGCTTCCTGAAATTTTGCAAGAGCGGTTCGATCTCCTTGTACATCTCGACGTGCTTCCAGCCCTTGCCCTCTTCGGCCCTGATCTTGCTGCAGTGGTTGAGATAGCGCGAGATCGGGCTGCGGTATTTCTTGTAAAGGGCCGGATTCTGAATCGAGGTGACTTCGGCTCGTGAGAGCCGACGCCTCGGGGCCCATTCCTCCGGCACTCTGGCCTTCAGCTCCCCGTGATTGCCGAAAAACTCGATGAGGTTCCTGTAGTGGAGAAGAAAACCTTCGACACACAGGTAGTAGTCCTTGCCCTTGCCCTGCCTGCCTTCGCCCAGCCGACCGAAGCAGTGGTCGAGCATGTCGATCTCGTAGAGGATCGTCTCCACATGGTTTTGCTTCGGGGGACGCGACACGGTTTTCGTGCGGGCAGCCGTTCTCGGCATTGGATACTGCCGACAGCATACCAGGTCGTGCGCGTGGCGCAGTTGGGAAAGTCCCAGCGGGTTAGCTCCTCAAACTCACCAGCAATCAACTCGGCCAGCTTTGCTTCCGGCCGGCGGCGGCCTTCATCTTCGCCAAATCCTCTTGGCGGTCCGTGGTGAGTAATCCTCGACCTGCTTACGCCGCTGTTCCCGGGCGGCTCGAACGACTTCGTCGTTGGATTATGGCATCGGAATTCACCTGCTGGCGCTAGGATAGCCGTCCCATGCGTGAATTGGAACGATTGACAGTGGTGCGCCGGCGAGCGTATTGTCCCTTCACCCCTGGGTCCGAATAGACATTAAGAGGAGATCTCAAATGCGAAAGCTGCTGGTACTACTGTCTGCGCTTGGATTGGCTGGCACTTTGTACGCTGCCGATTCATTCTCGGGAACCTGGAAGCTCAACGTTGCCAAATCGAAATACGAATCCGGCCCAGCTACGAAAGACATGACCGTCACAGTGCAAGAAAGCAAAGGCACGACCGATGTGGCCGTAACGGGAACCGACGGAAGCGGGAAACCTATGGCGATCCACATGACGCATCCAACCGCGGGAGGCCCGGTCAAGTACCTGGAAGGAGGACCGACGGACGGGAGTACCGAAAGCATAAAGCAAGTGAATCCGACTACTCGCCACACGACGGTCATGCAGGGCGGCAAGGCGGTCTCAACGGAGCAGATCACAGTCAGCGACGACGGCAAGACGATGCGGATCGTGGCGAAGGGTACGCTTCCTACTGGCAAGCCTTACACTGACGTCGAAATCTTCGACAAACAATAAACTGCAGGACGCAAGACCCCGCCGCGAACTGAGTATCGCGGTTGATTCCGATGTACTCCGTGCGTGCGCCTACGCGTGACCGACGATGAGCTGTTGCGGTTCGGGAAGCAGCTGCGCGCGCTGGTGTATCCGCTCCGCGACGACGGCGATCGCAAAGCCGGGGTGACGACGTTTTCGATTCAGATGGACGAGGCCAGGGCGGAGTGACGGAGGCGAAAGACAAAGCCCGTGGCAGAGTAAGGTGGAGGGCAAGTGCTGCGAAAGCCATAGAGAATGTATTCATTGTTCTGCTCTTAATCGCTTTGGCTGCTCTTGGTTTGTTCTCCTACTCGTAGACCGTTGCGCTTCGACAACAACGTCTGCAAGTTCAAGACTTAACGACATCTGTTCGCCTCGAAACTCTACGAATGCTGCTGAATGTACGCGCACGGTAGATACGACGGGTTCCGCGTCACCAGGTTCGAGTCGAACGCCGAAAAGCGACTCGAAGCCGACCAGAGCAACTACTGTATCTTCCCGTACTCCGCCTTGGCTTGCTTCAGGATGAGGATGTCGGGGTCGGCGTCTTTCCATAGTGCGAGGAAGTCCTGATAGGCGGTCTTAGCTTGGCAGTGTCGCCTTGCAGAGCGTAGGCACGGGCGAGGCGAGGCCCAGATGCGCCAATGCCCCGGTAATGATGTTTGGTGACGGAAAAATGGCCAGACCGTGGCCGCTCTGATAAGTCTACAGACGTCATGATCGTCCGACTGTAACGTCCCCCTTTTCGTCGCGATTCGTTTCTCACTCGTAACCGCGCGTAAGACATGCTCTCCCAATAGAATCGCATTAAATCAATTTGACAGATCTAAACGAAACGCGTAAATTCACATCTCCTCGCCGATTTCCGAGCGACGCAATCCAGTTTCAGAGGGCCGCTTGGAGACACGGAACGCGGGAACTACATCTTGCATGATCTCTCGCAATCTACGTTGGGGCCTATGCATCAGCCTCGTCGAGGATTCTCAGGAAAGGTGGTCCATCGTGAAACGCTCTGACCGCTCGCAGATCCTCTTTCGGTACGAGAGGCGATGGAAAACTTTGACGCGCGCCGGCTACGTTCTAAGGGCTGCTTCACTGCCGCTGGCCCAACCCTTCTTGCTGCTTTTGTGGCTTGCGATGGGGGCGTTCCCGGCGTGGGCCCAAATGGGAGCGAACCTTTCCGGCGTGGTGACGGACCAAACCGGCGCAGCCCTTCCCGATGTCACGGTGACAATCAAGAACCTCGACACACCTGAAACGCGCACGATCGCAACCGACGGCGCGGGGCACTATCAGGCGTCCGGCCTGCCTCCGGGGCGCTTCGAGATTCGAGTGGCAAAAAAAGGGTTCGCTGATGAAAGGCGCACGGGAATCAGCTTGGCGGTTGGCCAGAGCGCCACGGTCGATATTGAGATGCAGTTGAAGACCCCCGATATCTGCGCGAGCGGCCACGAGTTCGCTACCACCGATTGTGCGCTGACCTGGCACGGCATCACGCTGTACGGTGCGTATGACGTCGGCGTGGGCTGGGTCAGCCACGGCTTACCGGTAAACGGCTATAACTATGAAGGCGAATCTCTGATAAACCGAAACGGCTATCAATCTCGATTCCTCATCGCACCGAATAACCTGCAGCAGACGGGTTTGGGCGTCAGGGGCAAGGAAGAGATTGGGCATGGCTGGTCCGTTGTGTTCAACGCTTCAACTGGCATTAATCCGCAGTCCGGCCTTCTGGCCAACGCGCCGGCCACCAACACCGTTAACAACGGCCTTCCCAGGAAGAGCTATTCGATGGCCGTCGACGGCGCGCGCGCGGGCCAACCCTTCAACGACGAATTCTATGGCGGTGTATCGTCCGCGCTTTTCGGCACGTTAACCTTCGGTCGTCAGCGCTCTCTGGGCACCGATGCGATGCTCCTTTACGATCCGGTCGGCGGCGGCTATGGGTTTTCGTACATCGGGTATAACGGCACGATGTCCGGCGGCGGCGACACCGATGACAGCCGTTGGGACGACGCTCTGAAGTATCGCCTCACCTATGGCCCCATACATTTTGGCGCGATGTATAAGTTCGCCAACGGTTCTGGCGGCTGCTACTCGGCCTCCCCAACCTGGACTGCCACCACCTGTACGCCGGAATCGTCGCATAACAACGCCTATGGATTCGACCTCGGCGGAGACCACGGCAAGTTCTCCGCCGACGCCGTCTTCCAACACTACAATCAGGCGATCAGCGTATTGAACCCCTTGCTGGGGCCTCAGAGTCCGACGCAGCCATATCAGTCGACCACGAACAGCATCAATACACACCCCATCACCGGGGTCAATCTGATCGACCCGAACAACACCGTATATGGCATCGTGACCGACAACAACGCCATTATGGGCGCTGCCAAGTATACGTGGGACAAGTTCAAGTTTTTTTTCGGCTACGAATTCATCTGGCAGAATAACCCGAAGCAACCGTTGGGCGTTGGCGCCACGGATCAGGGCGGCTATATCATGAGCGGGGTCGAAGACAACAATCTTGATTCTGAAAAGTTGGTGCAGATCTGGTGGACGGGCGTGAAATACTCTTACAACAGCAAAACCGACATCACCTTGTCCTGGTATCAACAGCGGCAGAACACATTCCGTGTTCCGCCGATCTGCTCGCCCACAGCCGGTTACCGCAGTTCCTGTTCAGGCACCCTCAACGAAGGGTCGCTCTACCTGGATTATCACTTCACCAAGCGTTTTGACGGTTATGTCGGAGTTGCGTATTCCTACGTGAGCGGCGGTCTGTCCATCGCCATTCCTCATGGCCCGGGCGTCCCGTATTTCTACCCTAGCAATGTTGCTCCGACAATCGGTTGTCGTTTCGCCTTCTGATCGTTTCCGTGGCGGGCTCAGTCGAGAGCCCAGATGGGTACCTCAACTCGTCTTGGATCGCTTGTCGTTCGACGTGAAGTATTAGATCTGGGAGGATTTTCATGATTTCTCGCTCTTCGCGATTCGCGCTGACCCTATGGCTTGTGATGGTATGGCTGTTCGGTGTGGGTTTTGTGGCCGCAGCGCCACAGAGCAAAACGGAGATCATAGTCTCAGCGGCGATCAGCTTGAAAGACGCGCTCGATGAGGTCACGCACCTCTGGGCGGCGGTGAACCCGAATGTGTCCGTCAAGACCAACTACGGCGCGTCGGGCTCTCTCGAAATACAGATCGAGCAGGGAGCGCCGGTCGATGTCTTCCTTTCCGCGGCGCCCAAACAAATGGATGCACTGGAGGCAAAGGGACTGTTGCTTGAAGGCACGCGGAGGGACCTGCTGCGCAACGGAGTCGTTCTCATCGTTCCGGTGGGCTCTTCGCTATCGATCTCTTCCTTCCAGGCGCTCGCGCGTGCAGACGTAAAGCATGTCGCACTGGGCGAGCCCACTACTGTTCCTGCAGGACAGTACGCGAAAGAGGTGCTCACCAGCCTTGGAATCTACGACGCGGTGCAGTCGAAGGCGGTTTTCGCAAAGGATGTGCGGCAGGTGTTGACATACGTGGAAACGGAAAACGTGGACGCAGGCATCGTGTATACAACGGATGCGCTATCGTCTCGGAAGGTGAAAGTCGTCGCCCAGGCCCCCGAAAACTCTCACTCCCCTGTAATCTATCCTGTCGCCGTGATCAAGAGCTCCGAGAATCCCAGCGCCGCGCGTGAATTCACAAACTTTCTTTCCAGTCCACAGGCGCGTGCCGTTTTTCAGAAGTACGGTTTCACTTTCGCGAAGCCGTGACCGGACAAACGATGTAACGCTTCACTTTTGCGGGCTCATCTCTGGGATTTCGCGGATCCAGGCCCTCTGTGCTGGTCCGGCGGCGTTCGTACAATTTGGGCCTTTACAAGCGTCGAAAGATGCAGCTATCCGAAGCCATTATGACCATCTCAGCTCGCAACCGCCTTGAAGGGAGAATTACAGAGCTTCGGCTCGGTGGAGTCATGGCTCACGTGGCCATCCGCTACATTGGCGGGGCTGCGTTTTCACGACCTGCGGCACCACGCCATCACGCGGCTGTGCGAGTCTCAAGCCTCAGACGCGACGATCACGGCCATTGCGGGACACGTCTCGGAGGCCATGCTGCGGCACTATTGACATGTCCGGCAGCATGCCCTGCGCCGGACATTGGACGCTCTCGCAGGGGAGTCTTCTGAGGGGAGTTATGGCACAAACAACGTCACAAAATTGGCAGAGCAACCTTTGAAATCAGGGCAACCCCTTAAGAATCATGGTGGACGTGGCGGGGCTCGAACCCGCGACCTCCTCGTTGCGAACGAGGCGCTCTCCCAACTGAGCTACACGCCCACAGTGTCGTAACCAAACGAACGGCGTAAAGTTCAATTTAGCGCCCCGCCTTCAGAATTTCAACAGCAGCCGCAACCAAGCTTCTCTCGGTTCTTGTTCACCGTACGAACTTGTAAGCGGTTTCGCTCGCAACGGCCTGCGGTCTCGTCACCTAGGACAATTCCTCGAATCGGATGCCCATCCGCGGCCGTCAGAGACGGAGTGCCGACGAAAGAGGGGCCGATGACAGACGGAGAGAATGCGAGCGATCACTGCAGCGAGTAGGAGCGCGACCGCCGGGCCCCGAACCTCGTAAGGGATGAGGTTGCCTGTTTGTCCGACGAGCTAAGATTTCGTTCCGCCTTGGTCGTTGCGCCTCGAAGGGCTGTTAAGCCTGCCTTTGTCGTTCGGCTACCTTCGCCAGAGCAACCGTCAAAGCAGTTCCGCCGAGGGTCTTGATGAGTGTTGAATGCTGCGCGTAAAAGTTGCTCACAGATTCGACGACCGAAGGATTCGCAGTTTGGGCATGAGTAGCAAGCTGCTGGACTGCTTCAGGCGAAATCCTCTGTGCCTGATCAGCGGTCAGCTGTGTCTTGCCCCCTCCTGCCAGCGTCGCAAGTCCGACGCTCGATAAAATCTGTGTCAAAGCGCTGGCCGGCACCGAAGACAGCAGCTGATTAATCACGCCCGCTTTCTGATCCCCATTCGAATTGTTGAACAGCGTTGTAAGCATTTGGCCAAAAGCAGGCGTTTTGTCCGAATTAAATGCAGCCGTGAGGCCTTCGGCGATCACACTGGCGGGAGCCTCTTGAGCCACCTGATCGAAGTGGGCGTGAACGTCCGGCGCGGGCGCGGCTGCTGCTCCCCCAGATGTATACTGCTTCAGCAGACTTCCCAGCTTATCTGTCCAAGTCATGTCTTTCCTCCAAGCTACGGTCCCTAAGCTCGAAAACTATGGAATCAAGAGATTCATGCCGGCCTTGATCCGGTCGGGGTCGGAAAGTTTGTCTTTGTTCGCGTCGAAGATCTTCATGTAGAGAGGCCTTGCGCCTCTCATCAAATCTATTTCGCTGGCTGTTTTGCGATAATGAGTTTGGAAATTTTGTCGTAAGTCGACTGCGGGATTATTTTCTTTTTGACGAGGTCCGTTTTTGCCTTATACGGCCGCCCGTCGATGATCTTCTGCGAGTAGGCCGCCCCGATACCTGGCAGTGCATCCAGTTGCTCTTTGGTAGCTGAGTTGATGTCAACCAGGTCAGTCGCAGCGGGTGCAGTCGCGCTCTTCGACTGTGCGACACCGCCTCCACCCGCCGCATGTGTCGTCGGGATTCCCATCCACCCTGCCAGAGCTACGAGCGTGCAAACCAGAATGCTGCAAACTGCGAGACTCCGCTTCCTATTGGTCATCACTTCGCTCCTTTCCTGTGATTTCTTATTCGTTATTCTTGGCCGCACGGTAACCCGCATTCACCGCGTCAGCCTCTGACATGTACTTGCCCTGTTTTGTCTTGCCGTAGTACCGTGACCCCTCTTTGTGATAGACCCCTGTCTCGGTGTTCACCCAAACCATTCCATTGCCGGGCGCCCCTTGCGCGGACGCCGGAGCCTTCGCTGACGGGGCGGAGGGCGTCGGGGCTTCCGCAGATGGCGCAGCTGGCGCGGAGGCCTTCGAAGCCGGTGGGTTCGGAGAAGAGGCCGTAGGCGACGGCGCTCTAGTTGTAGCTCCCTGGCCTACTGTGACCAGCGGAGTAATTTTGCCGATGGTCGAAGAAGAAACCCCAGCCTTCGACAGGTCGCTGACCGAGGAGTAGGGACGACCCGCAATGATTTTTTTTGCTGTCGCGTCACCGACGCCCGGTAACTCCTTCAGCTCGGCGGCACTCGCACTGTTCAGATCTACCAGTGCACCCGTGCTCGATGGGCTCGACGCACTTGGCTTTGCCGACCCAACCGCCTTGCCTGCTGCTATAGTAGCGGCCGGGGTGGCTCCGCCAAATGTAACGAGAGGAGTGATTTTCTTGATGGTCGAGGCGGAAACCCCGGCCTTAGACAAGTCACCCGCCGAGGAATAGGGACGGCCAGCTATAATTTTCTTAGCCGTAGCCGGGCCCACTCCTGGCAAGTTTTCTAGTTGCTGTTCGCTCGCACTATTCAGGTCCACTTTCGCGTTAGTGTCACTCGCTTGCCTTCCCCCTCCAGAGCTCGGGGTGACTCGGAGTGCCAACGCGAACACGGCAATGGTCAAAAATGTAGCGACTATCTTAAGAGTTTTTCTCAATGTTCCCCCTGAATAACTCAATCTGGCTAGCGCCGTTCTTGAGAAGTGGTATAGCTTGCGACGAGCATGGAGTTCACATTCATGCAAGCACAACTACGTCGAGACCATCAGCGTAGGCGTGAGGACCACGCAACTTCCTTGTACTGGGCCAGAGCGGGTTTGAACCACTCCTGGCAGTGGAATGAAGCGATCTCGCGCGGGGAAAACGTTATGTCCGGTGCAAATGCCGGGCAACTGTCAAAGCTAACAGGGGCAGGGCAATGGCGAGGAAGGATCGCCCTCCGCAAAACTGGCCGCCTTACGGTTTAGCGGTCCTGCGTCAGACGCGTGGGTACCGCTCTTGGTCGGCTCGCTTTGTTCCTCATGGTGCTGCCGCTTGCTCGCGGTCACCTTGATTTTCCACGCATTTTCATTGGCACGGTTTGCTATGGGCTTGTTCCATTTTGGCCTCCACGCCTTTGCGCTGTACGTTGCGTCACTCAGCAAAGAAAAGCCTTCCGATTCAGCGCGCTGAGCCTTCTGCGTGCTGGGACACAAAATCGCATGGCCTGTTTTTGAGAACCCTCGCGCACGATACAATACATTTATGCCGATCCAATTGATCGCGATGGATATCGATGGCACGTTGCTCGACAGCCGGGCGCAAGTGCCGCCCCAAAACGCGCAAGCGATTGCGGAAGCCGCGTCGCGAGGAATCGAGATTGTCATCGTCACGGGGCGCAGGTTTCACTCGGCAAGACTGATTGCCGAAGAGCTTCCCTGCGACGCAAAACTGATCGTGAGCAACGGCGCACTGGTTAAATCCATGTCCGGAGAGACGCATTTGCGATCCTTGCTGGCTGCTGAAACCGCACGGCAGATTCTGCAGGCCAGCGAGGAATTTCGCCCGATGTGCGCCGTCGTTTTCGACCGCCCAGCTACGGCTCAGGTCGTTTTTGAGCGCATCGATTGGGATCGACCATTCATCGGCCCCTATCTTCGCCGTCACCGCCAGCAGGTTACGGAAATCGCGCCACTGGCCAATTGCCTAAATGGGGAAGACCCCGTTGAGGTCATGTTCATTGGCACATGCGAGGCGATTCGTGCCGCAATGAATCGGCTCGAAGGCCTCGATATCCGCGCCGATTACACGCTCGCTTTGACCGAATACACCAAGAGTGGCCTTTCAATGCTTGATGTTCTCGCCCCTGGAGTTACAAAAGGCGCGACCCTGGCTGCCTGGGCTGCGCGGCAAGGGATACCTCGCGAAAACGTGATGGCCATTGGAGACAACTGGAACGACCGTGAAATGTTAGAATATGCCGGTTTGCCGGTAGTTATGGATAATGGTGTTGCGGAGCTGAAGTCGTTCGGTTGGACGACGACGCTTTCAAATGACGAGTGCGGAGTCGCCGAAGCGATCCACCGGCACGCGCTGCGGGACGCCTAGTTTGCTCCGCGTTTGAAACTTCGAGACAGGGGAATGCCATGAAGGCTCTGACAAGGGTGGCGATCGTGCTGCTTGCCGGCTGTCTCACCACGGTCGCAAGTTCGGCGCAACAGGGTCCTCCGGCGGGAGTCACCCCGATAGGCGGCCCAACGGGGCGTACCCAGGGGCCGCCGAACATCACCTCAACCCTGGATTTCCAGCTTTCGATTGAGGAGCGTGAGGTCGTCGGCTTGGCCGATGCCATGCCCGAGGAGAAGTATTCCTTTGCGCCCACAAACGGAGAGTTCAAGGGCGTACGCACATTTGCGCAACAAGTAAAGCACATCGCAACTGTGAACAACCGATTCTTTGGTGCCATTTTGGGTCAAACGCCCGCGACGCCTGGTTCACAGTTCGAAGCCGAGAACGGCCCCGATTCGATTCAGACGAAGGCCCAGATCATGCAGTACCTGCGCGACTCTTTTGAGCTCGGGCACAAAGCGATTGCCACGATCAATGCGGATAACGCGTTTGCGCCAATCAACACACAGCCGACGCCATTCTTGCGGACTCCGGCCGCCATTGTGATCTTCGACTGCTCGCACACGATGGACCACTATGGGCAGATGGTCGTCTATTTGCGGGCGAATGGAATTGTGCCTCCAGCGAGTCGTCAGCGACCACCCGCGAATCCACCATCGAAGCCATCGAGCTAAGATCGGACCCGAGGAGCGTGCAGCTGTCACTTGTCTAGGGACGCAGCGAGCGGCATCTAGCAAGCAAATGATTCCGAGTCAACGATAGGCATGATGACATCGCGCCACCGCATCGTCGGAGTATTGCTCGCCGCTACAGCGCTATTGTCTGTGACCAAGCCGGCGCAGGGGGACTATGCTGTACTGCGTTCGGGCGCAAGATTGCACGTTACAGGCTATGAGGTAAAGGGCAGCCGCGTGTTGCTTTCTGTTGACGGCGGCTCGGTCGATATCGCCGCAAGCGACCTGATCGATGTGGAGCCTGAGGACATTTTTCCAACCCCACCTCCCGTAAACGTGGACTTCGGCGTGCGCTACGCCAACCTGATTCACACAGCCGCTGTCCGGCACGGCGTCGACGAAAAGCTGATCGCGGGCGTGATCGCCGCCGAATCGAATTTCGATGCCAAGGCCGTTTCGCGCAAGCGCGCGTTGGGCCTAATGCAGTTGCTGCCGACGACCGCGGCGCATTATGCCGTGGCGGACGTATTCGATCCAGCGCAGAATATCGATGGTGGTACGCACTACCTAAAGGACCTTCTCGCAAAATATCGCGGGAATCTGCCACTGGCGCTAGCGGCTTACAACGCGGGCCCGGAAATCGTCGACCGATACGGTGGCGTGCCTCCCTTCCCCGAGACGCAGAACTACGTCCGCGAGATCACCTCAAAGCTTGCGCTTCCGACGGCCAACTAGGCCGATCCGCCAGGTCAAGAAACAGTCCCCCTCTCGTCTTTGACGAGCCCTTGGGCCGCGAAACTTACTTCGGCATGGACTCAGCGAAGGAAATCTGATACTGCGCTGTGTAAAGCGGCTACTTAGCTCAACCGACGCGCCGCACTTATGGGAAATAACTTGATTCAATTCGTCCCCAAGGACGCCGCACAGATCGTCTTGGTACTTTTCCTTTCTTTCCTGATCGGTCTTGAGCGCGAAGAGCAAAAGGTGACGTCGGAACAGTATCGATTTGGCGGAGTCCGCACTTTCCCGCTGCTCGGCCTGCTCGGCTACGCGCTCTGTCTGCTTTCAGCGGGAAACCTCGTTCTGCCCGCCGTCGGATTCGCCGTCGTCGGCGCGTTTCTCTGGCAGTCCTACCGACACAAGCTGGAGGGTGTGGCGCTGGCCGGAATGACCACGGAGCTGTCTGGCTTGGTCACCTATGTCGTTGGAGCGCTCGTCTGGAGCGAGAAGTATTGGGTAGCCGTTACTCTCACCGTGCTCGGCGTGGCACTGCTCGAGCTCAAGACGGCCCTTGAGAGCCTTGCCAAGAGAATGCCCGGTGATGACATCCTGACCTTTGCGAAGTTTCTGCTGCTGACGGCGGTGATCCTGCCCATCGTGCCGAACCGGACGTTTGGCACGTTTGGCTTCAATCCTTTCCACACATGGTTGGTCGTCGTCGCAGTAAGCGCTATCTCGTATGGTAGCTACCTTTTGCAGCTATGGACGGAAGGACGCGGTGGGCTTCTGCTGGCGGCGCTGCTCGGAGGTGCGTATTCTTCAACCCTCACGACGCTAGTGCTCGCCAAAAGGGCCCGGGAACAGTCACGCCCGCATCTCTACGCGGGCTCGATCCTGACTGCCTCCGGTGTGATGTACCTGCGTCTGCTCGCGCTCTTGCTCATTTTCAATCGCCAACTGCTCGAACGCCTCTGGGGGCCGTTCCTGGTGCTTGCCGCCATCGCTCTTCTCGGTGGTTGGCTGTGGATGCATCTACTTGATCACGGTGCGATATCCGAAGAAAGACTCCGCCCGAAAAATCCCTTGGAGTTAGGCGCAGCCTTCTTGTTCGCGGCACTGTTTGTGGGCATGCTATTCATGACTCGCCTTGCGCTGCTCTACCTAGGTCGCGCAGGACTGTTTGCTTTGGCTGCGATTATGGGGGTCAGCGACGTCGATCCTTTCATTCTAAGCCTTGCCAACTCAACTGCTTCGCTGACCCCTGTTACTCTGGCCGGCGACGCCATCATCATCGCCGCGTCGAGCAACAACCTTATCAAAGGCATTTATGCATATGGTTTCGCAGACCGCCGGACTGGTCTACAAGGGTTCGCGCTTCTCACGGTGCTGGCTGGGCTGGGAATGCTGGCTCTGCTGCTGTGACTCCACCTGCCGATCGCCGCAAGAGCTACTCAGCTCTGCCGCGTCCCTAGTTATGGGTCCCGCACCGGATCGGCTTGCCACAGAAAACAGAGCTACTGGGTAGCGGTTTTTTCGCCGAGGCGGCGCATGCGCTCCTGAAGCTTCTTACGCAGCGGGGCCGGAGCATTGGGATTAAAAGCCACCAGGTACCACAAGGGCTGGCTGCGGTCGCGGCTCAGTCGGGCGAGCGTCGCGGCGTCGCTATTCGGGTGGCGGGCTATGTTTTCGCGAATCGCCGAATAGGGATGATGAGAAAGACGTCCGAGCGTTTTGGCCGTCACTTTCGGATGTTCGCTGATCAAGCGCAGGAGATAGTAATCCTCCTTGGGAGCCTGGCGAGAAAGATGGTCGAGGGCGTCGGGCTTGACTTCGGCACTGAGAACCGTGCCGACCTTCTCATCCCATCCCGGATTAATACGGTTGAGTTCCTGCGTGCGCGCGTGAATCAATTGCTCGATCACGCGGCGTTCCTGATCCATGCGCGCTGCAGGCAAAGCGCTGCGCTCGACTGAATCGAGCACTCGCAAAAGATGCTGCCGTTCACCAAAAACAATTTGAGATGTACGCAATGCCTTCCCCTTGCTGGAATTTCGGACCAAGTCGGAACGTCTCATGGCTCACTCCATCGGAATCGTGACGGTCAGTCCTGGACAATGCAACTTCGGCGTCAAAACCCGACGCAGGATAGATACGCCGGTTACGCGGACTGCATAGTGAGAAGCACCGCCGAAAAACAGCCTACGTTGTTTATAAGTACAGCCCTCGGCGCCTGCGGAACGATTTAGCACGGCCAAAACCATGGACGACCGCGGCGATTATCATCCGCCCCGATCAGAGAGTCAAAGCATGCGCACGAGAAGTGTTCCGTAGCTCACAACAGATGGTTCTAGAACTATGTAGAAATCAGCGCAGGAAAGGGTTGTGCTCGCGCTCGGAACCAATGGTCGTGGTGTCGCCATGACCTGGGTAGACGACGATGTCATCGGGCAGCGTAAGCAGTTTCTCATGAATCGAGCGGATGATTTGCGGGTATGAGCCACCGGGTAAATCGGTCCTGCCGATGCTGCCCTGAAAAAGTGTATCTCCGGCGATCAGACGGCGTTCGGGAGCCGCTTGCGCCTTGTCTTGAGAGCTCTCTACCACGAGGCTGATGCTGCCCGGCGTATGCCCGGGCGTATGCAACACGCGAACCAGAAAGCCTTCCCACGTCAGCACGTCGCCCTCCTTGACAAAGTCGCGAATGGGAAGCGTCTCGGGTGTCGGAATGCCGAGCCATTGAGCTTGCACATCCAGGTTGCGATAAAGGCCGAGATCCGCATCATGGATTAAGACCGGCGCCTGCGTCGCGCGATGCAGGGCCGCGAGACCTCCCACATGATCGATATGGGTATGGGTGCTGACGATCGCGCGAATCTTCAATTTGTGACGAGCGACGATCTTCAGAATGCGATCGACCTCATCGCCAGGGTCGATAACGATGGCATCGCGCGTCACCGGGTCGCCCAGGATCGAGCAATTGCACTGCAATAGGCCGACGGGTACGACCTCGTGAATGAGTCTTTCCGACATTGAAACTCAGTATAGCAGTGCCCGAAGGATCGCCCTATGAGTGACGTGGCCGAGCTTCACAGGGGCTGCTGATCGCTCGGCAGACCCGCGGCGACAAGCGCTTCGACTCGCCCGAGTAGCTCTGCCCGCTGCTCCATTGTGTAGGTGGAGGCATCGATCGCGGGAGCAAAGCGGACGGTCGCTTCGCCCGGGCGAACGATCGTCTTCCCTTTGGCAAGCAGGCGATGGGTTCCCCCGACCGACACGGGCACAATCGAAACGCCGGCTTCAATCGCCATCGTAAGAGCACCCGGCTTGAACGGGCGCAGGCGGCCGTCCGCACTGCGAGTCCCCTCGGAAAAAACTACATAGGCGAAACCTTTCCGGAGGTTCTCGACTGCCCTTGAAACCGTCGCGCTGGTCGATTTCCGATCGCCGCGATCGACCGGGACGAACTGAGCGAGCCGCATGGCCGTTGAAAAAATCGGGATCTCGAATAACTCCCGTTTGACAAGGATTCCCACCCGCCGAGGGATTGTCGGGATCATCACCACCGGATCGAGATTGGAAGCGTGGTTTGCGACAAAAACGCACGCGCGGGGTGGGATATGCTCGAGTCCTTCGACGCGCACCTGGACTTTAAGAAAACGCGTTTCCAGGCGAATCAAATTCATGGCCATTTCATACATGAGATCTGGTTTCCCGCTGAGAAGGCTCCACAGCACGAGCCAGGGTAGAAGGAGAAAGACGGCCAGTGCGAGAGAGACTCCAACGAGAAAAGTGCGAATCATAAACACTCTATCAATCGGTCGCGCCGCGCAGCATGCCATCCAGAATCCGACGCTGGCGCTCGGTGGCGTGCGAGGTTTCGTAAACCGAAGTGCGTCCGGCGACGGTTCGCACCTCCAGCCCAGCGACGGATAAGTAGTTGTTGAAGGGAATCTCCTCGGTTCCAGCCACGTAGCGGCGGAAGAAGTCGGCGAAGCTTTCTCCGGAAACTTCTTCAATGACGGCGCGGATTCCGGCGCTATCGTCATAAAACTTCCCCTGCCGCGCGTACTCTTCGTTCATGCGCCGCAGCACATCGTCGAGAGATTTGTGATTATCCGTTTGGTCGCGGATGGCAAGGTCCAACAGCACGCCCAAGATCTGCCCCTTGTTGTAGTAGGAGATACTGTGCTCGGGCAGGTTGTAGAAATCATACTTTTCAAACCACGCGTCCAGACTCGACTCCTCAACGCTTTGGTAACGGCGAGCCGGTCGCGCCTGAAGCTCCTCAATCTGCGCCGCGAGGTCGTCGTAAAAGCGAAGCTTCGACCACAGTCCTGCCCGCTCGAGCGTGAACGATGCATACGTGCTGGTCACACCTTCGGCGAACCACAGTGCCCGCGTGTATTGCTCCTTGGTGTAGTCAACCGGCTCCAATGACTGCGGGCGAATGCGCTTCACATTCCAAGTATGAAAAAATTCGTGAGCCGCGATGGCGATGGCGGCGTCGACCGATGTGGCCGCGATGGCAGTCGAGTTGCGGTGCTCCATGCCTCCACCTTCGATATCGCCCCCTGGACCGATGTGGAAAAAGAATGTGTATTCCGCGGTCGGCGAATCGAACGGCGGGCCACCCATTAGTGTGAGTTCATACGCAGTGATGCGATGAAGCGCGTCTTCAAGGACCGTTCGACTCCACGAGCGCGCATCCATAACCACCCGGAAATGACCTCCCGACTGCGAAAACTCGAATTCCTCAAATTGACCGGCTTCGACGGGAGCATCGACCAGTTGATCGTAACTGGATGCTGTGAAGCCATCACTCGATGCCGACGCCAACTCGGCGGCGGTTCGCCATCCCGGGGGAAGATCAACGAACTGAACAGATACGTCCTCGTTTCGACGCTCCGGAACGTACATCAGAATTTCGGCCAGATTGATAAACGCATGCCGCGAGTCCAGTTGAGAATTAAACGGGCCGGGAGAGTTCCATTCGATGGAGTATTCGATTTCGAGCACGTTGTGGTCACTCGGCTGACACGGAGTTTCGAGCCAGAAATGCCACGTGTCTTTATCCACCTGACGCCTGGCGAGTGGCACCGGCGTGTCACCGGCGCAATGGCCGTGAACAGGCCCTAGTCGCTGGGAAAAATCGCGAATGCGATAGAGCGTGTTCCACGCAGGCAAAGCCGTCACCACAGCTCTGCCTTCTACCGGAACCGTCATGGTGACCCCGAACTGATGCGTGCCGGTGTCGCCGAGCGAAACGCGGTACTGTATGGTCGCCACGGCAGGACGCGGAGCCAGCAAACCGACAAGACAGGCGAGAAAGGCAAGCGCACCACGGGCCCGGCCAGGATTCATCCGCGGACACCAGCCCGCATGCCGAGCTTTTCCGCCACCTTCGACGTCAGCCCGTCGAAGCTGCCGTTGGACAGAATCAGCAGCAGATCGCCCGGGCCGGCATGGTCTGCGACATGCTCGGCGATGTCGGCGGCTGAGCGAAACGCCCATGCGTCGCGGCCCCGAGCGCGAATCGATTCCGCGATCGCCTCTGGTGACAGGCGCTCGCCCTCTTCGAGCAACTGTGCTCGATTGACCGGTCCCAATAGCACTGCGTCAGCAAGGCCCAGCGCTTCGGGCAGTGCGTCCTGAAAAACCTTGCGGCGCATGGTGTTGGAGCGAGGCTCGACCGCGGCCCAGATTTTGCGGCCAGGCCAGCGCGTTCGGG
>Ga0187769_10000526_pt1 | contig 20990 bp, 12 predicted proteins | sample 0116_SJ02_MP02_1_FD_133140 | JGI IMG/M metagenome (GOLD analysis project Ga0187769, IMG submission 133140) | Tropical peat soil microbial communities from peatlands in Department of Meta, Colombia - 0116_SJ02_MP02_10_MG | ecosystem: Environmental > Terrestrial > Soil > Wetlands > Peat | place... | reverse complement strand
TGCGAGCACGGCGGCCAGCTTGTCCAGGAACTGCTTCTTGGATTCACCGCCGGGCCAGCTGTCGTACGGCCTGAGTCCGACCGGCGCCTCGATGTGCGACATGGTCCAAGGATCGGTGCCGTCATCGTTGCGACCGGTCTGCGTGACCACGTAGGAGACTTCCGGGAACTTGAGGATTTCCCGCCGCAGCGCGCTCGCCATGTCGGTCGCCTTGTTGAGCGCCAGCCCCGTCGGCATCTGCACCTGCAGCCACAGGGCGCCCTCGTCCAGATCGGGTAGAAAATCGCGCCCCACCGTGGCGCCGAGCCCGACTACCGCCAGCAGGGCGAAGATCGCAATCCCGTACACGATGCGCGGCTGCTCGATGCAGGCGGCCAGTACCCGCTCGTAGCGCCGGGTCAGCCACTCGAGCCAGCGGTTGTAATAGACCGGTCCGGGCTTGCGGAAAGCGTAATAGGCGAGCCCCGGCACGAGCGCGAGCGTCGCGAGCAGGGCGCCGCACAGTGCATAGCCCATCGTGTAGGCCATGGGCGTGAACAGCCTGGCCTCGGCACGCTCGAAGGAGAACAGCGGCAGGTAGGCAGTGATGATGATCAGGGAGGCGAAGAATATCGGGCGCGTCACCTGCACCGCCGCGGCCTTCACCTCGCTTTCGCTGAGCTCCTCGGTCGGCATGGCCTCGCGGCGGCGCAGGATGGCTTCGGTCACCACGATGGCGCCGTCGACCAGAATGCCGAAGTCGATCGCCCCGAGCGACAGCAGATTGGCGGACACGTGCGTGAGATTGAGCATCGAGAAGACCGCCACCAGGGCGAGGGGGATGGTCACGCCTGCGACCAAGGCGCTGCGGGCACTGCCGAGGAACAGGATCAGCACCAGGAACACCAGGCTGATGCCCTCGAGGATGGTGCGGCCGACCTTGTGAACGGTGGCCTGGACCAGGTCGTCGCGGTCGATGTAGGGCACGAGGCGTACGTCCTGCTTCGCCAGCTTGCGGTTGAGCTCGGCGACCTTGGCGTGGATGCCTTTGAGCGTCTGCGAGGGGTTCTGATACTTCAGCATCAGCACGATGCCTTCGATGGTGTCCGGATTGCCGTCCTTGCCGAGGATGCCCTCGCGCTCCTGGTGGCTTAAGGTGGTCGTGCCGAGATCGCGCACCAGCACCGGCGCGCCGTTCACCTGCGTGACCACGATTGCGCCGATGTCCGCGAGGCTGCGGATCAGCCCGACCCCGCGGATCACGTAGCTCTGATCGCCGCGCGATACGCGCCCGCCCGCGGCATTGGCGTTGTTGCTGTTGATGGCGTTGATCACCTCGGTGATGCCGAGGCCGTAGTGGTGCAGCTGCTCGGGATCGAGGTTCAGCTGGTACTCGGTGGTAAAGCCGCCGAAGTTGGTGTCGTCGACGACGCCGGGGACGGACTTGAGAGCGGGAATCACTGTCCAGCGCTGGATCTCCGACAGCTCCTGCAGATTGCGGCTGCTCGACTCGAGGGTATAGCGGTAGATCTCGCCACCGGGACCGGCGACCGGGTCGAGCGACGGCGCCGCGCCCGCCGGCAGCGTCACCTGGTTGATGCGCTCGAGCAGCCGCTGCCGCACCCAGTAGTCCTCGTAGCCGTCACGAAACAGCACCGTGATCAGCGACAGGCCGAAGGTGCTCTCGGAGCGCATCAGCAGCAGCCCCGGGGTGCCGTTGATCTCGCGCTCGAGCGGCACGGTGATGAGCTGCTCGACCTCCTCGGCGGCCAGTCCCGGCAGCTGCGTCGTGACCTGCGCGGCCACATCCCCAAGCTCGGGGTAGGCCTCCACGCTCAGGGTCTCCCAGGCGTAGATGCCGAACACGCTCAGCAGCACCGCGATCACGATGACCGCGATGCGCCGGCGCAGGCAGACGTCGACGAACTGGTCAATCATTGATCAGGATTCCGCCTTCGACCACGACCTGCTCGCCGGGCTGCAGGCCGGATTCGATGGTGACCGCGGCGCTCTCCCCGAGCAGCGGCTCGACGGCGCGGCGCTCGAAGGTCCACGGCGCGGTGGCAACGAACACGCTGGTGCGATCGTTGTTCATGAGCAGCGCGGATGCCGGCAGGACCACCTGCGGCCGCGCCGTGCCCGCGAGCGTCACCGTCGTGAACATGTTGGGCTTGAGGGCGTAGTCGGGATTCTCGATCTGGATGCGGGTCTTGTTGCGCCGGGAATCCGGCTCGATCAGATCCGGCACGAACAGCACCCTGCCGTGCACCGTCTTGCCCGGATACGCGTCGACCGTGATGTCGGCGTCCTGGTTGCGCCTCACCCTGGCCAAGTCCTTCTCTGCCACGAGGGCGGTCACCCACACGACGGACAGGTCCGCGACCGTCATGATGGGCTGGGTGTCGTCATTGATGGTGGCGCCGGCCGCGATCGACAGCGCCGTGACGCTGCCGGTCACCGGGGCACGCACCGTCAGCAACCGGGCGTCACCCGTGGCGTCTTGCGGCGCGCCCATGGCCCGCAGATGCTCGCGGGTGCGGGTGTATTCGGCGACCGCCTGCTCGTGGTCGCTGCGCGCTTGGTCGAGCTCGCGCTGTGCCGCCGCGCCGATCTTGAACTGCTCTTCCTGGTAATGGAGGTTCTTGGCGGCGAGCGCCGCGGCGCTGGCGGCCTTGTCGTTGTCGGAGTAGGCCTGCGCCAGATCCGGCGAGTCGATGAGTGCCAGCACCTGGCCACGCTGCACCCGGTCGCCGAGGTTCACCTCGACTTTGCGGACGCGGCCGCCGCCGGGGGGCAGGACGACCACCGTACGCACGGGATCGGATTCGACGATTCCCGGTGCGCTGATCAAGCCGCTGGTCGGTACCGCCGGCGCCGGGATCACTTTGAGCCGCTGCCGCAGCGGCGAGTTCTGCGGCACGAAGATCCGGTTCCCCTGATGCACCAGCAGCGGCGCCTCCCCGCCGGAGCCTGCGCGCCCCCCCAGCAGCCCGAATCCATGCGTGACCAGCACCGCCACCAGCAGCACGCCCGCGGCGATTCCGCCCCACAGGAAGGCGCTGCCGCGGGGCGTGGCGGTGTGATCGTGCTCAGGCTGATGATCGTGAGGGGCCGACGGCTCGTGTTCGTTTGTTCCCATGGCGGTCACCCGCAAACCCGCAAGTCTAGGGGGTTTGTGCGACAGGACGTCGAGCGGCCGTGCCTCGGACGGCTCCGCGTGCCGGCTCCCGGCTCGTTCTGTGAATACCCGGGGGCGTCGCGCCGCTACCGGGCGCGATTCTTAGTCGCCACGCCGGCAAAGTCAACCGATACCATACCCCCCACCCTATCTAGCCTCCGGACATAGAGCGCTGACGGCGCTGCCGGCTTGCTTCATGGAAACTGTCGCGACGAAACCCGCGCTCGGCGCATGGGGAGGGCGCCGGAGAGCTCAGGCGCGAGCGCGAACCCGGCAGGTTCTTACAGCACGGGTCCGCATCGGTCAGACGCGCCCGCATCGCATTGCCGAGATCCCGGGGAGTCTCGGGGATCGGGCTTCGCCGGCTTCGTGACCTGCCAGGCGTGCAGGCCATGAAGCCACGCAAGTCCTCAGAACTTGAAGCGTACGCCCATGGTGGTGCTTAAGGCTTCAGCCGTGCTGGTAATGCCGCCCGGGAAGAGCTCGGTGGGCGAGGTGAGCAGATAGCCGTTCGCCAGGCCATTCTTGGCCTCGCTCCACAGGGTGCCCACGTAGACGTCGAAGCGCTTGGTCAAACGGTAGTCCGCCACGATCGAGGCGGTGTAATACCAGCCGCTGCAGGCGGAACTGACCTGGGTCGAGCAGTTCGCGAGCTTCGCTTCCGGAGAGAAGGCGTTTTGTTTGTAGTCGTCGGTGCCTACGATCACATCCAAGGAAGGCGTCACGTTCCATTTCGCGCCGCCCCAGAAAAAATTCAGCACCTTGCTGCGGTCGTAAGCTGCATTGTTGGCGTAAGCCAGCACGTAGCCGCCTTCGATCACCGTTCCAGCCGGCAGCGGATTGGTCGGGTTGTCGAAAGTGATGTGCTCCCAGGCGGCATAGAAGGTAAGCGGCAGCGACGGGGGCTTGTACAACGCCATTACCGAATAGGTCGTGTTGTCGGAGACCGTGCCGGCCAGCGAATTAGTCACCGAGTAGCACTGTGGCGGCGTGGCCGGCACGGTCGTGGGCGGATTGCACAGTGCTGCAAGTCCCGGTACCGGAGGCGGTCCCTTGCTGCCTTCGACCTGCGCCGCGCTCAAGGATGTCACTCCCACGGCGTCGTACTTCTTGGCGTAATACAAGTCCGCCGAGAATCCGGCGAAATCGGCCCCGAGGGTGAACTGGTTCGCGGTGTTCTTGCTGCCATTCGAGCCGCTGAACTGGTACAGCGCCCCGACGTGCACCCAGTCGAACTTCGCGGTGTACTTCAGCGATTGATCCAGACGCCGATCCTCGGTGTCGCCGCCGCCGGCGGCCGTGCCCGAGAGGCCGATCAGCGAGAACGCCTGCGATGCGCCCATGGGGTCGTACTTGGAGATGCCGTCGGCGAGTGGCGTGTTCTGCCGACCGAAGGTGACGGTGCCGTACGTCGGGGAGCTGAACCCGAGGTAGGAGATCTGGAAGTACTGACCCGCCACACTGGTGTCGACGCCGGTCGTGTAGTTGGTGAGCGCCTTGCCGTTATTCAAGGCGACCGACTTCAGGCCGTCGCTGATGTCGCCCGACTGCGGGTTGAACCAGGTCTCGAGCCGGAACACCCCGGCCCAGTCGCCGATCAGCGGCTCGTTGCCCGACAATCCGATGCGCGACTGGCTCAGGTTATTCGGGGTGACTGCCGTAACCGACTGGTTGCTGAACTTCGCGACGGCCCCGTACGTTCCGGCGGGAAAGTAATCGCTGATCGGCGCGCCGTGAGTGAGATACTGCACACCGATGTCGACGATCCCGTAGAGCGTGATCCCATTCCACGTCAGGCTCTGGTCAGCGCTCGAGGAACCGGAGGTCGCAACCGTCGATTGCGCCTGCGCCACGCCCGCGACCAGGGTCGCCAGCAACAACCCGGCGCCCGCGATGCGCGTTGCCCACCGAGCCATGTTTCCGTTACTCACTGCAAGTCCTCCAGCATTGTTGTTTCGCGCCATTCGGACAGCCTCCGGAGAATTGACGCGCAAATGATACGGTCATGAGCCGGGTCGATCCCTGACTCGTGCACGGGCCGGTCGGTCGCGCTCAAGGGCTCGCTCCTGTGCTGTTTTCTAATCATTCTTTGTGCGGCTCAACTGAGTAAAGAGTATTCCACATACGGCGCAGACTCACCAAGTCCTGCAAGATTGTGACAAAATTACAACAATCAGGAGACAGACCCGCCGAAGCCGGGTGCCTAGCTTGGCGATCATGTGTGACGATTGTATGACAGGCCTTGCACAGGCTGGACCGACTTCGGAGCCGTGCCTTCGGTTCGGAATGCGCGCGTTTTTAATGTAGGCTCGAGCGCGAGAAGAACGGCGGCCTCGCGTTGGCGGTGCGGTCAACAAAAACTCAAGCGGGGCCGACGGCGCCCGGACGGGGCGCGGCGTGTTAGACAAAGTTCAATAAAGCACATCGATCCAGGGGAGAGGCGCATGACTGCAGCCGCGGGCGGACTGACCTCCACACACCATGAGATGCCGAAGAACTTCCGGACGGTGATCGTCGCCGCCTCGGTGGGCAACGTCATCGAATGGTATGACTTCTACATCTTCGGCAGCTTGGCCGCGATCCTGGCAGCCAAATTCTTCTCAAAGACGCACCCAGTCGCGGCACTCCTGAGCACCATCGCGCTGTTTACGGCCGGGTTTCTGATCCGTCCTATAGGAGCGTTCATCTTCGGATGGGTGGGCGACCGCGTGGGCCGCAAATACACCTTCCTCATCACCCTGAGCGGCATGGGGCTGGGCACCGGGGTGATCGGGTTGATACCGACCTTCCAGTCGATCGGCGTGACGGCGGCATTCCTGCTGTTCGGCCTGCGCATGATTCAAGGGCTGTGCCTGGGCGGGGAATACGGCGGCGCCATTACTTACGTTGCCGAGCACGTGCCGGACGAGCGGCGCGGCTACTACACCGGCTGGCTGCAGACCTCTCCGACTCTCGGAATCGTGGTGTCGATGGCCGTGATCGTCGGCACGCGTGCGTATTTCGGCACGGAGCAGTTCGAGGCGTGGGCGTGGCGCATCCCGTTCGTCTTTTCATTCGTGCTGGTGGCGATCGCGATGTACATCCGGCTGCAACTGCAGGAGACGCCGATCTTCCGGCAGATGAAGGCCAAAGGGCATATGACCAAGAATCCGTGGAAGGAGGCGTTTCTCAGCAAGAACATCAAGTTCGTCCTGATCGCCAGCATCATCGTAATCGGCGAGGGGGTGGTGTGGTACAGCGGGCAGTTCTGGGCGTTGTACTTCCTGCAGCAGGTGTCGAAGGTGGATGTGGTAACCTCGAGCTACCTCGTGGGCCTCGCGCTGCTCATCGCGACGCCGACTCTGATCCTCTTCGGCCGCCTGTCCGACAGCATCGGCCGCAAGCCAGTGATTCTCGCGGGCTTCCTGCTCGCCGCCGTCACCTATTACCCGTTGTATTCATGGCTCGGACAGGTCACCCAGCCGGGCAATATCAACACCCCGGTGGCGGTCTTCATCATTGCGATCCTCGTGTCCTACGTGGGGATGGTCTATGGACCCATCGGGGCGTTTCTGGCGGAGTACTTCCCGGCAAGGATCCGATACACGTCGGTATCCGTTCCCTATCACATCGGCAACGGCTGGGGCGGCGGGTTGGTGCCATTCATCACGTCCGCGTCCTTCCAGGCGACGCACAGCGTCGGCGCCGCGCTGGTCTATCCCATCGCAGTTCCGGCGGTGTGTTTCGTACTGGGCCTGGCCCTGATGCCGGAGACCCGCAAGAGGAGCATCTGGCACCCGGTAGAGGCTGAGTCGACGGCCTGACGGCCGGGGCAAGCGAGGGTCTCGCCCGCCGCTTCCATGCGCGCTAGCGCTGCACGCCGGCGAGCTTGCTGTGCGTCTGCGCCGCCTCGTCCTCGGTGAGCACGGGCGCCACGGCGCTCGACTGTTTCACCAGCTCCGCGAATTGCCGCGGCAGCAACGCGGGGCTGAAGTAATAGCCCTGGTATTGATCGCAGCCGAGGTGCGTCAGCAGCTCGAGCTGCTCGGGAGTCTCCACCCCCTCGGCGATCACCTTCAGATGCAGGCTGTGCGCCAGCGAAATGATCGCCTGCACGATGGAAGCGTCCTCCGGTCGCTGCGTCATCTCCTCGACGAAGCAGCGGTCGATCTTGAGCTTGTCGATCGGAAAACGCCGCAGGTAGCTCATGCTGGAGTAGCCGGTGCCGAAGTCATCGACCGACACCAGCACCCCCATGCGGCTGATCGCCTCGAGAATGACGATCGACTCCTCGGCGTCGCTCATCACCGCGCTTTCGGTCAGCTCGACCTCGAGGTACTGCGGGTCGAGCTGCGCCGCCTCGAGCGCATGGCGGATCTGATCCACGAGGTTGGTCAGTCGAAATTGTGAGGGCGCCAGGTTGACGGCGACCCGCATGGGCCGCAGCCCCTCACGCTGCCACGCCTTGGCCTGGCGGCAGGCCTCGACCAGCACCCATTCACCGATGGCATCGAGCAGGCCGCTTTCCTCGGCGACCGCGATGAATTCGCCCGGCAGCACCAGGCCGCGCTGCGGATGGCGCCAGCGGATCAGCGCTTCGGCGCTGTTGATCCGGCCGCTGGAGGTGTCGACCTTCGGCTGGTAATGCAATTCAAACTGCCCGCTGCGCAGCGCCTCGTGCAGCTCGCTCTCGAGCTTGACGCGCTCCTGGGTCACGGTGCTCATGCCTTCGGCATAGCACTGCACGTTGTTGCGGCCGTGCTCCTTGGCGCTGTACATCGCCGCATCGGCCCGGGCGAGCAGCGTGTCGACGTTCTGGCCATCGCCCGGATAAAACGCAATGCCGATGCTCGGTGAGATGTGCACGTCGATCCCGAGCAGTCGTATCGAGGGCTCCATGGCCCGGATCGCCCGCTTGCCGACCTCGACGGCCTCGTCACGGGTGACCGGTCCGTCGATGAGGATCACGAACTCATCGCCACCGATGCGGGCGGTAGTATCCACGCCGCGCACCGAGCTCTTCAGGCGCGCCGCCACCTCGCGCAGCAGATCGTCGCCCGCGCGATGGCCGAGCGAGTCGTTGATGAGCTTGAAGCGATCCAGGTCGACGACCAGCAGCGCGAATTCATGTGACCCGCGGGTCGCCTGGGCGATGGCCTGGTTGACGCGGTCATCGAGCAGCAGGCGGTTCGGCAGGCCGGTGAGCCCGTCGTGCGAGGCGAGATGGCGCAGCTGGCGGTTCGCGGCCTCGAGACCCTTGGTGCGATCGGTGACGACGAGCTCGAGGCTCTCGACATGTCGCCTGAGCGCCCGGGCGTTCTGCCACTTGCGGCTGAGGGCACTCGCCGACTGCAGGATCTCGATCGGCTCGAACGGCTTCTTGATGACGATGAGCTTGTCCGAGTGCCCGAGCCGGGCCAGCAGCTCCAGCCAGTCGTAATCGGTGTAGGCGGAACAGACGACCACCTGCACGTCCGGGTCGATCTGCCACAGCCGCTCGATCGTCTCCAGGCCGTCCCAGCCCGGCGGCATGCGCATGTCCACGAACGCCACCGAGTACGGACGGCCCTCGGCAAGGGCCTGACGGACTCGTTCGACTCCCTCCTGACCCTGCATGGCCGAATCGACATCGAAGGTCGGGCCTGCCACGGCCGTCGCTTCGCCGAACAGCGCCGCCTCGGCGCTGGACATCCGGGCGTTGGCGCGGCCACCGAGGATCTTGCGGTAGTCCTCATGAATCGCCGGATTGTCGTCGATCATGAGGAGGCGATGCCTCAGCGTCGGTTCGGCATCATTCGGCATCGCGCGTTCCCACGGGAGTGAGCGGCAGGGTCAGGGTGAAGGTGGCGCCCTGGTTGTGCCCGGGGCTATCCCCCTGCAGCGATCCGCCGAGTTCCTTGGCGGCGAGGGCGCTGCTATGCAGTCCAAAGCCGTGGCCGTCGCGGCGGGTGGTGAAGCCGTGATTGAAGACGCGCTGCAGATTCTCCTTCGGGATTCCGATACCGGTATCGATGACGGAGACCTGGATCGCATCCTGGGTCGCGCGGATTCGCACGGTCACGCGCTTCTCGCCACCCTGCCTCTCAGCGCAGGCGTACTTGGCGTTGCGGATCACGTTGACCAGGATCTGCAGCACCTTGTGCTTGTCACCCTGGATGAGCGGCACCTCTTCGAAGTCACGCACGACGTTCACGCCGTGGCGGCTGAAGGCTCCCTCATTCATTCGCAGGCTGTCCTCGACCAGCACGCACATGTCCAGGACGTCGACAACGCCGCCGCGTTTGGCGTAGCTCTGCTGCATCGCCACGATTTCCTTGATGTGCTCGACGTTGCTGCGCAGCGCCGAGAGCTCCGCGACCGCGGCGTCGCGTTCGGTGACGAGCTCTGCGGCGAGCTCCTGCAGGTAGACGGGCAGGTGCTTGCCCTGCGCACCTGTGAGAAATTCCGCCAGATCGGAGGCGTGCTCGGTGAGCAGCGCCGCTACCCGCCCGAGTCCGGCGCATTTGGATTTACGGATTCGTTCAGCGACCAGGCTCGCCGAGACGTTGACGCTGTTGAGGACGTTGCCGACGTTGTGCAGGACGTTGGTCGCCACCTCCGCCATGCCCGCTTGCCGCGACGCGAGCAGCAGTTGCTTGTGCATCCCCTCCAGTTCTTCTTCTGCCAGCCGCCGCTCGGTGATGTCCTGGATGACCACCACGGCGCCGAGCGCCTGGCCGGCGGGGCCGACGAGTCGCCGTGCACTGGCGAGCACTGTACGCCTGGCACCCTTCGGGGTGACGATGACGGCTTCGAGATTGCTGGTGTTGTGACCGCGCAGAGCCTGCGCCAGGGGTCGGTGCTTGCGCGGCACCGCCGTGGTGCCGTCGGGCAGAAGAACCTCAGACTTGATGGGGTAGGGCGAGCCGGTGTCCTCGGTGGGAATCCCAAGTAGCTCGACGGCGGCAGGATTGTAGTGGGTCACCCGGCCGTCGACGTCACAGGCCAGCAGTGCCAGCGGGAGCTCGGCGATCACCGTGGCGAGCAGCGTCTGATTCTTCATCAGCGCATCGGCGATCTCCTTGCGTGCGGAGATGTCGCGCAGAAACTCGACTGAGCACTGCGGCTCCCCGTTACCGGTGCGCACCAGTGAAGTCGTGACGCGCACCCACTGTGCGCTGCCGTCCTTGCGCCGGTAACGCTTCTCGATGTCGAAGTGAGTGATTTCGCCACGCCACAGCTGTGCGAGGCCTTCGGTGGTGGCCGGGAGGTCCTCCTGCGCCGTGAGGCTGGCGACGGACTTGACGGCCAGCTCCTCGGCGCTGAAGCCCAGCAGCCGACAAAAGGCCTGATTGACGTGTCGATAGTCACCGCTGCGGTTTGCAAAGGCGATTCCGACCGGCGCGTGCTCGATGGTATTGCGAAACAGAGACTCCCCGGGCGCGATGTCGCCGGGGACGGTCAGGAGCTTCATGACCGCAGTGTCGGAGAGCTCTCCGGCCGGTTTGGCTTGCTTCATCGACGCGTGCGGCTGGTCGGCCGGGCGAACCTTCTCGGCGGTGACACCATGACCTGAAAGGGGCGGTATGAGCGGCCCCCAGTCCTCCCCATTGCCGTGACTTGACAGAAAACCGGGCGAATTCCAGCACGGGGACGCAGCCCACACAGCGAACTGGGTCGCACCTCGGCGCCGCCGGCGGCGCGACTTGGTGAACACGTTCGCGCTTTAGGTAGAGCGCCGTCAGGGTCTGTCAGTGTGCGGAGCGCACCCTGGTACTCACCGGCAGGGTGGCTGAGCACCGGGTGGCTTCGAAGAACCGTGGCGCTCGACACCCTGGGATTTCCGGGATGGGTATAGAATTTAACATAATATACATTATGCGAAGTATCACGGTACGATCAGTTCGGTCGTATCGGGACGCCTCCCGATTCCATGTAGTCCTCGTACTCCTTGAATTGCTCGTAGCCCTCGTATCCGTACGACACGTACGTGACGGTGAAAGCCGGAGAGCTCGGAGGGATCGTGTAGATCACATCCGGAGGTCCGGCTGCGGGCGCCCACGGCCCCTGAGGTGTCGGGGCGATGAACCAAGCTCCCCGCCGCTTGAGGTAGTACAGGTCGCCGTTCCGCAGCACCTTGTCGGCGCTGTTGCTCGCATACTGCATCGTCGTGCCCTCGACCGGCAGAAACTGGGGAGTCCCGTCGTAGGTGACGCGCACCTGCTCGGCCGACAGCGCCGGGGTCTTCGGGACCTGCGCCAGGAGCGCGGCGTCCTCTGCCTGGGTGGTACCCGGCACGGCCGCGAGAACGCCACTCGCGGGGCTGTCGGGCGGGATAGTGGCGAAGTCCGCCGGCAGCGCCGAGGTCGCATCGGTCCATGGACCCTTCAGGCTTGGGGCGCTGAACCAGCGGCCCCTGGTGAGATAGAAATAAGTTTGCCCTGAGTTATAGCGGAAAACCGGACTCCTGGTGTTGGTCGCCCGCTCGAGCTGTGTGCCCGCGATGGACGCGTACGCGGCCGGTCCGTCGAACAGGATCACGTCGGCGGGTGCGGTGGTGTACAGCACCGCGGGCACGACCGGCTTGCGCAGTGTGGGTGGCGGGACAAACCTGCGCACCGGCGCAAAGCGATCGGCGGCCGGCAGGCGGCGAAAGTCCTGCGGCAGCTGTGTAACGCGATGCCAGGTACCGTCGAGGCTGCGGGCCTCAAGCCAGAGGTTGTTGGCCAGCAGGTAGAAGTGGTCGTTTCCCGAGTATTCGAACAGCGGCCACGAGGTGTTGGCCACGAACTTCAGGCGGGTATTCGGAACCGGCGTGAGGACCGGCTGCCCGTGCAGCCGCAGCAGCACCGCGGGTGAATAGCTGACGAGAATATTCGGCGGGGAAGCTGCGCTCGGTGCCACTTTCATGCTTGCGGGGGTGCGCATGTAGGTGACCAGGTGCTCGAGCGAAATATCGAACGTGGCGGGCATCAGCGAGCCCAGCAGCGCAACCAGCGGGGACGACGCGGAGCCATCGAGTCCGGGGAAAAAAGTGCTGGTGACCTGCGCCGCCGAGATGGTGACGATTCGCGTTTCCGAGTTCGTGCTGCTCGAGCCTTCAAAGGCGGCAGCGCCGACCGTCATGGTCCCGCCCGCGGGTGTCAGCTGGAAAGCCTGACGCCAGACGATGTCACTGTCCCAGCTGTCGACGTGGGGCTGAAAGAGTACCAGTTTGCCGGATGGCTGCTCGATGGTGCGCGGCCAGCCTGAAGGCTCGGCAAAGGCGGCAGAGTCGGCAATCAAGAGGCTAAGCGCAAACCCGAGGAGTGTGATCAGGCGTGTCATGGCCATTTCTTTCGAGGAATTGCAGCAGCTGTGCGGCGAAGCCGCGGCACACGTGGCGCACAAGCGACCAGCGGGCTGCGGCCGTCATCATCTTACCAGCAGCACGCGATTCCCTTTCGCTTGCTGCACACGATGCGCATGCATGGGGGGCGCGCTGGCAGGCGCCCGGCGCACAATCGCGCGGCTGCCTACTGACTGGCCTCGTACAGCTGGCGGGTGATCTGCGCAATCAGCGCCCCACTCTCCTTGGCGTTGTCGAGCCCGCGGGTCAGGATCACGAGGACGAACGGCCTTCCGGCGAATACGATGGCAGCATCGTGCTGAATCCTGGTGATTTCCCCGGTCTTGTGCGCCACGCGCGTCCCCGCAGGGAGCCCGGCGGGAATGTCGTCATTGAAGGACTGCCGCTCGAGGATCTCGATCATCTGGTGTGAAGCGTCCGGATCGACCGCTCGGCCGCGGGCGAGCGCCTCCATGAGCCGCAGCAGCGCGCGCGCCGTGGTGGTGTTGTTGAGGCCCTGCGCAAAGGCCTTGCTGTCCTCGACGCCGCGCAAGACGTTCATGCCGTCGGCGTGCATGGTGTGGACCGTAGCGCGGATGTTGGCCACACCGAGCTTCTCGATCAGCAGATTGGTGGCGAGGTTGCTGCTGACCGTGATCATCAGGTCGCTCAGCTGCGCGAGCGTGCGGGTGTCGCCGACGGCCTGGTAGAGGTCGCGCTCCGAGTCATCGTCGGGATCCAGCGTGTACGGTGAGCCGTCGGCCAGGCTGTGGAACTCATTCTTGATGATGAGTGCGTCGGTGAGTCTCACCTTTCCCTGCTGGACCTGGTGATAGAGCTCGATGAGGACCGCAACCTTCATCGTGCTGGCTGCATGGAATGGCTGGTCGGCGTGGAGATACCAGTGGGTCCGGCCGTCGAGCGTGCGAAAGGCCACCGCGACCTCGGCGCCACTCCTCCTGATCGTGGACTCGATCGCTGGAATCGCCACGCTGAGGCGGGAGCCGGGTGCTGCGGCCAGGCACGGCAGGCCGCAGCCGACGGCCACTGCGAGTGCACTGCCGTGCCACCAGCAGTTCACCAGATGCGCACCCGCTCGGACGGTGCAACGAACAGCTTCTCGCCCGCCTGCACGCCGAAGGCGGCGTACCAGGCATCGACGTTGCGCACGATGCCGTTGACGCGGAATGCGCGCCAGGAATGCGGGTCGCTGATCGTCATATTGCGGATGTAGTCCTCGCTCGCCTTGCCGCGCCAGACCTGGGCGTAGGAGCGGAAGAAGCGCTGGTCGCCCGTCATACCTTCGATCACCGGCGCGGCCGCGCCGTCGAGCGACTCGTGATAGGCATCGAGCGCGATGACCACACCGCCGAGGTCGGCGATGTTCTCCCCCATGGTGAGTTCCGGATTGATGTGCAGCCCTGGGACCGGCTGGTAGCGCGCGTACTGCGCTCCGAGCATCGCCGCGCGTTCCTTGAACGCCTTATCGTCGCTGTCGCTCCACCAGTTGCGCAGCGCCCCGTCCGCATCCAGCTTGCGTCCCTGGTCATCGAGGCCGTGGGTGAGCTCGTGTCCGATGAGGGTTCCAGCCGCGCCGAAATTCACCGCCGGGTCGGCGGCGGGGTCGAATTCCGGCGGCTGCAGGATCGCCGCCGGCAACACGATGTCGCGCAACAGCCCGTTGTAGGCATCGAAGGTCTGCGGCGTCATGCCCCAGTCGCTCTTGTCGACCGGACCGGCGCTGCGGCTCACGTAGAACGCCCAGTCGGCGCTCGCCGCCCGCCGCACGTTGCCGGCCAGATCGTCGCCGCGGATCTCGACCTGGGAATAGTCACGCGGGTGCTGCGGGTAGCCGACCTTCACCACGTAGGTATCGAGCTTGCGCAGCGCCTCGGTGCGCGTCGCCGGCGTCATCCAGTCGAGCCGCTCGATGCGGCGGTGAAAGGCCCGCATGATCTCGGCGGCGAGCACCTCGGCGCGGGCTTTGGCCTCGGGCGGGAAGTAGCGCTCGGTGTAGAGCTGCCCCACGGCCCAGTCGAGCGTGCCGAAGCAGCTGCTCGGCTCGGCCTGACAGTCTCCTCCGGAGACCGCCTTGATGGCCTCCTTCCAGCGCGCGGGTCGCTCCTTGACGCCCAGCAGCGCGCTGCGATGGAAATCGAAATAGGCCTGGGCAAAGGGCTCCGACAGGTAGGGCGCTGCGACATCGGCAGTGGTGAAGGCCAGCCAGGCCTGCAGCGTCGCGATCGGGGTGTCGGCGAAGATCGCGGCGATCTTCGGGATGGCGGTCCGCTCGGCGAGCACGACTCTTTTCTTATCCCCGAGGCGCGCGCCCTCAAGGAACGCCGACCAGGAAAACTCCGGTGCGAAGGCCGCGAGTTGGGCGAGCGTAAAGGGGTTGTAGATCTTGTCGAGCTGGCGCTGCTCCGCCTTGCTCCAGCTCGCCCGTGCGATCCGGCTTTCCAGCGCGACGATCGCAGCGGCGCGCGCGCCCGCCTCGGGCCAGCCGATCAACGTCAGGATCCGCTGCACGTAGGCGCGCAGCTGCGCCTTCTTGTCCGCGAGCGCGGTCTCCAGGTAATAGTCGCGATCGGGCATCGTGAGCCCACTCTGCTGCACGTAGACGGCGTAGTGCGCCGTATCCTTCAAGTCGACGTCGATGCTGAGCTGAAAGAAGCTGCCGGCGAAATCGCGGGTGGCTCCGCCCATGAGCCGCGCGAGCGCCTCACGGGAGTGGCTGGCGCGGATCGCGGCCAGCTCGCCGGCGAGCGGTCGCGCGCCGAGCTCGGCGCGCCGCGCCTCGTCCATGAAGGAGGCGTAGAAGGCCCCTACTTTGCCTTCAAGATCGGTCGGCCGGCCTCCCCGCTCCGCCGCCGCCTCGATGAGCGAGCGCAGCTGCTGCTCGACGCGGTCGCGCACCGCCTGCCCCGCGGTCATGAAGGGCTTGTCGGGGGGAATCGACGTGCGCGCCAGCCAGGCGCCGTTGGCGTACTGGAAGAAGTCGTCACCGGGGCGCGTCGCCGGGTCCGCCGCCGTCATGTCGAGCCCGGCCGGCGGGTACATCGGCTCGCCCGTCCCGCCTTGAGAGACGGGTGAAGTCCACGCCGCGCGGACCAGCGGCGCGGAACCGAGCGCCGTACACAGCACCGCACACATAGAAAGGAGCCAGACCCGGGCCTGCCGCATGATTGCCTCCACGCTCGCCGCGCGCACGATAACAACGATCCGGCGCCCCCGAAACCGGCCGATTGAGCCGTTATGTGCACTGGCGCTGACCGCCGGTAACCCGCCAGTGGCCGTCCGTCGGCTCGCCAGCTGGGTGTGACGCAGTACCGCTTTGGGGTTCATCTGGCTCCAGTACATTGGCCCGCATGAGACGGCAAACGGGCTTCACGATCACTGAGCTGCTGGTGGTGTCGGCCATCGTCGCCATCCTGCTGTCCATCGGCATTCCCCAGTATCGCTACGTCACCAACTCCTACCGCATGTCCTCCGAGGTCAATAACCTGCTGGGCGACCTGATGTATGCCCGCGGCGAGGCCATCAAGGAGGGCAACGGCGTGACGGTGTGCGCCTCCTCGGACGGCGCCACCTGCTCCGGCCTTCCGAGCTGGCAGAACGGCTGGCTGGTGTTCTCAAATGCCGGCAACGCGGCGAATCCTCCCGCCGGCACGATCCTCAGGGTGCAGGCCAAGTTCACCGGCACGACTCCTGACACTTTCGTGGCGGGCTCCGGAGTCAGCGCGATCACCTACAACCGCGAGGGCTTCGCCACCGCCGCAGGCTTCGCGCCCACGCTGTTCACGCTGCGCGACCCCTCGAACAATGCGCAGTGGACGCGCTGCCTGTACGTCACCGCGCAGGGCTCCTACAGCACCGAAACCCCGGCCACCACGTTTACACCCATCGCATGTACCTGAAAGACGCAAACCTGAGCGCGTCCGCGGAGCGCGGCTTCAGCCTGGTCGAGGTCATGGTGGCCGTCGTCGTGATCTGTGTCGGGCTGCTCGGAATCGCCAAGATGCAGTCGCTGGCGCTCTCCAACATGACCACCTCGCGTCTGCGCTCGCTGGCGGCATTCGAGGCGGCGGGACTTGCGGCGGCCATGCATACCAACCGTGACTACTGGACCGTGACGCCCCCCGTGTTGGTCACATTGAATCTCCCGACGGCGAATCCGTTGATCACCTCGAGCGACGGGGCGCTGCAGGCGCAGGCCAACACGGATCTGGCGGCGCTGAATGCCTGCGTCGGCACCTCAGGAGGTGGGGCGGCCTGCACCCCGATCTTGCTGGCCGCCTACGATGTCGCGCGTTGGGTGAACTCCATGCAGGGTCTGCTCCCGAATCCGCAGGCCACGATCAGCTGTCCGCCCGTCGTGGGTGCCAACCCCACCAACTGCACGATTCGGATCAGCTGGGGCGAGACGGCGGTGGCGATGACCACGCAGGAAGCCCAGTACCAGGGCGCCGGCAACATCGGCCAGTTCGAGCAGCCCACCTATGTGCTCTACGTAGAACCATGAACACACTCCACAACATCAACATCCGGGGATCCCTGCGGCACGGCACGCGTCAGCGGGGCTTTACGCTCGTCGAGCTGATGGTGACAGTCGCCATCGCGATGTTCCTGCTGGGCGGGCTCGTGACCATTCTGCAGAACGTCCGCAAGGCGAATGTCAATCAGCAGGCGCTGGCGCAGCTGCAGGATCAGCAGCGTTTCGCCATGACGGTGATCTCGGACATGATCCAGCAGGGGGGTTACTACCCCAGCATGACCGTAGGGGGCCCCACCAACCTGGTCCCGGCGACCGCCCTGGGCGCAGCCGGCCCAATCGTGCCGGGCCAGGCCTTCTACAGTGTCCCACTGGCCAATCCCGCCACGCTCACGGTGCGCTTCATGACTGCCGGCAATGACGGCGTGATCATGTGCGACGGCAGCACCAACATCGTGGCGGGGTCGCAGACTCTCGAGACCAACGTATTTACCGTCGTGCCGCCGGCGCCCCCCGTACCGGGCCAGCTGCTCTGTTCGCTGAACGGCGGTGCGCAGGTGGCGCTCGCCAACGGCGTGACGAACCTGCAGGTCTACTACGGCGTCAACCGCGCTAACCCGCTGCTGAATTACAACGTCGATACCTATCTGACGGCCGATCAGATGAACGCCGGCCTGCCGAACGGTGGCGACTGGATGAACATCAGCTCGGTGCGGGTGGTGCTCACCTTCACCAATCCGCTCTATGATCCGAGCAGCCCGGTGTCGCCGGGCAACCCGCAGACCATCACCTTCGAGCGCGTCGTGATGGTAATGGGGCGCGCGGGAGTGCACTCATGAGCGCCCGCCGTCCGGCTCTCGTGACCCAGCGCGGGGTGGCACTCGTCACGAGCCTGCTGCTGCTGCTCATAATCACCATCATCGCCCTCAGCATGTTCCGCAGCTTCGCGGTGCAGGAGCACGTCGCCGGCAACCTGCGCGAGAAGGAGCGCGCGCTGCACGCCGCCGATGTCGCCCAGCAGTACGGCGAATGGTGGCTCCTGCAGGCCAATAACGCGGCCGTCGGCCCCGTGCAATGCCAGGCGGGCACGATCAGTGCCAATGCCAACGTGAGCGCGGGTCAGATCTGCAACCAGACGCTTCAGCAGCAGGCCATTCCCATCACGACCATTCCGTGGCCGATCCAGGTGACCTACCAGCCGCCCGGGATGCTCGTGGCGCCCGCCGTGGCCCCGCCGGGCGCCGATCCGGCGTACGCCATTACCCCGGCGTTCTATATCACGGATATCGGCCCGGCCGGCGACGGCCAGGGCGAGGCCTATCAGGTTGATGCCTATGGCTCCGGCAGTACTGCCTTGACGAGCGGCGGCAACGCCGTGGCGACCGCCACGATCGCCGTCGTCGAAAGCACTTACGAGGTCCAGCTGGGTGTCAACAACCTAGGGGGTCCATGATGAACCGCAACACCTTCATTGCACTGCTCACCGCCTGCGCGGCCCTGGCCGCGCCGCTCGGCGCGCAGGCGCAAACCAATGTCAGCGAAGACTTCACCAAGACCACCACCAGCAACAGCTGGTGGTTCTTCAACGGCGCGTGCCTGACCGCGAGCACGCTCGCAGGCGCCGAGCCCACCAACGGCTCGGGGGGCCAGATCCCCGGCTGCACCACCATAGCGACCAGCTACTACAACAAGACCGCGGGCGAGGTGCTGGTGGGCGGTCAGACACTGACCAACACGACCCCCGACCCGGTCGGTCAGGGCGCGCTGCGCTTCACCAACGGCAAGCCGTACGGCTACCGCGAGAACGGCGGCATCGTCTTCGCGACGCCCTTCTCCACCGGCCAGGGCGTGGCGATTACGTTCAAGACCGTCACCTATCTCGGTGACTCGGGTGGTGGCGGCAGCGACGGTGCGGACGGCATCAGCTTCTTCCTCATGGATGCCAGCCAGCTCAATACCAGCACCATCACCGGTGTTGCGGCCGGGGACGGCAACGGCCTCGGCGCCTGGGGCGGAAGCCTCGGCTACTCCTGCTCCAACAGCAACAACCCCTACAACGGTCTGAACGGCGGCTACCTCGGCGTCGGCATCGACGAGTACGGCAACTTTCTCAACGGCGTGAACAACACCCTGAATGAAACCGACGGCGGCACCGCCAATTATCCTGGTCACGGCAATGGCGACAACACCAACAGTGGTGGCCAATATCGTCCTAACCGCATCGGCCTGCGCGGGGCGGGCAACATCAGCTGGTACGCCCTCAATCAAGCCTACGGTAGCAACCCGAACAATCCGGCAGCGCCGTACTACCCCTCATCGCTCCTGACATCCTGCGGTGCCAGCGGCGGTACGCTCAACTCCGCCGGCACCGCCTGTGAGACCTGCCCGGGCGGCTACACGTACAGTGTGGCCGGCAACATCTGCAATTCGAGTCCACCGGTGTGCGCCAGCGGAACGTATAACCCAGGCACCGGGCTCTGCGAAGTCTGCAGCTCGGGCATGTGGGGCTCGGGACCCAACGACTGCCAGGCTTGCGCGGCAGTGACCGCGCCGGCGACCAGCACCTACAACGCGCCCGGCAACACCTGCGAGGTCTGCAGCAAGGGCACGTGGAGCGCGGCCACGAACAATTGCCAGTCCTGCCCCGCTGGCTACACGTGGAGCGCGGCCCACGACACCTGCGGTAAGTGCAGCAACGGCGGTACCTACAGCACCGCCAATAACACCTGCAGCAACGGCGCTACGCACCTGTCGAACACCAACCCCATCCTGCCCACGACGGCCAACCCGATCCAGCCGACCACGGCCGGGCCCAAGACCGCCGCCGCCACCGGCAACAAGCTCGATTGGCTGTACGCGGTGCAGAACACGTGCGCTAACGCCACGCTGTACAACTACAGCACGCCGAACACGCCCACGAGCGCCGGTGCCACGAGTCTGCCCAGCGTCAACCCGGTGAACACCGGTGGCAACGGCATTCCGCCGATCCTCGACTACACCGCGATCCCGGGTGGCTACGTCGTGCTGCCCTCGGCGAGCTTCACTGCCTCCATCGCGGGCAACGTCCTCAACGTCGGCTCAGTGGCCTCGGGCACGATTGCCGTGGGCGAGGGAGTGGCCGGTACCGGGGTCCCGGCTGGTACCTACATCCAAACGCTCGGCACCGGCACCGGCGGCGCGGGCACGTACAAGCTCAACAACACGGCCTCGATCGGCTCGGAGGCGATGACGGGTGGCACGCAGATCGCCAACGAAACGGCGGCCACGCGCAGCGCGGCGACGCCGATCAACTACCAGCTGAAGATCTCGCAGAACGGGCTGCTGAGCCTCTCGTACGCGCTCTGCCCGCCGACGGGCTGCGGCGCCTACCAGCAGGTCCTCAAGAACCAGAACATCACGACCTCGAACGGCCCGCTGCCGGCGAACTTCCTGTTCGGATTCGCCGGCTCGACCGGCGGCAGCACGAACATCCACGAGATCCTGTGCTTCCAGGCGGAGCCGGCGACCTCGGCTTCCTCCTCGGCCGGTGCGAGCGAGCGGCAGTCGGCCAAGGTGGAGACGGGAACGCAGGCGTTCTTCGCCTTCTACAACCCGAATAACGGCTGGACCGGGCGCGTGACCGCGAGCAGCCTGGGATACGACAGCTACGGCAACGTCACGATAAGCGCTACGCCCAACTGGGACTCGTCCTGCGTCCTTACCGGCGTCGGATTTGGCTTCACCTGCACCACCACGGGCGCCCCGGGTCCGATCGCCGCGGAAGCCCCGACCAGCCGCAACATCCTGTCGTGGGACACGCAGAACCTCGTCGGCATCCCCTTCGAGTGGGCCAACCTGCTTGGCGCCGAGCAGAGCGTGCTGATGGCAGGCGATGTCCCGACGGTCAACTGCAACTCCTCGACGCCTTATTCGAACAACCAGCGCCTGAACTACCTGCGCGGCGACCGCAGCTGCGAAATCAACAGCTCGGGCGTCGGACTCTTCCGCCGGCGCAGCAGCGTGCTGGCGGACATCATGGACTCCAGCCCGACCTGGGTGGGTGCGCCCGATGCGCC
>Ga0187769_10000525_pt1 | contig 20996 bp, 17 predicted proteins | sample 0116_SJ02_MP02_1_FD_133140 | JGI IMG/M metagenome (GOLD analysis project Ga0187769, IMG submission 133140) | Tropical peat soil microbial communities from peatlands in Department of Meta, Colombia - 0116_SJ02_MP02_10_MG | ecosystem: Environmental > Terrestrial > Soil > Wetlands > Peat | place... | reverse complement strand
GGACGACTCGACCCCAAGAAGGGGATTGAAAACCTGCTGGCCGCGTGCCAGCGGCTACAGATCGAACGGCCGTGGCGTTTGACCGTCGCGGGCTCGGGTGATGCCGCCTATAGCGCTGGGCTCGAAGAGAGCGCGCGCCAACTGGGAGTGCACGCGCACGTCAGCTTTGCGGGCGAGGTGCGCGGCCAACGCAAGTCTGACCTGTTCGCCGAAAGCGACCTCGCGGTTTTTCCATCGCATACGGAAAATTTCGCCATGGTCGTGGCCGAGGCGCTGGCGCACGGCGTTCCGGTCATCGCCAGCAAGGGAACGCCGTGGAGTGGGGTCGAGACGCATGGCTGTGGTCTCTGGGTGGAGAACGACCCTGCCACGTTGGCCGCCGCTATCGAGCGCATGAGCCACATGCCGCTCCGCCAGATGGGCGCACGCGGCCGCCGCTGGATGGAGGGGGAATTCGCCTGGGAAACAGTGACGCGGGAGATGCTTCAACTTTATGGTAAGCTCTTGTCCAAATAAGAACCGTGCAGAATCGGGAACTTTTGGCGTCCAACACCATGAGGCACTCGCTTCGCGCGTTACCCAGCCCGCCGCAACATTACGCCTTGCTAGGAGCCGAGACTCGCTGAATGTGCGGAATCGCCGCAGTGCTGGGGAAGCACTCACCGGAATGCGCGGCGTCCATGGTGCGCACCATGAACGACGTTCAGGCGCATCGCGGCCCCGACGACCAAGGCGCGGTCGTGCTGCAAGTGGGCGACGGCGTCGTCGGTCTGGGCAATCGGCGTCTGGCGATCCTCGACCTCTCTCCGCTCGGCCATCAGCCCATGCACAATCCCGATACTGGAGATGCGCTCGTCTACAACGGCGAGATCTATAACTCGCCGGAGCTGCGCCGCGAACTCCAGCACGCGGGCTTCACCTTTCGTAGTCATAGTGATACCGAGGTGCTGCTGCGCGCTTATCAGCGATGGGGGATGGATTGTCTGCCGCGTTTGCGCGGCATGTTTGCCTTTGCCCTCTGGGACGCGCGCCGCTCGCGCTTGGTAATTGCACGCGACCATCTCGGCATCAAGCCCCTCTATTATGCCGCCCGCGAAGGCGAATGGTTCGTTTGCGCCTCGGAAGTCCGCGCCTTAATGAGCAGCGGACTGGCGCCGCAAACGATCAGCCAGCGTGCTCTCGCCGGCTACCTTGCCTACGGCGCAGTGCAGGAGCCGCTCACCCTGTTCGAAGGCGTCTTCGCCCTGCCGCGTGCTTCGTGGAAAGAGTTCGACAGCCTGGGACGCGTGACCGCCCATGGTACGTACTGGCAGTTCCCGCAGGTGGATAGCGAGCGCCCACGGCGGCCGGAAGAAGTAGCGGAAGAAGGTCGCGCGCTGTTGGAACAATCCGTGCGGCGTCACCTGCTCAGCGACGTGCGCGTGGGCATCTTCTTGAGTTCAGGTCTGGATTCCACTGCCGTGCTGGGTATCGCGCGCCAATTCCAGACTGCGACCGAGCACCTCAACGCCTTCACCGTTTCCTTCTCCGACGATCCGGTATACGACGAGGCAGCCATCGCCCGTGTAACGGCCGCGCGCTTCGGCGTGCAGTATCACGAATATCCGGTGGAGGAATCGACCGCGCTGCGCTGGATGCGCGATGGGCTTGCGGCCATGGATCAACCTTCCATGGACGGCTTCAATACCTACATGGTGGCACGAGCGGTGCGCGAGCAGGGCATCATCGTGGCGCTCTCCGGGATGGGCGGCGACGAGCTGTTTGCCGGATACAGCAGCTTTCGCCGCGTCTCTCGCCTCTGCCGCGCGGTTTCGTGGATGGCGTCGCTGCCACCAAGCTGGCGAGCGGCGCTGGCGCGCAATCTCCTGCGGCCCATGAATTCAGTAGCGCGCTCCAAGGCGGCCGATATTGCCGCCGCCGGTCCGGATTTTCTTGCAATTTATTTTCACACCCGCCGTCTGCTCTCCGATCAAGGCTTGGCGAGGCTGGGATTGGGAACTCAGGAATTGGATCTATCACCGAACTACCAAGTCCCGGGGCTGAGCTGTGAGGGATGGGCAGCGCCCTCAGATCCAGTGGCTTCGGTAGCGCGGCTGGAATCGGCTTTCTATCTGGAGAACGTGTTGCTGCGCGATAGCGACGTCTTCGGGATGGCCGCTTCGCTGGAGATCCGCGTGCCGCTGCTCGACCTCGACTTGGTGGATTGGGCCCTTCGCCTACCCGGCGACATGCTCCTGCCCCGAGGCGCTCCGTCCAAGCACCTGTTGCGCACCATGTGTGCTGCCCTCTATACCCCGTCGCAACTGGAGCAGGGCAAGCGCGGCTTCATGCCTCCCATCGGCCTGTGGCTGCGGGGACCGCTGCGCGAGGTCATGGAAGAGAGTTTGTGTTCGCTCAAGAACTCCGGTCTGGTCGATCCTGCGGGAATCGCACCGATCACTCGAACCTTCTTGTGTGAGCCCGAAAGCCCGGCATGGTCGCGGGTCTGGGCGATGGTGACCTTAGGACATTGGTTCGAACAGCACAAGTCGACGCCGGTCCTGGTGCAGTGACGGAAGCCCGGCACGGCGGCGATCGCCGGCCGCGGGTTTCGGTCATCGTGCTTGCCTTCAACGAAGAGGCGAACCTTCCCGCTTGCCTCGCCAGCCTTCAGCATCTCGACTGCGAAGTGCTGGTGGTGGACTCCGGATCGAGCGATGGCACGCGCGAGATCGCGCGCAAGGCCGGGGCCGCCGTTTTCGAACATCCTTTCGAGACCTATGGCGCACAGCGCAACTGGGCGCAGAACCATCTGCCCCTGGCTGCCGAATGGGTGCTGCATCTCGACGCCGACGAGCGGCTTACACCCGAGTTGGTCGCCGAGATCAACGCCATCCTGGTCAACCCGCCAGCAGACGTGGATGGCTTTCTGTTTCGCAAACGTACTTTCTTCATGCGCCGCTGGATCCGGCACGGCGGGCACTATCCCTCCTATCACCTGCGGCTCTTCCGCAAGGACCGCGGCGGATGCGAAGAGCGCCTCTATGACCAGCACTATGTCGTGCGCGGCAACGTGCGCCAGCTCCAGCACGATTACCTGGACATTCTGACCTCCGACCTGAGCGTGTGGTCGGTGCGTCACGTGCGCTGGGCGGAGTTGGAGGCGCGCGAAATGGTGGAAGGCTGTGAGCTACAGGGGCGGGTCCAGGCCTCACCGTTCGGCAACCCCATCGAGCGCCGCCGCTGGCTGCGCGAGGGTTTTTACTGGCGGCTGCCGCGGTTTTTGCGGGCCTTCCTCTACTGGTTCTACCGCTACTTCCTTCGCTGCGGATTTCTCGACGGCAAAGAAGGAATGATTTTTCACTTTCTGCAGGGTTTCTGGTTCCGCTTCCTCATAGACGCGAAGCTGTTCGAAATGCGCGAACGGCAGGCCAAGACGGCACCGGGAGAGTAACTCCGTGCATACTTACGATCGCGCTTACCTTCGCCTAAAATTCTAGACACTGTTGAAGTCAACAACCTGTTTCGGCCAGCCAGTTGGGAGTGGGTTTGTACATCCTGGGAATTAATGCTTACCATGGGGACGCGTCGGCCGCGATCGTGAATGATGGCAAGCTGGTAGCCGCCGCGGAAGAAGAACGATTCAACCGCAAAAAGCACTGTGCCGGCTTCCCCACGTCGGCTATCCGCTATTGTCTCGACGAAGCCGGCATAACCGCGGCCAAACTGGACCATGTCGGCATCTCACGCGATCCCTCCGCGAACCTGCACAAGAAGATTTTGTTCTCGATCACGCGCCTCTCAGGACTTTCGGGGTTGATCGCCGCCCGGCTGGCCAACGCCGCCAAGGTGCGCAACCTGCGCGAGGAACTGGCACACGCCCTCGACGTGCCCGCCGATTCTTTCCGCGCTCAGTTCCACAACGTGGAGCACCACAAGGCGCACATGGCAAGCTGCTTTCTGGTCTCCGGCTTCGACAAGGCGGCGATCCTCTCCATTGACGGCTTCGGCGACTTCATCAGCACTATGTGGGGCTACGGAGAAGACAACCGCATCGAGGTCCAGGGCGAGATTGAATATCCGCACTCTGTCGGCATCGTGTACACCGCCACCAGCCAGTATCTCGGTTTCCCCAAGTACGGAGACGAAGGCAAAGTGATGGGCCTGGCGCCCTACGGCCAGCCGCGGTTTTTGGAACAGTTCCGCGACATCGTGCAGACTGAACCCGAGGGGCGGTTCAAGCTGAATCTCGACTATTTCCGGCATCACTCGGAAGGCGTCGAGATGACGTGGGATGACGGTTCGCCCGTTATCGGCCGCATCTTCTCCGACAAGTACATTGAGGCCTTCGGCCCGGCACGCAGTAATGGCCACCCACTAAGCTCGCACTATGAGGACATCGCCGCCTCGTTGCAAGCGCGCCTGGAGGAAGTCGGCTTCCACATTCTCCGGCACCTGCATCGGCAGACCGCGAGCAAGCGGCTCGCGCTGGCGGGAGGTGTGGCCTTCAACTCGGTGATGAACGGTAAGATTTTGCTTCACACTCCGTTCGAAGAAGTGTACGTGCAACCGGCGGCGGGGGACGCCGGCACTGCGCTCGGCGTCTGTTACTGGATCGAGAACGTGCGGCTGCAGCGTCCGCGCACCTTCATCATGGGCCATGCCTATACCGGGCCGGAGTACAGGAACGGACAGATTGAGCGGGTGGTGCGCTCCAGCGGGCTCAGACATTGCCTGCTCGACGATGCCGACCTCACCCGCGCGGCGGCGCAAGCCGTCGCCGACGGCAAGATCGTCGGCTGGTTTCAGGGTCGCATGGAATTCGGCCCGCGCGCCCTCGGCAATCGCAGCATCGTTGTCGATCCGCGCCGGCAAGAGATGAAGGACATTCTCAACGCGCGCATCAAGAAGCGCGAGCCTTTCCGTCCGTTCGCGCCTTCGATCCTGGAGGACCGCGTCGGTGAGTATTTCGAGCAGACGCATCCCGCGCCTACCATGCTGATGGTCTACCAGATTAAGCCCGAGAAGCGCGCCGCCATTCCCGCAGTCACACACGTGGATGGTTCGGGGCGCTTGCAGACGGTCTCCCGCCAGGACAATCCCTTGTACTACGACCTGATCCGCGAGTTCGACCGCATCACCGGCGTACCCGTGGTTCTCAACACGTCGTTTAACGAGGACGAGCCCATCGTCTGCACACCGGACCACGCCATGGATTGCTTTCAGCGCACGCGCATGGACGTGCTCTTCCTAGGCAACTACATGGTGGAGCGGTGATGGGGCGACTGTCGGAATGAAAATTCTCATCCTCAACCAAGCCTTCTACCCCGATGTGGTCTCGAGCGGGCAGCATGCTGCTGACTTGGCGGTCCTGCTCGTCCAGGCCGGGCACGAGGTCACGGTGTTGGCCGACGCGCGCGCTTATGATGACCGCGCGCGGTGCTTTCCATCCGGCGAGGTCTGGCGTGGCGTGCGCATCGTTCGCGTGCCTTCCACTGGTTTCGGGAAAGCTGCGCGCTGGCGGCGCGCTCTCGACTTTGCCAGCTTCATGCTGAACTGCGCCCTGCGGCTCCTGTTTCTGCCGCGCTTCGACGTGATTATCGCCATGACTTCGCCGCCACTGATCTCATTTCTGGCGTCGCTCGCAGTTCCCGTGAAGGCGCGCAAGCTACTGTTTTGGTCCTTGGACTTGAATCCCGACGAAGCCATTGCCGCCGGCTGGCTCCGTGGGGAATCAATCCCGGCTCGCCTGCTTAACGGCATGATGCTCTACAGCTTGCGCCGAGCTGAGCGCATCGTCGTGCCGGACCGCTTCATGCAGGAGCGTATCCGCGCCAAGGGAATCGCCGCAGACAAGATCGACATTGTTCCGCCCTGGGCGCATGACGATCTGGTGTGCTTTGACCCGGACGCGCGCCAGCGTTTTCGCACTTGCCACGGCTTGTCCGAGAAATTTGTGGTGATGTATTCCGGCAACCACAGTCCCTGCCATCCCCTGGACACGCTGCTGGCAGCGGCCGGGCGCCTGGCCGAGCATCCAGAGATCGTCTTCCTGTTCGTGGGCGGCGGCAGTGAGTTCTGCAAACCGCTCGCGCTGGCGCAGGGCGGTGCGCATAACATCCGGTGCCTGCCCTATCAGCCGAAGGAAGAGCTGGCTGGATTGCTCTCTGCTGCCGACCTGCATGTAGTGGTGATGGGAGGCGCTTTTGTCGGCATCGTGCATCCATGCAAGGTCTACAACATTCTTGCCGTCGGTGCTCCGCTCCTATATATTGGGCCGCAAGAGAGTCACATCACCGACTTGGTTGCCAACCTCCAAGGTAGCCACTCGGTGCTGCTTGCGGGACACGGGGAAGTGGAACGCATCATCCGGGCAGTCCTTAGGGCTGCGCAGCACGTGAGCGGGGACCGGTTTCGCACTCCGGAGTTGGCCGGCCGGTTCTCCCGGCAAGTGCTTGTCCCGCAGATGATCCGGACGCTGGAAACGATGGCCGCTGAGTCCACCAGAACTGCGGTTGCCTCCAGCGTCACCCAGCCGCGGCATTCTTCATAGGAGAGAATTTTGGTCTCATCAAAAGCTATCACCAAGGTTCTTGTGACCGGCGCGGGAGGCTTCATCGGGCATCATCTGGTGTCGTTTCTTCGCAGGCGCGGCTACTGGGTTCGCGGGGTGGACATCAAGCGTCCCGAATTCGGCCTCTCCGATGCCGATGATTTCCAGCTTCTCGACTTGCGCCGCTGGGAGAACTGCCTGCGCGCCAGCGAAGGCATGGACGAAGTTTATGCTCTCGCGGCCGATATGGGCGGCATGGGCTTCATATCTGCGAATCACGCGCAGATCCTGCACAACAATGCCCTCATCAACATTCATTCGCTCGAAGCTGCGCGCGCCAGCCGCGTGCAGCGCTATCTGTTTACGTCATCGGCCTGCATCTACCCCGAATATTTGCAGACTGAAACCGACTGCAAGCCGTTAAAAGAGGAGGAGGCATATCCGGCTGCTCCGCAGGACGCTTATGGCTGGGAGAAGCTGATCATTGAGCGCCTGTGCAGCCACTATCGCGAGGAGTACGGTTTCGAGACCCGCATCGTCCGTTTTCACAACATCTTCGGACCCATGGGAACTTGGGAGGGCGGGCGGGAGAAGGCGCCGGCCGCGCTCTGCCGCAAGATCGCGCACGCCAAGCTCACCGGCAACCACGACATCGAGATCTGGGGCGATGGCGAACAGACGCGCTCCTTCTGCTACATCGACGATTGCGTGCTCGGTTTGTACAAGCTTATGCGCTCCGATTTTAACGAGCCTCTTAATCTTGGCCAGGATCGCATGATCACAATCAATCAATTGGCAGACATGATCGCCGCCATCTCCGGCATCACTATTCGCAAAATCCAGGTGCCCGGGCCGCAGGGGGTACGTGGGCGGAACTCGGACAATTCGCGCCTGCGCCAAGTGTTGGGTTGGGAGCCCGCGGTCTCGCTGGAGGAGGGCCTGGCCCGCACCTATCGCTGGATCGAGGAGCAGGTGCGCAAGTCGGTGCGCGTGCCGGTAGCAACCTAGCGGGGCAGCACGGATTTGCCAGGGTTACTCTGCTGATGCGTTTGCGATTCTGTTGAGAAACTGGAAGCGAGAAAAAGAGAAACTAAAGCAGTAAAGAATCACAGTGCCATTTCGTGCAGTTAGGCTTCTCGCCAAGAGGAGAGTGCTTGAAATCACTGGGCCTGACGTACTGCGCGACCTTCCTCGTTTCGCTTCTGCTTTCGTTTCTGCTGACCCGTTACGTCCGGGACCAGGCCCTGAGCCGCATCGGCAAGTCCCGTCGGCTGCGGGAGCGCGATGTTCATACCAGCCCCATCCCGCGCCTGGGCGGCATCGCCATCTTTCTTGCAGTGATCGCGGTAGTGACCGTGCTGATGATGTTTTCCCGCTTCGGCAAGGTTTTCGAACCGCGTCTTATCCTCAGCCTGCTGTTGCCCTCGCTGCTCATCTTCCTGCTCGGCCTCTATGACGATCTGTTTTCTGTTGGGCCGTGGGTAAAGTTCGCGGTTGAGATCGCTGCGGCGGTGACGATTTTCCTGGCGGGATTCCGCGTCATCGAACTGCCGATCCTGCTGGGCAACCGCAGCCTCGGTTTCGCCGGCTCTTTGGTCGCTACCGTCTTCTGGGTACTGCTTATCACCAATGCCTTCAACCTGGTGGACGGCCTGGATGGTCTGGCCGCAGGCTCGGCGCTGTTTTCCACCTTGACGGTGGTGGTGATCTCGCTGATGAACGGTCGAGTGATGATTGGACTGATCGGGTTGGCGCTGGCAGGCGCGATCCTGGGGTTTCTCCGCTTCAATTTCAACCCAGCCACCATCTTCCTCGGCGACTGCGGCAGCCTGTTCATCGGGTTCGTGTTGAGCGTGCTGGCGCTGGTCGGCGCGGGAAAATCTTCCACTGCGGTGGCGGTGGCCATTCCCGTGGTTTCTTTCGGCCTGCCGATCCTGGAAACCGGCATTTCGGTTGTGCGCCGCTTTCTCAGCGGACAACCCCTATTCGCTCCTGACCGGCACCATATCCATCACAAGCTGCTGGAACGCGGTCTTAATCAGCGCCAAGTGGTGGTGATTCTCTACGGGGTCTCGGCCGTGTTCGGCTTGCTCAGCGCGCTCTTACTCTACCCCGGCGGCCCTGCGCTCGGAGTGGTGCTGTTCGTGATCGGCGCCGGCATCTGGGTGGGGGTGCAGCACCTCAACTATCCAGAGTTTTTCGAGCTGCATCGCCTGGCGCGCCGTACTTTGGAGCAGAAGCAGGTCATCGTCAACAATCTGGCGTTCCGTCGCGCCACATTCCGGTTGGCCAAGGTGGAGCGATTCTCCGAGCTCTGCCAAGTGCTCGACGACACCTTCCGGGGCAACGATTTCGACGGTTTCGAATTGCGCTCGTCTACAGTTGCCCGTTCGCAGCCGACTCCTTTCGGAAATGGCCACTTCGATGTGCACTTCATTTGGGGTTGCGCGGGGAGCATGTTCTCGGGTTCCGCTTGGAGCATGACGCTGGAGCTGGCCATGCCCGCGTCCGGCCGCCGGGGCTATCTCGTGGTCTACAAGCAATATGCGCCCAGCGCGTTGCAGGTGGACATCAATCTCCTCCTGCAAGAGTTCCGCGTGGTGCTGGGGCAAGCGGTGAGCCGTACCCTGATGGCTGAGATCACAGAACAGCATAGGGCCACCGAAGCCGCGACCGCCACCGCCAACTCCAGCTTGTAGGAAATAAGCGAGATTCTGCTATTGATGCCTTCTTGTCAATTAGGTGCAAGGAATTGCACCTGTCGCCTCCATCGCGGGCTTAGCGTACTCCGTTCGAATCCAATCTAAGCTACTGATAAATAAGAACGTAGTTTCCATGCGCTGAAGGCTGGGCTTGGTACCCCGATTGCCCTAGGGAGGTAGTCTTCACCAGTAGCCCAAGTGCGTGTCTGCGGAAAGGTGCGAACACTGGGGGGCCCAGTGGTGCAGTGGGCTCGTGAGGGGGGAATGAAGAAACTCGGCCTCATCGTTGTGATCGTGGCTGTTATCGCCATCGGCAGGCTCTCCAGCGATATTTCGCGCGTGAGCGCCAAGGATTCCGTGCCTACCAGCCCAGTTGTGCAAATCGCGGACGCCAACCATGCTCCAGCACCCATGCTGCATTCCAGCCCCGCACGTGCGCCACGCGCGCCGTCAGGCGTGGTTTCGATGGTTGACCCTGTGATCCCGTTTTCTGAGTCAGCGTCACTGCTGATGCTTGGCAGCGGGCTGATTTCGGCCGGTGTGCTGGTGCGGCGTCGCATCCGTTCCTGAAGCCAATTCCTGTCAATCAAGAAGGCGCGCGCGGAATTTTAGCGCCGCTTTTTCCCCAGCGTTTGCACGGGAGAACTAGGCGCGCGCGCCAGCCAGCACGCGTGCACTGTTTTGCATCCAGCGCCACGCGGTCTCGACCACGTTCTGGAGCGAGCGTCGCGCCTTCCACCCGAGCACCTGCTCGGCGCGCGAGGGATCGGCGACCAGCGCCGGAGGATCGCCCTGCCGCCGAGGACCATACCGTCGGTCGGGCGCGCGTCCGGTCGCGGCTTCTACGGCCGCCAGCACTTCCATCACCGAGTGCCCCTGTCCGGTGCCGAGATTTAGGACAAGCGAATTGCCGCCGCTTCCGAGGTGCTCGATGGCCAGGGCGTGCGCCTCGGCCAGATCGTTCACGTGGATATAGTCGCGAACACAGGTGCCATCGGGTGTGGGATAGTCGTGCCCGAATACTTCGATGGTCCGAGTGCCGCTCGCGGCCTCAAGCGCCAGCGGAATCAGGTGCGTTTCTGGATCGTGCACTTCTCCAATTTCGCCGCTGTCGTCGGCGCCCGCGGCATTGAAATAGCGCAGGGCTGCAAACCGCAACCCGTAGGCTTTCGAGTAGGCGTCGAGCGCGTGCTCGAATAGCAGTTTAGTCGCGCCGTAGGGATTGATGGGCTCGCGGGGATTATCTTCACGGATGGGTACTTTCGCCGGGATCCCATACACAGCGCAAGTGGAGGAGAAAACAAAGTTCTTCACCCCTGCTTCGACCGCACTGTTCAGCAAATGCAGCGCACACTGCACGTTATTGTGGAAATACTTGCGCGGATTCTCGACCGATTCGCCGACATAGCAATGCGCGGCGAAGTGCATCACCGCCTGCGCCCCGCGCAACGCCGGCTGCAGCCGGACGCGGTCGCCAATATCGCCCTCAATAAACTCGAACCCATTAGTGAAATTTCGATAGCCGGTGGAGAGATTGTCATAGATCAGGACCTCATGCCCGCGCCGCGCCAGCTCGCGGACCGCATGACTACCGATATAGCCCGCACCTCCCGTGACTAGTACACGCATCCGATTTTCCTCATGTCGTAAGCATAATCGCGGCGTTGCGTTCCCAACAGCGCATGATGCGCTCGGTGCAGGCCCGCACTGCTAGTCGTGAAGTAAGACACCGTACAGCGTAACCGTGTTCGACGTATGGCTGAACTCCACGGTGCCGGAGCCGCCCTTGATGTGGTCCTGGAAGCCGCCGGCGACTGTGATCTTCTCGACCTCGTAAGTCCCGCGGAACGTGCCACCGCTGTCCGAGATGCAGAATTGGCCAATGACGGCCATGCGGAAGCTGCTGCCCCCGCCATCCTTGCTGAACGTCAGGGTACCCGATTGGTTGCCGCAACTACCTGGCTTGCCTCCCCAGTTCTGCGGCGGTGGGCCGCAGAAGACGATCTGGCCGAGACCGATAATCTCGCCCTTGAGCGTACCTTCGAAGCTGAAGCCATGGCAGGGGCCGGTTCCGGTAATGATGCCAACGGCGTGGAAGCGTGCCACGTGTTCCAGCGGGTCGGGAGGAATCACAGGCGGGGGATCGGATGCTTCTCTTTCATACACCAGGACCGATCCGTCAGAGAGCTTGGCAGTCAGCGTTTGACGATCCTCAGAAAGCAGCCAACTATCGGTCTCCGAGTACGCCTGATAGCCGAGCACGTCGAGCACATGTCGGGTAACGATGATCAGGTCGTCCTTCTGCCAGTGGACCTTGGAATACGCCCGTTCGATGCGGGTCTCGTACCGACCATGCTCTATGCCGTCCGCCAAAAACGCCTCCGACCCAGTGGCCGCGTCGCTGTAGTAGTACACGAATTTAATCTCGTCGCCGCGCTGGGTGATATCCAAGGCGGTAGCGGCCCGGCGCAAAGACGGACCGGTGCTGCGTCCGGGATTGAGCTTCCACTTGCCGGAGAGGTCGGGGATGCTCTTCACCACCGCCCGGCCGGTGCACACGGGGAACAGAGTCAGCGCCAGAATGGGCGCAAGTGCTCGTGCCGTGCGCAGCAATGGCGAGAGGCCCAGACGGCACCTCCGGAACTCCTGATTGTAGACGTTCTGCTAACGCTTGTCCGCAGCGATTCCTTCCAATTGCGGCTTCATGATGGTTTGGTAGCAGCTCGGGCAGATGCCGTGGCTGAAATTGGCCTCGCTGTGGTCGCTGAGGTAGGTCTCCAGTTGCTCCCAGTAGTTCTGATCGTTGCGGATGCGCTTGCAGTACGAGCAGATGGGTAGCAGTCCCTGTAGCTGCCGCACCCGGGTGAGTGCTTGTTGCAGCTCGGCGACATGGGACGCCAGGGCGCTCTGCAACTGAACCACGCGCCGTCCCACGCGCACGCGGGCGCGCAATTCTTCGGGATCACAGGGCTTGACGAGATAATCATCCGCCCCGGCTTCAAAACCAGCGAGGACGTCTTTGATGTGGTCGCGGGAGGTGAGCAGGATCATATACATCGAGGCCATCTCCGGCCGGTAGCGTACCCGGCGGCAGACTTCGATGCCGTCCATGCGCGGCATGAGCCAGTCCAGCACGGCCAGTTGCGGCGCGTCCTCGGCCAGCAGCGCATCCCAGGCTTCGACGCCATCCCGCGCCAGCACGACCTCGTATTCGCTTTCCAGCAGCCGCTGCAACAATAAGGCAAACACGGGATCATCTTCGGCAAGCAGGATCTTCACTGGGCACCTCGCAGAATTTTCGGAGCTGGGATTCCAGGCGTGACAGGGCGGTATCCAGTTCTGGCAGAATAGCGGCTGCCGCTGGCAAGTCGCGCTGCCGCGCCTTTTCCTCCAGTTTCTCGGCCGCGCTCTGCGCTTCCGGCGCGGCCAGGCAACGAATCTGTCCCTTCAAGCTGTGGGCGGCGCGCTCCAGCCCCGCTACATCGCCCGCCGCCAGCGCTTGTTCGATTTTTTCCAGCAGGTGGGGCGAAACCTCCAGGAAAATTTTCACGATTTCCCGCAACAGGACCTCATCCTCGGCGGTGCGCGCACGGGCTTGTTCAAAGTCCCAGGCCGGAAAGTTAGGAGGAACTCTGCCCGCCGGTGCCGCCACTTTACGGAGTTCAGCCTCGATTTCACCGCGACTAACGGGCTTAGCCATATAACCATCCATGCCTGCGGCCAGGCAGCGCTCGCGGTCGCCTTTGAGGGCGTGAGCGGTCATGGCCACGATGGGCAGATGCCCGCCCATCACCTGCTCGCGCTGACGGATGGCGGCGGTGGCAGCGAAGCCGTCCATTTCCGGCATTTGCACATCCATGAACACCACATCGAAACGGCCGGTGCTTGCCAGCGCTACCGCTTCCCCTCCGTTCCGCGCCAGGGTAGCGCGGTGGCCTCCTTTCTCCAGAAGCCGGAGGATGAGTGCCTGGTTGACGGGATTGTCCTCCGCCACCAGAATGTGCAAGCTGGTGCGGGCTTCGCGTAGGGAGTGACGGGTAACCAGTGAAGGCGCCGTGCCGTCTGGCTGGTCCAGCACCGTCAGCAGCGCCTGCATCAATTCGCTGCTGCGAATAGGTTTGACCAGGTAGGCAGCAATGCCCAGTTGGCGGCAACGCGCTGCATCGCCCCGCCGTCCGGAAGAGGTCAGCATCATGATGACCGCTCCGGCGAGGCGGGGATCGTGCTGCACCCGTTCCGCCAGTTGAAAACCATCCATCTCTGGCATGCAGGCGTCGATGAGCGCTACGCGATAGCCTTTGCCGGCTTGCTGGGCTGTTTCCATCTCCTGAATCGCAGTCGGTCCGTTCTCCACAGCCTCGGCCAGCATTCCCCAGCCGCGCGTGATCTCGCACAGGATCTTGCGGTTGGTAGCATTGTCATCCACCACTAGCACCGGCACTCCTATCAGGGCCTCGGGTGGGGCAGGCCGCGATGGCTGCTGCTCAAGGCTGGCCTCCCGCCGCAGGATGGTGAAATGGAAGCGACTCCCCCGGCCGGCCTCGCTCTCCACCCAAATGCGGCCGCCCATCAGCCGCACCAGGCGCAGGCAAATGGCCAACCCCAGCCCGGTGCCGCCGTGGCGTCGTGTGCTACTGCTGTCCACCTGCGAGAACGCACCGAACAGCAGATGTTGCTCATTAGCCGGGATCCCGATACCCGTATCACGGACTGTGAAGCGCAGCTCCGGCTCGCCATCGGGCCGGCTCTCCGCTTCGACTTCCACCAGGACCTCGCCTGTGTCGGTAAACTTGATGGCATTGCCCACCAGATTCAGAAGGATCTGCCGCAACCGCCCTGGGTCTCCTAGGATGTGCTGCGGAACGCCCGCCCCAATGCGGCAGGCCAGTTCCAGATGCTTCTCGTGCGCCTTCAAAGCCAGGCTTTTCATTGTTTCCGCGGTGCAGTCTGACAAGTCGAAGACAATCTGCTCCAGCTCCAGCTTGTCGGATTCGACCTTGGAAAAATCCAGGACGTCATTGATGATCCCTAGCAGCCCTTGCCCGGAGGATTTCGCCATCAACAGGTATTCGCGCTGCTCGGAAGTGAGTTCGGTCTCAAGCGCCAGGTCGGTCATGCCCAAGATGCCATTCAACGGCGTGCGGATCTCGTGGCTCATATTGGCGAGGAACTGACTCTTGGCGCGGTTGGCGGCTTCTGCACTCTCCTTGGCTTCGGCCAATTGCAGGTTGGCGGCGCGCAACTCGCCGGTGCGGGCAGCAACTTTCTCTTCCAAGTGCTCGCGGTGGCGCTTCAGTTCGAGATCGCGCACGTGTACTTGCTGCATCATTTCGTTGAAGCTGTTGATGAGCAAGCCGAACTCGTCTCGCCGGTGACCGGTAGCGCGGATGGTGTAGTTCTTCTCCAGGGTGACCTGGCGGGCGGTGCAGACCAACTCCTGCAGCGGTTCGGAGATGAGATCCTGCAGGTTCGACGCCAGGGCATATGCCAGCGTGAGACACCCGAACAAGGCCAGCATGGTGGAGATCAGGGTGCGGTGCAGGCGCGCGCGAACCCTGCCCAGATCGGAAGCGATGTAGACGGTTCCGATGCGCTCTCCGTTCACGGCAATGCGCCCGAAGTACGTCAGCGCGGACTTTCCCAGATAACTTCCATCCGGGCGCATGGGTGGGCAGGCCTCGCCTGCCGCGGATTCACGCCGATAGCGCGCGAAAGGCCGTCCCTCCTTGCCGTAAATGCAGGCGGCAATCACGTGGGAATCGCTGCGCAACGCCCCCAGCATTTCGGTGGCGGCGTGGGCGCCCCCGAAGGTGAGCGCGGCGGTGCTGTTCGCGCCAGTAGTACTGGCCAGCACGGCCAGTTGCTCGCCTATTACGAGGGGGGCGTCCAGCAGGTCGTAGACAATGACCACAATCGATCCGCTGAGCAGGGCCACAGCGCTCGTGACCAGGATGATTAAGGTCAGCTTCTGCCGCACTGCGAGATCGCCTAGGCGACGCATGTGCTATATCCCCCACGCCCTCCGTTTTGTGCCAACGCCTGCAACTTGGAGCTGATCTTCAACCCCGCCCGCGCCGCTGGTTTCGTGGTTAATCTCGAAGCGCACCCGGCTGTCCAGCAACAAGGACCGGATGACTCCACCCACGCGAGCGGCCCCGAGTTTTCTTGCACCGTCAACACGGGCGCGCCCTGTAGCTGTGCCAGCATTTCACGCAGCCCGCCGGCCGGCGAGGAAGCCACGAACCGCACGTTGCAGCTGCGGACGCGTTCCGCCGGGCCGACATCAACCAGCTCGATTGCGCGTCCATCGACTACCTTGCCAGCAATGACCTGCTCCAATTCCCGTCCAAGACGTTCATCGCCCGAGGCTAAACGTCGCATACAACCGCTGTTCTCACTGAGACTATCGGCCAGCCGCTCGATGAACTTCACAAAATTGAACCGGAAGGCGGCTTTTACGTGGGACTCCGCAGGAGCATCCTGGGAAAACGTAGGGCCTGGGCTGAGGGCATAACGCTGACGAAGACCTGGCGCCTCGTAGGGAAGGCGGGTTACGCAGTGCAGGCAGCCAAAGCTGCTCGCGGTGGCTAGGGACTGAACTAGCTGCGGCGGGGGCGGATAACTTCGGCGATCATCCTCCGCCTCCGCGAGTCAATGTCGCTTTCGATCTGCTTTGAAAAAATGTTCCCGCATTGGGAAGACGCGCTGATGAAGAGATAGCCTTATCGCGATGCCGCCGCCCGCCCCCCGGCGGTAACACGGCATTTCAGAAACTCCTGCACGAACTGCCGTCCTTCAGCGGTAATGCAGCCGCGATCGGCCTCCAGGCGCACCAGTTCGGACACCGCCAGAAAGCCCAACCAGTGCTCGAAACTGGAGCCCTCGTACAGCTCCGGATAACGCAGGGACAACTGCAGGTAAAAACAATGGAGCTGCACCAACGAAAGTCCCCTGCCACCGGCGGAACTGAGCTGCTCGAGCAGCGGCAGCTGTGTGTCCCAGAGCATGAAACGCTCGGGATCGAAAGCGTGCACGACGGCCAAGGCAGAGAAAGGTTGGCTGAGGGGGCCCAGGCGGAGCTGCCGCACGTGCTTGCGTTCCGCGAGGTCGGCCAGAAGCAGCAGGCTGACAATCAGGACGAAGGCGATCACCGCAGCAATCACTACAAGAAGCGGCACACCCCACCTCCAGGAATCCCGTTATCTTACTAGCAATCGGGGATTCTGGGGCGGGTCGATTTCACACTTTTTTCTTCTGCCAACCTCCGGCTCCGGGGGCTGGTGCTCAGCGCTTGTGTTGCCCCGTCGCGTCGGCGAAGCTCAGCCACGACTGGAGTCAGCGGAAGCTGTGAGCCAGACGAAAGCCTCGGCGGGATGCTATCGCGTGCCCACGGTTTGCGGGAAGGCGTAGTCGGCCACCATCTTGAGCGCCGCGGTGCCGCGCACTTCGTTGTCGAACAGCGGGACAAGGGCGCGCACGTTGTCAAAGTCGCGCCAAATCTCCTGCATGTAGGAATCCTGCATGGCCACGCGGTTGCGGACGAACTCCGGGGAATCCGGCCGCACTTGGTCCTTTTGGATGACCATGTTGACCAGCACGCCCCCCACCGGGATGCCGAAATCGTGGAACCAATTAATGAACCGCTTGATCACGGCGATGGGCAGCGCCTCCGGCAGGGTGACGAAGAAGAATGCGGTCAGCTCCGGGTTGGTAAGCAGATCGCGGGCATGGCTGATACGCTCGCGGAAATTGAGCAGGTAGTCCATTAGTGGATCGGCTTCTTTCTTCTTGGTGAAGCTGAACAGTTCCCGCAAGGACTGGGCCTCCTCGCGTGACTTCACCATCTTGTTCACCCACAGCGAGTACACCTTGCTCATGCCTAGCAGGCGGCGCGCGTTGGCGGTGGGCGCGGTGTCGAAGACGTAGGCGTCGTATTCGTTCTTGAACATCAGGTCCACCATGTTCTCAAACATGGCCGACTCTTCGAAGGCGGGGTTCATGGTGGCGCTCTCGACGAAGCTGTCCGCCTGGGTGGAGATTTCGGCGAACTTCAGGAACCAGCGAATCTTCTGCTTGATGTCCTGCTTGGAGCGTTCGATGGTTTCCTTGGTGTCGATCTCGTAGGCCCACAGATTGGGGACGCCGTTCACCGCCGTGGGCTTGCCATAGACGTTCTGGTCGAGCAGGCCGCTCAGCGAATGTACCGGGTTGGTGGAGGCCAGCATGGTACGTTTTCCGGTTTGCGCCAGGTGCAGCGCGGTCACGCCCGCCATCACCGTCTTGCCCACTCCCCCCTTGCCCCCGAAGAAGGTGTATTTAAGCTTGGGGTGCACCGTCGCGAACTCGGTCATGGATTGTTTGATCTCTGACATTTCATCGCCTCCCGTCGCCATACATCAGCCCAGCGAGCTTCTCAATCATCCCCAGCCCGGTCACGTCGCGCTCCAGTTCGGGTACGCGCGCGATCACCTGGTTACCGAAGATCTTGTCGATCTCCTGCAGGTAGTTTCCCTGCATCTTCAATCGGTTCTGCAGGTAAGGCGGAATGTCCTTGCCAACCAGATCCGTTGGCAGCACCCGGTTAACTACGTACCCGGCGATGGGCACATCGAATTTGGCGAACAGTTGTGCCGCCTTTTCCGTGTCCAGGATGATCATCTCTTCCGGCACCACCACGAAGAAGAATGCCGTCTTCTTCTTATCGGTCAGGATACCCGAGGACTGGTTGATGCGGTTCTTGATGTACTGCAGTTCGGTCAGGATGTGGTCCTCTTCCGTAGTCTTCTGCCGCTTGATGCGGGCCACCATCTCCTCGTGCTCTCTCATCTCTTCGCGGAGCTTGGTGATGCGGTTGATCCACTCGTCATAGACCTTGGCCATGGAGAGGTAATAGAGCGCGTGGCCCAGCGGTACCAAGTCGTAAATGTAATAGTCGTAGTCGCCGCCCACCACGATGTCCACCACCGCGTCGAAGATCGCGGATTCTTCCATCGCCGGCTCGGCCGAGGCCGCCTGGATGTATTGCTCGATCTCATCCGGCACTTGTTCCATACCGTACATGTCCAGGATCTTCTTGCGAATCTCGCCCTGGTATTGGTGGATGTGGCTATCGGCGTCGATCTCCTGGGCAAAGAGGTTGTCCATGATCTTGACCGGCCCCTTGCCGAAGATGTCCTGCTGGAAGATGTCGCTGAGCGAGGCTTGCGGGTCGACCGAGAAGACCAGCACCTTGTGTCCGTGCTGCGCCAGCCAGAAGGCCGTCGCCGCCGAGAATGTCGTCTTGCCAAGCCCGCCTTTGCCGCCGAACATGATGTAGCGGCGCTCTTGGTTCTGTTCAAACGCTTCTTTTAGTCCCATTCCTTCCTCGAAAGTTACTCAGTGACTCAGTTGGAGTAACCGCAGCAATTATGAAAAATGGGCACCAGGCACTGGGTACCAGGTACTGAGTACTGGGTACTGATTTTTCAGAACATTGCGTCCGAGACATCCTTCTCGCGCAGCATGCGCCGCTTCCAGGTGGAGATGTTGGGCACCACATAGGGCAGTAGCCGCAGCGAGTAGTACGGCGGCAGGATGGGCACGCCGATAAGGTCGCCCATGGTAATCAGGATGAACAGGTGCTCCATGCTGGCGCGCGTGCGCATGGCGTAGCGCGACATATCGTGCGCGCTCATCCCGTAGGCGATCTCCTTTACCTTGCTAAAGAATCCCTGCTTCTCTTCTTTTTTTTCCGGCTTCTCTGGTTGGTCTGGCATGGTCTGCTCCTAGCTATTGACTAATGGCTTTTGGCTTTTCGCTGTTGGCTCTTGGCTAAAAGCCGAGACCAACAGCCAACAATGGTTCTGCTTCACACTCCGTGCAGATGAAACTCTTCCCGGTCCGACAGCTCGCGCTCGCGCATCACCCGCCGCTTCCAAGCGGCGATCTCCGGCACCACATAGGGCAGCACGCGCAGAGAGTATATAGGTGGGATGACCGGTACTCCTAGCATGTCGCCCAGGGTGATCAGCATGAATGCCGATTCCAGCTCGGCACGCATCTCCACAGCCTGCCTCTCGAACTCAAAAGCATACATCCCGTAGATGAATTCGCGAATTGTCTTCAGCATTCCCAAACGCTGGCCTTCGCCGATCCGCGCTTCCATTAGCCGCCTGTCTGTCGCTGTGCCATAATCAGCGCGCCGTCAATTCGACCTCACGGCTGTCATGTCGCTTAGCCTTGCCATTTTCATTATTGTCGTCATTCTAGTTGTCGGGGGCTTTGCCCTCGGCACCCAGCGCAACGTCAGCCGCGGCCACGATGCCATGCGCTGGGCCCAGGGGGGCCTGCCCCTGGTGGGCGAAAAGACCACCCTGCGCTGGCTCGGATCTTCCGTGGTACAGCTGAAAATCCAAAACGCCAAGCGCCCCTTTCGCGAGGCCGAGATCCTGTTCGTGCTCGAACCTCGGGACATCGCCCCACTGTGGTGGCTGACCCGCGTCCGTGGGCGCCGCGACCTCTTCATCTTTCGCAGCCGTATGCACAAGCTGCCCGACTTCGAGTTCGAAGCGTTGCAACCCGGCGCATGGTCGGCGCGCGGTCGCGAGGCCCACTTGCGCAACCAAAAATGGCAGCCGCTTTCGGCGCGCGACTCGCTGGTAGCATATGCGCCCGAAGCACTGCCCTCTGCCAAGCTACTGCTGGATCTTGCCGCGCTCTCCGGCTGCCCGCTGCTGCGGTTCTCCGTCCAGCGTAGCGACCCCAATTTTGAAGTTCACTGGCCCTTGGCTGAACTCAAAAAGCTGCCCCCCACCGCCGTATTCGAGACCTTGCAGAAGATCGGACAGGAGATCTTGCCAAAGACGTAGCACGCTGCGGCCCGATCCTCTCCTGGGTCGAGCGAGCGCCAACCCCGCCCGACCCTGGATAGGTTGCAATTCTAATCCGCCCCTGCCAATGCCGGCGCCTTTCCCTTTGCCGGCGCTGCCGGTTTCAGCCGTCCCCAGGCGCGAGCCGCGTCGTAGGCGATCAGGACTGAGGCCACGAACAGCAGCAAGGCCACGATGATCATGGCCACCGCGCCGAGGAAGTTGATGGGCTGGGCTGCGATCTTGGGATTAGAAAGGATGCTGGCGTACAGGTTATAGCCGGTCACCAGGATCGCCGCCATGGTGGTGACGTACATGAAGACCATGGGCCAAAAAGCAAAGCGCGGGCTCCGGCCTATCGACCTCAGCCACAGGCTGACGATCAACAGGCTCAGCGCCGCCATCAACTGGTTCGAAGCTCCAAACAACTGCCAGAGATAGACCCAGGTGCCGCTCAGGACCAGCAGCAGGGTAAGCAGCATGGAGACAAATGCCGCGATGTGGGCATTCTTGAAGCCCACCCAGGCTTCGCCCAGCCATTCACCCAGAACCACGCGCATCACGCGGAAGACGAGTTGCACCACCGTCAGCACGATCACCACGAAGACTCCGAAACCGAGTGCCGTTCCGTAAGCCTCCGGGATGCCGCCGAAGGTCACCATGCCCAGCAGTTTGCCCACGCCGCCGGCGAATGCGCCTGCGCCCACCCCGCCAGCGATCGAGATGGCCACCAGCGAGAGCAGCCCCAGCGCGTTTTCGCTGAACATGCTGCCGCCGCCCACGGGCAGGCCGTCGGTCTCGTATTCCAACTGCCGTGCCGTGCCGATGGAGCCGAACAGCGCGTGCCAGCCAGAAATGGCCCCGCAGGCGATGGTGACGAACAGCATCGGCCAGATCGGCTGGATCGCCGGGTGG
>Ga0187769_10000524_pt1 | contig 20998 bp, 17 predicted proteins | sample 0116_SJ02_MP02_1_FD_133140 | JGI IMG/M metagenome (GOLD analysis project Ga0187769, IMG submission 133140) | Tropical peat soil microbial communities from peatlands in Department of Meta, Colombia - 0116_SJ02_MP02_10_MG | ecosystem: Environmental > Terrestrial > Soil > Wetlands > Peat | place... | reverse complement strand
GCGGTCGCCACCCTGTGCTGATGAAATTCAAAACGGGCGTCAAGAAGGACGGCACGATCACGGGTATGCATCTTCAAACGCTGATTGACGGCGGTGCGTACGGTTCCTACGGCGTCGCCAGCACGTTTTACACGGGAGCGCTCCAGACGACCACTTATCACATCCCGCGCTATCACTTTCAGGCTTGCCGCGCCTTTACGAACAAGCCTCCCTGCGGACCCAAGCGCGGCCACGGCACCGTGCAACCCCGTTTCGGCCAGGAGATCCAGCTCGATAAGATCGCCGAGAAATTCAAGCTCGATCCAGCCGAGCTCCGGCTGCGCATCGCCGAGGCGCCGAATGCGGTCACTGCAAATTTTCTCAGGCTGGGAACCGTGGGCCTCGACGAATGTATTCGCCGCGTGGTAAAGATTTCGAGCTGGAATGAAAAGTTTCGCAAACTTCCGGAGGGCCGTGGTGTCGGGCTTGCGTGCTCAGCCTATCTAACCGGCGCGGGCCTTCCCATCTATTGGAACGCCATGCCTCACTCGGGAGTGCAGCTCAAGCTCGATCGAGGAGGGGGAATCACGATCTTCTGCGGTGCAACGGAGATTGGGCAGGGTTCTGACGATGTGTTGGCGGCGATCGTCGCAGAAGTTCTCGGCGTCACGACATTCGATATCCGCATCTACACAGGCGACACGGACCTCGGCCCGGTGGACCTGGGATCGTACTCAAGCCGCGTCACGTTGATGGCAGGCAACGCGGCGATGCAAGCTGCGGAACGAGCCAAGGCCATGCTTACAGAAGCGGTGGAGGCGCGGCTGGACGTCCCCAAAGAGCGGCTTCGTTTCGCGGACAAGCGTGTATTCGATGGCGCAGCGCCGGAGAAGGGTGTCACTTTTCACGAAGCTGTTTGCCTTGCAGAGGCTCGCTTCGGTACAGTGGGCACGGTCGGTTCCTACACTCCGCCTCAATCTCCGGCGCAATTCAAGGGCGGAGGTGTAGGTCCGTCTCCCACCTATTCGTATTCGGCGGCTGTGGTCGAGGTGACTGTAAACTCAGTCACGGGCTGGATCAACGTTCCCAAGATTTGGATCGCGCACGATATCGGCCGAGCGCTCAACCCGGCGCTAGCGCGCGGCCAGGTCGAGGGCAGTGTGTACATGGGCCTCGGCGAGGCGCTCATGGAGGAGCAGGAGTTCCGCCGTCTGCCGAAGCGTTTGTCCCACGCGCTGGTGCACAAGTTTCCGTCTATCCTCGAATACAAGAGCCCAACGTCGCTCGATATGCCCGAGATTGTCGTAGAGCTTGTCGAGGAGCCCGACCCCCGCGGTCCCTTTGGTGCAAAGGAAGTCGGCCAGGGTCCGCTCCTGCCGATCATGCCGGCCGTCGCCAACGCTGTCTACGATGCCGTGGGAGTGCGGATCGATGAAGTCCCCATTACACCGGAAAAGATCGTAAAAGCGCTCGCTGAGAAGAAAGCAGGGCGCGCTCCGCGTTTTGGACCAACCTGCTTCCCTGATGTGGACTGGCCGGAACCACTCCGTGTTCCACCTCCGTGGGAAGGGGGAGATGGCCGCGCAGTCAACGAAGTCCGCCGAAGTAGTTCGCAAAGGAAAGAGAAGGTACTCAGAACATGATGCGCCTGCCTCTTTTCGAGTTCTGTGCTCCGCGCACGCTGGAAGAAGCCGCGCGCGTTCTGGATGGCGAAGGAACAACAGCAATGCCGCTCGCGGGCGGTACAGATTTGCTCCCGAACATGAAGCGCAGACAGCAGGTTCCGCGGACGCTGATAAGTCTTCGTCACGTCGGGAGGTTGAAGGAAGCTCAATTCACCCCTGCGGGCTCGCGGCTGGGCGCGTGCCTCACGCTTGCCGATATTGCGAGGGACCCTCGGTTTCGCAACGGAGCTTCGGCTTTGTGGCAAGCCGCTTCTCAGGTCGCCACGCCGCATATCCGCACGATGGCGACGCTCGGCGGAAACATCTGCCTCGACACGCGCTGCAACTACTACGACCAGAGTTATGAGTGGAGAAAAGCGGTCAATTTTTGCCTGAAGAAGGACGGCACCACTTGCTGGGTTGCGCCGGCAAGTTCAAAGTGCATGGCCGTCTCGTCAACCGACACAGCGCCCGCCCTGATCGCCTTGGGCGCCCGCGTGCTTCTGGTATCGCGCGCGGAAGAGCGCGATGTTCCGCTTTCCGAGCTATACAATAGCGACGGATTGGACTACATCCGCCGGCGACCGAATGAAATCTTGACGGAAGTGCTGCTGGATTCGCTGCATGGCTGGAAGAGTACTTATTGGAAGCTGCGGCGTCGCGGCTCGTTCGATTTTCCCGTGCTGTCCGTGGCTGCGGCTGTGCGACTCGGGGACGGCGGAATCGCCCAGGATGCGCGAATTGTCGTCGGCTCCGTTGCGTCCCGCCCCCTCGTGGCTACGGAAGCGGCAAAATCTCTCGTTGGCCGTCCCCTGGATGAGGAAGTGATTCGGGAGGCCGCCGCTCTTGCCGGCCGTATCGCGAAGCCACTAGACAACACGGACTTCGACATGAGCTGGCGTAAGAAAGTCGCCACTGAGTTGGTTACATATGCCTTGCGAGAGCTGCGCGGAGATGATATGCGGACTGAGCGCCAGCGATTGACACGATACCCATTCGTGTGACCTATCCCTCGCCAAAATGTTCGCTCGCCAAAACCGCGTTCGTCTGTGAAATCGATAACACAGTGGCAATCCCGCTGCCAGCGCTTTGCTATAACTTTTAGCGCGCTCTGGCTCGCGTTCGGGTCGCTCGTTTGCCTTTTCCGTAACGCCGGGATCTCATCCTGGAGAACTTCGTGTTCCGCCAGCAGTTGGCCGTGCTGAAACGACGACGTCCTCGGCCGAGACTCAACGTCTTAGATAAGCTGGCTCGCCCTTCGCTGACTCTGGTCACAGTGGAAGAACGCCCTTAGGCGGATGCGGATGGGACAGTTTGGTGAGCTGCTGCAGATGGATGAAAGCCGCCTCTACTGAACTGCCCTTGCCGAGTGCGCTTAATGGTCGTCCTCGAAAGCGGGCGCCACGTCGGACATGAAGCGTGCCATTTCTTCCTTCACCTGCGCGTGAGGCTTCAGGCCGACGTTGAAATAGAGAATCACTTCATCGAAACCAGCGGCCTCCACCTTCTTAAGCGTAGCGATAATCTGCGCGGGTGAGCCCAAGAGAACTGAATTCTCCGTCAGGTCCTCTGGTTGCAGCCTTTTGAGCCGCGCGACCATGTCGACGAAGTAGCGGTAGCTGGGGGGTGCGTTCTGCGGATCGCCCGGAAGGGATGGGATCGCACACTCGTTGTAGTACCGTATCTGGCGCAATCGCGCGGAGTCTTCTTCCGCCTTGTTGTCGGCGAAATGCAAGAAGTAGCTGCACATCAGGCGCCCGTTCGCCTGGCCGTACCGTGCACAAGACTCTTTATAGAGCTGCGCCACTCGCTCCAACCCCCCCAAGGTCATGCTGGCCGCGAAGGGAGCCACTATCAAGCCGCAGCCAAGCTTTCCCGCTAGCTCGATGGATGGCTTGGAGAATGAAGCCACGTAAGCAGGGATCGGTCGCTGAATCGGTTGGGGCGTAATACAGACCTTATCTAGCTGGTAGTAGTTGCCGTGATGTGAAACCGGGCCTTCATTCGACCACAGTTGGCGGACCAACTCCATCCCCTCTTCAAACAGCGCCTGGTTGTCGTCGAATGATACGTTGAATGGCAGATACTCCCGTCGGTCGTAGCCGCGGCCGGCCGCGAAATCCACCCGCCCGCCGCTGATCAGATCGAGCGTTGCCCATTGCTCTGCTACACGGATGGGATGATGGAGCGGTAACACTGTAACAGCGGGGGCCAGCCGGATCCGCTTGGTCCGGGCCGCTACATTGGCGAGCACCAAGTCTGGGCAGGAAAGCACACCTAAGGTGCTGAAGTGATGTTCCCCGATCCATGCCGAGTGGAGACCCACCTGTTCTGCATATACGGCTTCATCAAGGATGTCGGCAATGAACTGGTTGGGGTGCCTGTGGTTATTGTTATAGTGGTTGTCGCTGAGCGTGAAATAGCCGAAGTGCATTGTTACTCCCTCAATGCCGAGAATACACCTGCCAGATGAGAGAGCGTGGGGAATTGGTTCATCGACTGGACGACCTGAGTCGGCCAGCGGAACCTGTTACACGTACGGCGCATAGTTCGGGCTCGGCGCGATCTACAAAGCCACACTCCACTCGATACGTTGGCGCTAGTCGAGCCGCTGATTGAAAACGAGGCTCGGGAAGATGGTTCGAATTCTTTGCAATGGTGGACGTGGCCGGGATCGAACCGGCGACCCCCTGCTTGCAAAGCGCGAGAGTCGCTTCTAACAGATGCCTCGTTTATTTAACTGCTAGCGTTTACAACAATTCGGGGAATCTGCTTTCGCTCAAAAGCCAACCCCAATACTGGCTTCGCCTTCGCCAATCGCGAAGGATCCCTTTACACCATTGAGATCGTTGAGATTCCCTAACAGGGGGACAACACTTCGAAGTTGCCTACAACCTTTCTTGAAGCCTGAGGATCGCATACGGAAAAGCGATGGGGCGACATCGAACAGTCCGGTTCCGACGGGCGCTTCGGTTGTGTATCGGGGTGACGCTTGCAAGTGTGGCATCCGCCGAAATCCAGACCGAGCCGCCTGCTTCACAGAGCCAGATTCACGTTATTACGAACGAAGTGATCGTGCCTGTTACTGTAACCAATGAAAGCGGCGAATTCGTTCTTGACCTCTCGCAACAGGACTTTCGTGTCCTGGACGACGGCGTAGAACAAACCATCGACCAGTGGGATCTTGGGGGCGATCCCCTAGCGGTCGCCCTGGTTCTTGAGACTAGCTCGCGTCCTCACGCCATGATCTCCGCTGTTCATAGCCTCGGAAGCATTTTCACGGAAACGGCAATGGCACTTGACGGGGAAGCGGCGGTTATTACGTACGACTCGACAGTCGACGTGCGTCAAGCTTTCACGCAGGATCACGATGTCGTCGAGTCGGCGATTGCCAACGCCAAGTTTGAGGCGCCGGAACGCATGCTTTACGACGCCATGGCAAAGGCGGTCGAGATGTTGAAAGGAGAGACGATGCGACGGCGCATCATGCTCATCGTGGGCGAATCCCGCGACGACGGAAGCACCGCGAAGTTAGGCCCGATTGTCCGGGAGGCGGAGCACGCGAATATCGCGATCTATTCTTTGGGACCCAGCAGCATGGCGCGAGATATTCTTGAGGATGCCCCGGCAATCTGGGCGGCTCCTGCCATTTTTCTCCTCCAACAAGGGAAGAACAGGTCCAAAAGTCACGAACTCGAAGTCGCCTCGGCCGCGACAGGAGGCGTTCATTACGGTGCTGTTCGTGCGGAGACACTCCGCGAGGCTCTGGACCGCATCGCTGCCGAACTGCACGCGCAGTACATCATCGGATATCGCCCGAATTCTGAGCGTGCGCCGGGCTTTCACTCGATCACGGTCACCGTCTCAAGGCCCAGTCTTACTGTTCGCGCCCGCCCAGGCTATTACGTCGCGCCGCCAACGAGCTGAATCTTTTTCTGAAGGTCTAGCCCAATTCCAACTCGGACGGACCTGTTTTACAAGTGTGCGGGCCGGTGAAATGTGGAATATATTTGCTTCTCCTTCTGAAGGCAAAAGGAGCATTGACTTGAGGAGTCTTCGCGACTTTTCGCAGCGCGGAGAGCAGCGTGCGAATTTGGCTGGGAGCCCACGCTCCGCGATGTCTCAAAATGGATGTGACGGCTAATACCAGTTGGGCTCAATGCGGACCCTACGACATTGGCAAAATGGGCCGGGTCAGATTCTTTCGCATACGATACGCCCAAAACAGCGTGCTCAGAATCAGCCGCAATTCGAATCAGGGCACTTTCAAGAGGATCCGTCTGCGCCGCAATCGATGCTGCGACACTGAGGACGAATGCGCCGATGAGGACGAGATGTCGAAAGCCATTCTCTGAGCTTTTGCTCATCGACGGGTCACCTCTTACTAGGCGGCAGTAATTCGCCATCGGTAATCACCGCGTTTTCCCAGGCAGACCTGCGCTGGTCGCCGCGGGAATTCCCTGGTATTCACAGTAACGTACGTTTTTCCCACTTGAATCTGAAGTACAAGGTCGGTCCCTCATTCAGGAAAATGCTCCCGACGGGCAGTCGAACGGAGGTCTATTCTCGCAGAATTACGTTGAGGAGAGAGCGGCGGATTCGGAGCTCCCCATTGTAATCTATGAAACCGAGCCTGCGGAACTTGTTCATGAAGTGGTTGACATGGGTCCGCGTCGTCCCGATCATGTCAGCGAGAGTCTGCTGCGAGACCTTTGGAATGTGTGTTTCATGGTCGACCTGACGGCCGAAGCGAGCCAGCCTCAATAGAGCGCGGGCTAAACGCTTCTCAGTGGAATTAAAGAGTTGGTCGACCAAGTTCTCTTCGATCCGCACCGTCCTTGCCAATAGATATGCGATGAAACCGTCCGAGAGCGCGTGTTGTGCGTGAAGGGTCCTAAGCATTTCGTCCCTGCCGATCATCAGGATCGTCGTCGGTTCCATTGCTGTGGCGGTCGCAATGCAAACGGGCTGCTCCGACAGGCACCACTCTCCAAAGAAATCGCCAGGGCCAAGAATCCCGACTACAGCCTCCTTGCCGGAACGCGAGACCACCGTGCGTTTCACTCTACCTTTCCGGATGAATAGAACGTCCCGGGCTGGATCTCCTTGATGAAAGATGATTTGATTTCTTCTAAACGTCTTCACGTTCTTGATAAGCCTGACCGCGTCGAAAAACGCCTCGACATCAAACCTGTTCTTTTCGGCTGATTTCATAAACTGGGCCCGTTTTCGCTGACTGCGGAACAAAGCGAATCCTAGCAAGCGGTTTTTGCCTTCGACAAGAGTCTACGTATATCTGGATGCAGCGAACCAAGGAGTTGAAACATGAAAAAGGCTTCAGGGCACGAATCCTAGCAAGAGTGTGCTCGCGAGCGGTCGTTATGTCTAGTTTTAGACAGACTTTTTCCTGAAGAGGTTCAAAAATCTCTGATGAATACGTAGGCAGCAGGACAGGGTGTTGGGATCGTGGCACGTCAGCTTGCCGGGGAATTGAAAGAGTTATTCGCAGTGCCAAGTCACGTGTGCCTCAGCGGTACGTCAACACGGCGCAAGTGCAGGCCACAGCCAGGCAGCGCTGAGGCACACCTGACGAATTCGCTACAAGTGGTTCAGAGAAAGGCCCGCGCGCCGAGGTCCGATGTCCTTCGGAAATAACCCGTCCAAACAGGAAGATGCCGATTCTCATAGTAAACAGGCGGCGTCGTTGGAGGAGGGGGCTTTCATGGGAAGGCCAGAAGTTCTTCTGGCTGGCAAGCCTGCCAATTCATACTCCGATCTTGCCCAGCTATTGGCGTCTTGGGGTGCACGATGCAACTTCGCGAATTCCTTTGAAGAGGTTTCTAAGTTACTCGGTGAGAGGACATTCGATTTTGTCGTCTGCGAGATGGCCCTGGCGGGCGGCTCGGCGTTCCGGGCGATTCCACTCTTGGCGGGCTCCGCTACAACCTTGTTTTGCTCATACCCAGTTGAAGATACCTGTCTATGGATTCAAGTCGTAGAAAAAGGGCGCGTCTGCCAGAGGCCCGTGGCCTGGCGACCGGATGAGTTTGGTCAAGTGCTACGCCAAGTGGTGAAAGGCAAAGCATGATTTGAGGCTGGATGAAGGTCAGAACAATGGAAGGATTTGCATCGAAATTCTGCTGCAAATCATGATCTAAGAGATCTCTCCTCCATTTTCGACGGACCCTTCGCAATTTAGGTGCAGCTGAGGACTCACATCGAGCGAGGAGGATTACATGAAGCGCACTCTGGTGTTTTTAGTGTTGTTGGGAGCTTTCGCTTGTTCCGGGTATAGCCAACCGACTGTCGGCGTGAAAGAGGAAAACCTTCAGAATTGCTTGTATGGATTCGGCACATGCAATCGTTCCCTGCTGACAACTACACAAGCAAAGCAGATCGCTGTCCTGCAGCACGATAAAAATCTTTGGGGCTGTTTGAGTGGCCACTACGACTGCAATCATTCTCTTCTTACCGCGGAAGAGGCAAAAGCAGTCGTGGACACAATGCGACAACAGAATCTTCTGGCCTGCGAGACAACCATAGCAACCTGCGATAAGACCCTCCTAACACCATCACAGGCACAGGAGGTCACGAAAATAGAAAGAGACGAGAATCTTGCAAATTGTGAGACCGGGTTCGCCGTCTGCGATCGCTCGTTGCTGACTTCAGCTGAGGCGAGAGAAATTAGCACCTTGGATCGCGAGCACAATCTTTTGGCATGTGAAATAGGCAACCAAGCTTTGTGCGATGAGTCTCTGTTAACACCTGCGGAAGCCAAGGAAGTTGAGAGTGCTGACCATCAGAGAAATCTTCTCGCCTGTAAGAGCGGTGAAGGATACTGCGATGATTCTCTGCTGAATAACTCGGAAGCGAAGCGGGTTGCGGGTGCCAAGCAACTGCGCAACGCATTGGCTTGCGAAGCTGGCGATGAAATCTGTAACCAGTCGTTAATCCAGCCAGTAGGGGAAACGAGTCGTCCTTAGCGGAATTATTACTCCAAACAAAAAAACGTTGAAGCTGGACCCGTCCGGCAATGCCACTCTAATGGAAAAGCTCAAAGCCTCGCAACGTAAGGATCACCTGCGTGCCGACGTCACCGGCGATGTCGAGGGTGACACGCTGAAAGTGCAGTTGCGGCGTTTCTTTTCAGTCGGCTACATCTTCATAGTGGATTCTCGATCATTTCTGCAAAGCGCTTCCAGAGAAACTACCCGCGACGCCGCACGTGCTGGGCCGATGCCGTGGCTAACTGCTAGACCAACTTTCTCATTGTATCTTGAATGGTGGGGGTTACAGTTTCCATCGCCATCCCTCCAGCGGCAGGCTCCCCGATCGCTTTTGCCAGGGCCACAAGGCAGAAAGCTCCGACGAATGCCCCCAGCAATGCGGGGATGATGCGGATGTCCTGGATCTGGAACCACCAGTAGCCGAGCACCGGTCCTCCCAACCAGGCACCGATCCATCCTGCAATCCACTTCGCGAAGAAACCGTCAACGATCCCCAACACGCGGTATCGAATAACGAAGTGCATGACGATCGCTGCGACAAATCCCAAAATCAGCAGGGTCAAAAAAGCTCCAAAAGTCATTCCAATCATCTTTTCGCCTCCTTCTGCGGGCAGAAACACGCTCCGGAAGCCCTGTGCGGACTCCTGTTAAGATGCTCCGGCTTCAATCACAGTTGCTTCGCAGCGCAACAATATATCGTTATGCGATATAATGTGAGGTGATGCCCTGCTAGCCACCGCGGTCAGGATCGGAGATCGAAAAGAGTAGGAATCGGATCGCACTTTTCGGCTGTCGCCGTTTGGCGCATGGTTGCGCCGAGCGAGGGAAGGATGTTTCGAAATGGAGAAGCATGCTTTCGTTACAGATCACTATGAGGTTTTTCTCATAGCTTCAAATATTGCTCTGATGGCCATGGTCATTTTCGCTATGAACTTGCACAGGGCCTTTCAGATCGGCTTGCTGATAGCATCCGCGTTGTTCCTTGTGTTCATGCTTCATTCAAATCGGTACGAGGAGCCGCCATGCGGTGCGCCCATCGGGCTCGAAGGCATAGCTCGTCCCAGGCCCGGACTTAAGCTGCCCAGAGAATAGATTGACGGACGAACACTACTGGTCTGAGCAAGCTGGATGTTCTTACGCCGACGCCAAGTAGGTCGACTTGGGTGGCTGTCACAATTGACAGTTCCGGCCGATTCCTATTGCTAGTCAACTTTTCCGGGACGACATTTTATGAGTAGAGACTTGGGCTCCCAGCCTTCGTAGATCACCCTACTGCGGGAGTAGCAAAGGATCGATCGAATGGCAAAGTGGGTGCCCGCGCCGAATTGCAAGTCCACAAGGAGGCAGTCGTGAGCAGCTCCCCCAAGCCAGACATCAGTGGTGACAGGACCAAGATTGCCACAGTACGGACGGCCTGGATCGAAGCCGTAAAGGACGGAGACGTCAACCGCTTAGGGGCCTTAATGACCGGCGATGTCGTGGCCGTTCACAAGGACGGCAAGTGTGCTTGCGGAAGAGAAGAGGTCAAGGCAGATCTTCAACACGCGTTCGGACTTTATGATGTAGAGCGAAGCATTCTATCGTCGGAAGTCGTTGTCAGAGACCATTGGGCCATTGAAGTCGATGAAATGGATAGCACCATGACGCCAGTGAGCGCTGGCACGGGCATTCGCGCTCACGTGAAAACCGTCATCGTGTATGCGCGCCAAGAGGACGGCTCATGGAAAATCGCGCGACTCCTGGAATTGTTAGACTAGCTGCGCACTTTCGGACGTCCTTCTGTCATGTCCAGAGGCGCGTGGAACCGCCGTTTGCCATCGTGACTGTCTAGTCTCTCGCGTCTCGTAGCGGTGAAAAAGCGCGACCTGACTACTGTCAAAAAAGACAGGTCTACCTGGATGGCGATTTGTGCTAGTTTTATGCCCCTGTTGTTTATAACTCAGTCTGCAGATTGGGGTTCCGTTATGAGTGACCATGCATCTCTGCCAAAAAGCATGCTAGGACTAGTGTTGACGGCTGCGCTTGGTGTAGCTGCCTGCGAAAGCAAGGAGGCCAAGCCCCAGGCAGGTCCTCCCGAAGTGCTTGTTACCGAGGTCGCCCAGAAAAATGTGGACGTATACGAGGAATGGGTCGCTACATTAAACGGCCCTGTCAACGCCGACATCACTCCCAAGGTGCAAGGCTACCTCCTCAAGCAGGATTATGTAAACGGTGCCTTAGTCAGGAAGGATCAACTGCTGTATGAAATTGATCCCCGGCCATTCATCGCCTCTCTCGAGCAGGCAAAGGCAGAGGTGGCACGCACTCAAGCCGTCTTGGACAGAGCCAATAACGATGTCACGCGCGATACACCGCTCGCCGCCCAAAACGCCATCCCTCAGAAACAGCTCGACAACGACCTGGCGGCTCAGGCTGCGGCCGGTGCGCAGCTGGTGGCGCAGCAGGCACAGCAACAACTGGCTGAGCTAAATCTTGGGTGGACCAAGGTCTATTCGCCAGTCGACGGAATCGCCGGTGTCTCCAATTCGCAAGTCGGCGACCTGGTTGGTACCACCACAAAGATGACGACCGTGTCGCAGGTGGATCCCATATGGGCTTACTTCAACGTCAGCGAAAGCGACTACCTTGCCAACGCCGAAAAGATCGCAAAAGTTCTGCGTAGTGCGACAGTCAATGTTCAGGTTCCCGTGGAGTTCATTACTGCCGATGAGAAGCCCTACCCGCTAAGAGGCAACATCATTTTTGTGAACCGGCAGATCACGGCCGGGACTGGCACCATTCAGCTCGCCGCCGCCTTCCCGAATAAAGACGCAATCCTACGACCAGGGGGGTTCGGGCGGGTCCGCATTCGAACGAGCACCCGCGATAACGCGTTGCTCGTTCCGCAAAAAGCCGTGATTCAAGTGCAGACCGATTATCAGGTCGTGGTTCTCACGCCTGAGAACCGAGCACAGTTCCGTCCCGTGAAGGTGGGGGATCGCATTGGACCCGACTGGGTGATCACAGAGGGGCTGAAACCGGGCGAGAAGGTGGTTGTGGAAGGTTACGCCAAAGTACAACAGGCGGCGCAGAACCCTGAGTTCGCGAAAGCGGGAGTTCCCGTGGTGGCAAAGCCCTATGCTGCGTCTCCAGCGACGGAAAGCAACTAACCGTGGCTAAGTTTTTCATCAATCGACCCATCGTCGCGATTGTGATTGCCATCTTGATGGTATTGGTCGGCGTGGTGTCGATCCTCGGCCTCCCAACAGCTCAGTTTCCCAATATCGCCGACCCTATGATCCAAGTAAAGGCGACCTATCCGGGGGCGGACGCCTCAACCATTGCAGAATCCGTGGCCACGCCGATCGAACAGCAAATGTCAGGTGTGAGCGGCATGAACTACATGTACTCACTCAGTGCCAGTTCCGGCGGGGGCATGAGCTTGTATATCGACTTTGCGCTAGGAACCGACGTCAACACCGACCAAATCCTGGCGCAGATGCGCACCGGCCAGGCCAACTCGCAACTTCCTAGTGAAGTCGTCGCGCAGGGAGTGATCGTACAGCCAGGCACGACCGCTCCGTTCATGTTGCTCAATCTCTACTCGCCGAACGGCTCCTACAGCAACGTCTTCCTCTCCAACTACGCCATTATCAATTTGCAGTATGCGCTGACCCGCGTTCAGGGTGTTTCGCAAGTCCAGATCTTCGGAGCAGGGCCGTATGCCATGCGCATTTGGGTGAACCCTGACAAGCTGGCGAACCTTGGCGTTACCGTTTCCGATATCACGAATGCCGTAAAGGCGCAAAACAAGGTCAATCCCGCCGGCCAGATCGGCGGCGAGCCCGTGCCATCTGGCCAACAGTTCACTTATAACGTGCGGGCTCCGGGGCGGCTGCCCACGGCTGAAGAGTTTGAACAGATCGTGGTCCGAGCTCAGCCCGATGGTTCCATCTTGCGCCTGAAGGATGTTGCACGAGTGGAGATGGGATCGCAATACTACTCCTATTTCGCGCGCCTAGGGACAGCGCCCGAGCCAGGTCAACACGTTCAGCCTGCTCAGCCTTCCGCCGCCATCGCGCTCTATCTGACCCCGGGAAGCAACGCGCTCCAAACTCGAAACAACGTCCTTAAGATGATGGAGGAATCAAAAGGGCGTTTTCCCCCGGGACTCGACTACGCCGTTTCGCTCGACACCACACTGGCGGTCAGCGAGGGTATTCACGAGATCTATAAAACTCTAGGAGAAGCACTCGTCCTGGTTATCCTGGTTGTCTTCGTCTTTCTCCAAGGGTTCAGAGCCACGTTGATCCCGCTGCTGGCGGTTCCCGTTTCGCTGATCGGAACCTTTGTAGTCTTTCCCCTGTTGGGTTTTTCCATCAACACTCTTTCTCTATTCGGACTCGTGCTAGCCATTGGCCTCGTGGTCGACGACGCCATCGTCGTGGTGGAGGCGGTCGAACACCATATCGAACACGGCATGACTCCCCATGACGCGACAGTCCGCGCCATGGAGGAGGTCTCCGGGCCCGTGATCGCGATAGGTCTCATCCTGGCTGCTGTATTTATTCCCACGGCCTTTATTCCGGGCATCACCGGGCAGCTGTACAGACAATTTGCGGTCACGATTGCCATATCGGTCTTGTTTTCGGCCTTCAATGCGCTAACTCTCAGCCCGGCACTCTCCGCCATGCTTTTGCGCCCCAAGAAACAGGCGCGCGGGCCATTGGGGGTTTTTTTCCGTTGGTTCAATCGCGTGTTCGGTCACGCCACCGACGGGTATGTGAATTGGTGCAGGCACCTGATTCACAAAGCGGGGTTCGCGTTTCTGTTGCTCGCCTTGGTGACGGTTGGGGCGGGCTTCTTCGGAAAACACATAGCCCAAAGCTTTCTGCCCGATGAAGATCAGGGTTATCTATATGCGGGATTGCAGCTGCCCAATGCCTTTTCTCTCCAAAGATCCTCCGAGGCTTCACGAGAGGTGGAGGAGGCCATCTTGCAAACCCCGGGCGTTGAAAACGTCACTTCCATCATGGGTTACAGCTTGCTGAGTGGTGTCAATGCCACCTACTCCTCTTTCTACTTCATTTCGCTGAAGCCTTGGGAAGAACGCAAGACCCCCGAGACAAGCTACAACGGGATCAAGGCACACCTACAACAGGCTCTTTCGAGGCTTCCAGCCGGGGTGGCGTTCTCCTTCCCGCCGCCCGCGATTCCCGGAGTCGGGACCTCGGGGGGTGCGACTTTTGTCCTGGAGGACCGATCGGGTGGCACCATTGATTTTCTGGCCAGAAATACACAGCTGTTTATGGCCGAGGCCCGCAAGCGGCCAGAGCTGGCCAGTCTTATGACCACGGCTCTGTTTGGCGTGCCTCAAGTAGGTGTGGACGTCGACAACGCCAAGGCTATGACCCAGCAGATTCAATTGAGCACTCTATATGAAACCGTGCAGACGTTCATGGGCGGCACACTTGTGAACTACTTTAACCGCTTTGGCTTGCAGTGGCAGGTTTACGTGCAGGCGGACGGTAGCTACCGCACCAATGCCAACAACCTGGGCAAGTTCTACGTACGAAATGCGGCCGGCGAAATGGTCCCGCTTGCCACGTTGACAACCGTTTATCCACGTACAGGTTCTGAGTTCGTCATGCGTTATAACCTGTTCAACTGTGTGCAGATCAACGCATCCGCAGCCCCTGGAGTCAGCTCCGGCCAAGTGATTGCTGCACTCGAAGATGTCTTTCGTAAGACCATGCCTGCCCAGATGGGCTATGACTGGATGGGCATGTCGTACCAAGAGGTGAAGGCTTCGCAGGGTGTGAAGCCGGCAACGATTTTTGCATTGGCGTTCTTCGTCGTTTTCCTCATCATGGCGGCGCAGTACGAAAGCTGGACGTTGCCGTTCGCCGTACTGCTCGGAGTTCCCATCGCCGTCTTCGGAGCCTTTGTGGCTCTCTTCGCGCGCGAACTCGAGAACGACGTGTACGCACAGATCGGACTGGTCATGTTGATTGGCCTCTCGGCAAAGAATGCCATTTTAATCGTCGAATTTGCCAAGGCCCAGTATGAAAGCGGGAAATCGTTGATCGATGCGTCTCTCGAGGGCGCGCGCCTCAGGTTACGGCCCATTCTGATGACCGCATTCGCCTTCATTCTCGGTTGCGTGCCGCTGTGGGTGGCAACCGGCGCCGGCGGAATCTCGCGCCAAGTGCTTGGCACAGTAGTGATCGGAGGCATGTTGGCTGCGTCGGTGTTGGCGATTTTCTTCATTCCGGTGAGCTTCGATGTCGTGGAACGATTCGGGATCTGGATCGGTGGAAAAAAGAAAGAGCCTGCCCCCTCCACGGGCCCACAAACAACCGTGGAAGTGCCTGGTCATGACGACTAATTGGAAAAAGGGTATCCTCGGTTTGGTCGCACTCTCGGTGTGTGGCTGCAAGCTTGGACCCAACTACAAGCGGCCCGACGTGACGGTGCCTACCCAATATCGTGGTGAGCCCCCCGCCCCTTCCGGCCAGACGCAGGCTGGACAGCTGTTCGGGGAGATGCAATGGGAGAGCGTATTCCAAGACCAAACGCTGCAGGGTCTGATCAAGGAAGCGTTGACGAATAACTACGACATTCGCATTGCCGCGACCCGCGTTCTCGAGGCTAACGCCAACCTAGGCATCGTTCGAGCCAACCAGTTCCCAACCTTAAATGCGGCTGACTCCCTTCAGTACACCCGCACCCCGATTAGTCCGACAGCGACCGCCTTCAATACAGCTTCACTCTCGCTCGACTACATCGTGGACTTCTGGGGGCAGTACCGGCGCGCCACGGAATCAGCCCGTGCCACTTTGCTCGCCACTCAGTATGGACAAAGCGTTGTCCAAACGACACTGATATCGTCGGTGGCAGCGAACTATTTTCTCCTGCGCCAGTACGATGCTCAGCTGGTGTATTCCAATGACACGGTCGAGGCCGATAAGGGCATCCTACAACTCAACACCGTGAAGTTCAAAGGTGGAGACGCCTCCCTGATGGATGTGTACCAGGCTCAAACCCTATTGCAACAGGCCGAGGCGCAAGCGATCAACTTGAAGCAATTGGTCGAACAGACCGAAAATGACCTCAGCATCCTTCTCGGAAGGAACCCCGGTTCCATCACCCGAGGTCTCAGCTTAACCGAGCAGCCGCACGTGGCCGAAATCCCTGCAGGGCTACCCTCTACGTTGCTCGAACGCCGCCCCGATGTGCGGAGCGCGGAAGAAAATCTGGTCGCTGCGAATGCTAATGTGGGCGTTGCGAAGGCCGCGTTCTTCCCGCAAATTTCGCTAACCGGGCAATATGGTTTGAGCTCCGTCATTAGCGGCTTCCTCGCAGGCCCAGCTCCCTTCTGGGCTGTCGGCGGCCAGATCGCTCAGCCCATCTTTCAAGGGGGGCGCATCAAAAGCAGCTATCGCCTGGCCTGGGCGCAACGCGATGAAGCGGAACTCGCCTATAAGCAGACCGTGCAAAAGGCCTTCCAGGATGTCTCCAACAGTCTCGTCGGATACTATCAAGCGCGGCAGTTCCGGATGAAGCTCGAGGAGCAGACCAACACGTACAAGGACGCCGCCAGCCTCGCAAACGTGCGTTTTCAAGGTGGCGTGACGTCCTTTCTGGAAGTTTTGATCATCCAGCAAGATTACTTCGCCTCCGAACTGAGCTTGGCAGCCGCCTGGTATGCCGAACTGGCGAACTACGTTCAGCTATATCAGTCCTTGGGCGGAGGCTGGCAGCCCTACTAAGATTCTCCGTTCGGCCCGCCAATTACCAACCCTCTTCTTGTGAGGCTATCCAGCATAGGTGCGGGTGTGTTTTCAGGGGTATCATCGAATTAGGATGCGCATCCTGATTGTTGAAGATGAAGAAAAGATGGCCAAGGCGTTGCGGAAGGGCCTTGAGGCGGAGCAGTTTTCGGTGAGCGTGGCCCAGACGGGAGAGGAAGGATTCTTCCTGGCCTCCACTGAAACCTGCGACCTGGTGATCCTCGACTGGATGCTTCCTCAGCGCGACGGTATCGAAGTGCTCGCGGCGCTGCGGCAGAAGGGCGTATCCGTGCCCGTGCTGATCCTGACCTCCAAGGACACGGTGAAGGACCGCGTGCATGGTCTCGATGCCGGCGCCGACGACTATCTCGTAAAGCCGTTTGCTTTTCCCGAGCTCGTCGCGCGCATCCGCGCACTGCTCAGGCGAGGCAAACCAGAATCGACCAACACTCTGAGGCTTGCAGATCTGGAAATGAACGTAGCCGGTCGCGTGGTTCAGAGAGAAGGAAAGGAACTCGCGCTGACGGCCCGCGAATTCGACCTGCTCCTGTATTTGCTGCGTAACCAGGGCCGAGTCGTTTCACGAGAAATGCTGGCGCGGGACGTCTGGCAGGAAACGGCGCGCTACACTCCGCTCGACAACGTCATCGATGTTCACATCGCTCACTTGCGAAGGAAGATCGATGAGCCATTCCGCAGCAAACTCTTGCACACGGTGCGAGGCGTTGGGTTCGTCTTACGTGAGGAGACCTCGTGAGGTTCGGTCCCAGGCGCGTACGGACACGGCTGACGCTATGGTATGTGGGGACGCTGGCGGTGATTCTCGCCGTCTACCTCGCAGGAGTTTCCCTGCTGCTTCTTTGGCAAATGGACGGAATTCTGAAAAAACTGGCCGCGGAAGACCTGGAGACTGTTAAAGGTCTGCTGTACTTCCAGCCGGACGGGCAGGTGGGGGTGCGTGAGGACTACCATCGCCATTCCGACTGGAAACAGGTACAGGAACGGCTGCTCGAGATCCTGGCACCGGACGGGACCATCCTTTATCGCAATGAAAGGCTCGGCAACCGCACTCTCGGCGGCCCCCAGTTTGTGGGGGAAGGTGAGCACGGGTATTCAGGCCGCACCTCGACCCTGTCGGATGGAACGCCTGTCATTTTGATCAGCCGAAAGTATGAGCTAGAAGGGAAAACGGTCCTGATCCGCGCCGGCTATCAACAGAATTTGATCTGGAACGAACTCAAGGGGACCCTTCTCGTCTTGATTGTCGCCTCGCCCTTGGTTTTCGCGGGTGCCGCCTATGCCGGATACAAAATGGTTGGCCGCACACTCGATCCCGTCACCAAGATGGCAAACCGCGCCGAGCAAATCAACTCCGAGCGTCTGAACGAGCGCTTGCCGGTGGAGAGCGCGGGAGATGAGCTCGGGCACCTCGCAACGGTTTTCAATTCGATGCTGTCGCGCATCGAGCAATCGTTTGAACAATTACGGCGCTTCACGGCCGATGCTTCGCACGAGTTACGCACGCCCCTCGCCGCGATTCGGAGCGTCGGGGAGGTTCGGTTGCAGGACGGGGCGACACCAGAGGAGTATCGCGACACGATCGGCAGCATGCTAGAGGAGGTCAATCGCCTCACCAGCATCGTTGAAAAGCTCCTGACGCTTTCGCGCGCCGATGCCGGACAGATCCAGATGCAAGTGTCGGTCTTCCCGCTCAAGGCGTTGGTGCGGGAAGCGGCTTCGCTTCTAGAGGTTCTCATCGAAGACAAGCGCCTCACGTTTCAACTGACGGGCGACGAAAACATTGGTGTTGAAGCCGACCGGCTCTATGTGCGACAGGCCGTCGTCAACATCTTGCACAACGCCGTGAAATTCACGCCCGTGGGCGGCACGATCGACGCGCGCGTCGTGTGCCATGGCTCCTCGCAAGCGGAGCTTTCGGTTCACGACACGGGACCAGGCATCCCGGCGTGCCACGCAGCAAAGATATTCGACCGTTTCTACCGCGTCGATGAGTCGCGAACCGGTGCCGAAGTGGGCGGAGGTCTGGGCCTATCGATCTCCAAGTGGGCCGTGGAAGCCAATAACGGTGAGATTGGAGTCAGCGGCTCTTCCGGCGGTTCGACCTTTTGGATTCGCCTCCCCGCCGTGGGATGCCCTCCGTACGGAAGGCACGGCTAAGGCGCATCCCTGCTTCTGAGCAGATCGCAGTAACCCTATCCCTACTCTTCATCAAAACTTCAGGAGGTCTTCAGTGGTGGTCTGGTCGGCGGTGGCCTAGGTTAAGTGCGTGTCCCAGCACGCGGAGGGTGATTGATGGGCCTTCCTCATTTCTGGGATGGAGGATCCAGATCGAAATCTGGACAACCCTCAAAGACGATGATCAGGACATTGAGACCTGCACAGCTTGAGCAGTTCCGTCGGCTGAGCACCTGTCTGGTGGCCAGCGCCATTGAGACGTTTCACGTACGCCTCCCGAACATCGGATTTGCGGATTCGAGCATTCGTTCGATTTTCCGTAATCAGCCCTCGATGGTGGGATACGCCGCCACCGCTCGGATGCGCAGTTCCCATCCTCGCATGGAGGCAACGAAATCCTACGACTACTACGACCGCACCGACTGGTGGAACGACATTTTGTCGATTCCGGCGCCGCGCGTCGTCGTGATCGAGGATATCGACAATCCTCCCGGCCTCGGTGCATTCGTCGGGGAAGTCCACGCCAACATTCTTCTGGCACTGGGCTGTGTCGGGATGGTGACGAACGGGGCGGTGCGTGATCTTGAAGACATTCGGCCCACCGAGTTCCAGATGTTCGCTGGAAACGTATCGGTATCGCACGCCTATGCCCACATCTTCGATTTCGGCGGCAAGGTAAAGGTGGGCGGCCTCGAGGTTCGACCGGGCGATGTAGTGCATGGGGACTGCCACGGAGTGCAAACGATCCCTTTCGAAATTGCAGATAGAGTACCCACCGTTGCCCGAGAGATCCGGCAGCGCCGGCATCAGTTGATCGGCCTCCGCCGTTCCGCCGATTTCTCGCTCGAAAAGCTTCGTCAAGTCATTCGTGACAGTGCCCTGCTTCTCCAAGAATCGAAATGATACCGCGCTGCATGTTGCCTCTTCCTCTATGTTCGACTCCCACCAAATCCCCATCGTGGTGGGGAAGGCGTGTAGGAGCGCTTTCGGCGATTCTTGTCGGCGCGGTATCGTTCTTGGGCTGCGGCTCGTCCACGAAAACGGCCGCCGATGCTGGCGCCAACGCTCCCACGGTGGCCGTTGTTAAAGTCGAGCGCCGCGATCTGACCAGCGCGCTCAGTATTGCTTCGGAGTTTCAGCCGTTTCAAGAAGTCAGCGTGTACGCGAAAGTCTCCGGTTACATCCAGAAGCTGTATGTGGATTGGGGCACCCACGTCAAGCAGGGACAGCTTCTCGCCGTACTTGAGATTCCAGAACTCGAGCAGCAGATTCAGCAAGACGAGGCCAGCGTGAAGAAGAGTGAACAAGACTTGGCTCGGGCCAAAGAGGAACTGACGCGCGCAGAATCGGCTTACAACGTCGCGCACTTGACCTACACGCGACTCGAAGCAGTGCAAAAGTCGCGGCCGGAATTAGTGGCGCAAGAGGAGATCGATGTCGCCGAAGGGAAGGACTTAGAGGCAAACGCGAACGTCTCGGCGACAAAGGATGCGCTGGCAGCGAGCGAACAAGAACTTGCGGCTTCGAAGGCTGCGCTCGAAAAGGACCGAGCACTCTACGCCTATTCTCACATCACGGCTCCGTTTGAAGGCGTCGTGACGGAGATGGACGCCTACACGGGAGCGCTTTTGCCCGCCGGCACATCTTCGAACAAAGGCGACTTAGCCCTCTGCAAGATTTCGCAAAACAATCTGCTCCGCCTCGTGATACCCGTGCCCGAACGCGTCGTAGCGGACATTCACATCGGTGACACCGTCAATGTGCATGTCTCGGGGCTCAATGACACGTTTACGGGAAAGATCGTCCGTTTCTCCGACAACATCGACCTGGAAACGCGAACGATGCACACCGAAGTGGATGTAGCGAATCCGAAATACGAAATCGTTCCGGGAATGTACGCGACGGTTGACCTTCCGCTCCATGTGGTTCGGGGTGTGTTAACCGTGCCGATTCAAGCAATTCAAGTTTCTGGCGACAATCGCGGTTCAGTGCTTGTCGTCGGTAGCGACAATCGGCTCGAACGGCGTGAGGTGACCCTGGGTATCGGGAGCGCCAACTACTTCGAGATCGTTTCCGGGCTTAAGGAGAACGAGAGTGTCGTGTTCGGCGAGCAGTCAGAGTACAAACCCAGCGAATTGGTCACTCCCAAGGTCGTGACCCCCACGGGATCGGAGTAGAAGTCTCTATGTCTTCGTTTTCCCTGCGCCATCCCTACTTCATCGTTGTGATTTGTCTGTTCGTCTGTGTGCTGGGTTTGACCAGCGTCATCCAGATGCCTGTGGATATGTTTCCGCCCATCAACATCCCAGTCGTGCTGGTCGCCACGTTCTATAGCGGCATGCCTCCCCAGCAGATCGAGGCGGACATCACCGACACGTTT
>Ga0187769_10000523_pt1 | contig 21001 bp, 8 predicted proteins | sample 0116_SJ02_MP02_1_FD_133140 | JGI IMG/M metagenome (GOLD analysis project Ga0187769, IMG submission 133140) | Tropical peat soil microbial communities from peatlands in Department of Meta, Colombia - 0116_SJ02_MP02_10_MG | ecosystem: Environmental > Terrestrial > Soil > Wetlands > Peat | place... | reverse complement strand
GCTGATCCGGGTCGGTGATCTGAGCGTCTTCAAAACCACCCTCGGTGACAAACAAGGGCATGTTCAGCCCAAGAGCGGTGAGCACCTGGCGATAGCTAGTGGCTATGCTTACAATGTCGCCATTGCAATTAGCTATTGAACAGCCTTCACCCGGCAGTGGATAAGGGACCTGTGGAGGAGGATAGGTTCCGCTCCAGTCAATTGACGTTTTAGCGATATTGCCATGAAAGGAAGCAATGTCGGCTGCGGGCTTGCCGCTCGCCTGCACGGCGGTGAAAAAATCGCTCAGAAAAACAGGTGCACTTGCCGATGCCGTGGCGGCCGGCCCCACCATCGAGGGTGCAACGACAAAGGAGTTTGGATCCGTTTTGATGATCGGGTAAGCAGCGAGGGCCAGATTCGCCAAGTCCTGCGCCGACCCAGTGAAGAACGACGCGCTGGAAGCCTCGTTCCAGATCTCGTAATACTTGACGTGCGGCGCAGTCGTGCCGTTGTAGTGGTTGATGAGAGCCTGCACGAAATTCGTCCAATCGGCGATGTTGTCCGGGGGCGCGGTGCAGCCCGGCACATTATTGTCAAACGGACGGCAAGTACTTTGCTCGGAGGCGGAGAGGGCCCAGGGCGGGGTCATGCCCAGAGTCAGCACCAGGATGGCCACCCCGTTGTTATCTTTAGGAGCTACCTGAGCATACTGGTCGAACACAGTGAAATCGAAAACACCCTTTGTCTGTTCCACAAAATTCCAAGTGAGTTTGATGGGGTGACTCATCGCGCCATAGCTCATACCGTCGGCCTTCGGGTCATCCGCGGGATTGGTGTCATTTAGTGCGAAAAAGGTTGAGGCCACCGCGCTGGCGGCGGCTTTCGTAAATGTGGCCGTAACTGAGGCATTGGCGGTCAGGGTTCCGGTGCATGTTCCTGTCCCGGTGCAGTCTCCTCCCCATCCCTGAAAAGTCGAACCTGACGCGGCTGTGGCGGTGAGAGTCACGGTGGTTCCACTGCTGAAACTAGCGCTGCAGGTTGAGCCGCAATTAATGCCTGAGGGGCTGCTGGTCACGGTCCCGCTCCCCGAGCCGGAAAGGGTTACAGTTACAGTAAAGGATGTTGGCGGTGGGGTTGTAACATTACTCTGCGCCGAGCCACCGCCGCAGGCAGTCCAGAAACTCACCAAAACGAGGACAAGGGCACTTGCGGCAAGACGAGAGATTAATCCGATCCGAGCCGACAGCCCATTCCCATCGCTTGCCTTGCAGCTAAGCGAGCCGATGCCACGTACCATATTCTTCCTCCCACCTATTGTTCGTACTGGGAACGCAATCTGCCCCGGTATGCCTCAACGCGGAAACCACATTTCTTGCAGTATATTATCCAACCCGGAAGAGTGTAATTAGTTGCAGATCAGGCAGGAGGACCAACTCCTGGTTACGATGTGAACCCCCAAGCCGTGTGCTCCCAGCCTATCCCAAAAAGCGAAACCCTAAGCCGATAAGCTTGCGCCGATGAACTCTATGATACACCAAAGTACGAATCCAACGGCCAAGTCTTCCCTTCTGGCGGGACAGTCGCATCTTGTGCCGGCATCAAAACCGAACTGGCTTGTCAGGCTTGCCCTAAGGGCATCTACCCGCACATTGCAAGCTTGCTTAGGCTTTGGTCATCGGAAGCCACTCTCCGGCCGAATCGCAACTCAGGAGTGATGCTTCGGGCGCGCCGCAGAAGTGCGCCACTCTTCGCCACTGAAACACCGTCTTTTCGTGGAGGGCATAAGTGTCATTCAGCCTCAGTGGACCCAGAATTCGTGTGAGTCTTTCTACTCATAGTACATTTTGCTCTATGCCAAAACTTGTAACCTATTTTTCTCTTTTTGGTCACAAATCCGGAGCCCCGGCAGTTTACAATGCGGCTACTTTGACACGTGAAAAACCGCGTTGGGCTTGGCTTTTCACTCGGTGGTGATTTCACTCGATTAATTTAAAACTGGTTCCACATCGGCGGACTCGAGCGCCACGAGTTGCGCAGGGGCGAACGGCCAACGAGGAGATGCTTTATGCGAAGCATTCGGTCACTTGGAGCGGTCACTTTACTGGCTTTCACGCTTTCCCTCCCCAGACTGATTTGGGCGCAAGCCAATGTAAACGAGAGTCTGGAAACCGCACTTATCTATGTGGACGCCAATACGGGCTCGGATTCGAACCCTGGAACTGCCGCTTTGCCCTTGAAGACCATAGGGGCGGCAGCCAGTATGGCTCTAAAAAATAACTATAAAAGTATCGGGAGCCGGGTAATCATTAATCCCGGAACCTACCGCGAGTCGGTTACCGTGAACGGCGGCAGCGCTAACACCACTCTCCCGATCACATTCGAAGCCGCGACGAACGGCACGGTGTTTGTCTCTGGCGCCGACGTGTGGACGGGCTGGACACCTTACAGCGGAAATTCCAGCATTTACACGCAAAGCTGGCCCTACAACTGGGGTTTGTGCGCACTTGAGCCGGGAGCACCCACGCCCCAGGACATTGTGCTGCACCAGGAGATGGTCATCGTTAACGGGACACCGTTAACCGAGGTGCTTTCTCTCACCGCGATGCAGCCCGGGACCTTCTTCCCAGACGAAACCAACAGCACAATTTACGTCTGGCCACCGCTCGGAACCGACATGTCTACCGCTACCGTCGAGGTGGGAACACGCCCCAGCGTGTTCAGCATCAATGGCGCGTCCAACATCGTGCTGCGAGGCCTGACGTTTCAGTATGCCACCACCTGTAATGAGGAAGGGGCTGTCACTGTCAACAACGTTGCCACCAACATACTGATCGACACCGATAACTTCATGTGGAACAACGCCATGGGTCTGGCTCTGGTAGGAGGGGTCGAGAACTTCACTGTGCAATCCAGCGTGGCGAACCACAACGGCGAGATGGGCTTCCATACTCATCAAGTGAAGTACGGCCTGTGGCAGTCTGACACCGCGGCTTACAACAACTGGCGCGGCGCCCAGGGAGCCTGGTACTCGTGGGACACGGGTGGGACCAAATTCATGTGGGACCATGACAGCGCCTTCAACAACCTGACAACTCAGTTTAACCAGGCCAACGGAGCAGCCTTCGATACCGATAACGAGAATGCCGTCGTCACGTCACTGGTATCGGCAAGCAACGTCAGCAATGGTTTCTTTGTGGAGAAGAGCGAGGGCCCGATAACGTTTTCGAATAGCTATCTCTGTGCGAATAATGCCTTCAGCCTTGATCTCATGGGCGGCCTGGGAGCGCGGAACTCCACTGGGGTGTCGCTAACCGGGACGACGCTTTTCGGGAACAATGGAAGTCAGGTGTTTGTTGTCGGTCAACCAGGTGGCATTCCCATCACCAACTGGGAAACCGGGCAAAGCTATAACCTGGTGACCTCCAACATGTCTCTGTCCAGCAACTCCGTCGGCAGTTCCGCCACTGCCCAAACTTTCAGCGACGGATACTTGAAAGGAACCGACTGGACCACGTTTGTCTCCAGCCTGAACTCGAACACGAACACCTGGTGGGCAAATACAAATACGAATGCCTTTAGCGTGCCGGTCCCCGAGGCCTGGACAGCGATCGACCTGAGCAGTTGGCAGAGCTTGACAGGGCAGGATGCGAATTCGACCTGGACTTCTGTCAGCCCGCCTTCGGCGTGTAACGTTCAATCCCAGGGCCCCGACTACTGGCTGCTCACCAGCAATGTGGACCCGGTGACTGTATCTCCTGCCGGAGCTGCGAGCTATAGTGTGCAGACCACGGCCTTGGGAGGAATGTCCGGAACCGTGAACCTCAGTCTGGATGGACTCTCTGCAATCCCCAAGGCCACGGCCGCGTTCACGCCGGCTTCGATCACCACTTCTGGTTCTTCTGTTCTGGCGCTGACGACCCAGCCGGCAACACCTGCGGGAACTTATCCGCTCACCATCATCGGCAATAGCGGCAGCGTCACGCGAACTGTCACTGTATCTCTGGTGGTTCCGACGACCTCCGTGAGGCTGTCCACGACCAGCTTGAGTTTCGGCAGCCAGAATGATGGAACCACGAGCAACCCCCAGGTAGTTACATTGACCAACACCGGGACAACGTCACTCGCGATCTCGAGCATTTCAGCGGGCCGCGATTTTGGAGTAACTAACACCTGCGGTTCGTCCGTGGCGGGCGGGGCCAGTTGCACGATCAGCGTCACGTTCTCCCCTAGTGCGGTAGGAACCCTGACGTCAACTTTGACAATCAAGGATGGTGATCCTACCAGCCCGCAATCAGTCAGCCTGAGTGGCACCGGTTTGGCAGCGCCCGACGCATCCGTCTCACCGACCACACTCGGGTTTGGCGATCACAAGGTGGGAACGAGTACACCCAAGACAGTCACATTAAAAAACAAGGGAACGGGCCCGCTGACGATCAGCAACATGACCATCGCGGGAACCAACGCAGGTGATTTTACGGAGAGCAATAATTGCGGCGGTAGTTTGGCAGCCGGGGCGAACTGCAAGGTCACAGTCACCTTCAAACCTGCCGCGAAGGGTGCGCGCTCCGCGACCTTGTCAATCTACGATAACAACGTGGACGGTCCGAGCCCGCAGACGGTGGCTTTGAGCGGAACGGGCGGCGGGTAGCGACTGGCGATCGGAGGCTGTTGAAAGCGGCGGGTTGCGGTTTCAGCGCGGTTGCAGGTGCGGGTGGAATTACTCAAAGTCCTGCAACCGCGTTTTTCTGCACACTCGAATGGAACTACGGCAGGAGGCCGTAAATGTCAAGCTCGGTTGCCGTGCCTACATAAACCTTGCCGTTGGCAACCGTGGGCACGACGAACTGCAGCGATCCTCCGCCCGGAGTTGTGGAGCTGCTGTAGAGTTGCGAGCTGACGTTGGCTGCATCCAGGGCGAAGAGCAGGGAAGGCCCTCCTGTCGCCAATTGCTGCAGGACCAGCCATACGATGCCGTTGCTGCTGCCATTGGCAGAGATGGAAGGCGTGGCGCCGGGATACCAAAACTTCTGCACGCTTTGGGATACCGGCGTGGGGGAGAGAAATCCGTTGTATAACACAAGGGCTTTAGCCACGTCCGCGACACCGGCATAGTAGACCTGATTCTGATAATAAGCCGGCATTCCCCAGATCCCGGTCACGACTCCTGCTGCGCCTACAGCGCCTCCGACGGCAAATTCCAATTCCTGCACAATCTGAGCGTCCCCGGTCGAGTCGAATCCTCCCATATTGTCACGGTTGACTAGATAGACCGTACCCTGCTTACCCCCGCCCAGCAACAGATGCGTCGGCGCAGTCGGCTGGTCCGGCAGCAGCAAGACACCTCCTGAGCTTATGTCGAGATTGGCGGCGCCGTCGAGGAAGTAGGCGTTATAGGGAGTAAAGTAGTCCAGGACTGACAAGCCGCCGCTGGTGGATAATTTCAGAAGTCCGGAGCCCCAGCCGCTGCCGTCGAAGTCGGCGTCGAAACTTCCGTTTCCCGTGCTCAGAAAAAGATTCCCATTCGCATCGACCGCGGGTGCGGCACCGCCCTGCCAGATGCCGGCTTCCTCGCCATTAGGAGTGGTATTGAAGACTGCCACCTGTTGTAACGAGGACTCGCTGATTCCTACAATCCAACCATGAAAGGGATTCGTATCACAGCTGGATCCCCAAGCGATATAGATCACTCCGTCCGACAACACCAGCCCAGCCCGCTGGTTCGCCAAGAGCCCGTTGAAGAGCACGTTACCCTGGCCGTCGTTGTACGCCCCACCGCCCGGAACCGTGGGCTGGATCACAACTGGGCTCCCCGCTAGCTCGCTGCCATTCGTAATATTCAGGGCGTGAAGGCGCTGCACGTAATTGGTGACCCCGCCCGAGACCTCCTTGGTCCTGACCACTACATACAGAGCGTTCGCGGCCGGGTCGATCACCGGAGTGCCGGTAATCCCGTATTCCGGCGAGATGTCACTGCAAGGGATGTCGCCGCTGGGGATGGTAGTTACACCCGCACCGGGGTTGATGAAGCTATCCTGCCAAAGCGGAGTGCTGGTGAGGCCATCCGCGTCAAAGGCGTAAACGCTGTCGTGCTCGGTCGCGACATAGACAACGTTATGAAATCCCTGGCCAGGTATGTTGACGCTGGCGACGTACAGCGGCTGCGCGTAGATGGCGCCATCCACCGAGTAAGAGAAGCGCTTGCCAAACTGGGCTCGGTTCACGTTACCGGTGGTGAGCACGGTTTCACTCAAATTTTGACCCGTCCGCGCCAGATCATTGTGGTAGGTGAACACGCCCGGGTAATTGGTGACAACGATGGGCGCGGTCGCGCTCTCTGCCGGATTCGCAGTGCTGGTGGCGGTCACGTTGTGGGTGCCAGACACACTGGGAGGGGCGTAGAGTCCGGTCGTGGAAATCGTTCCTGAAGAACTACTGCCTCCTACAACCCCGTCCACAGCCCAAGTTACCGCGCTGCTCTGAACACCGTTAATGGAAGCCTGGAACTGTTGATTCTGCGTGGACGTGACCGACCCTGCTCGGGGACTGATCGTGACCGTACTGGCGGGTATCGTACCTTTGCCGGTGATGGAAATCGTTTGCAGATTGGTGGGATCGGTGTCGATCAGCGTGATTCGTCCGCTTCGTGCTCCCACGGTCGAGGGTGTAAAGGTCACGTTCACCGTACAGTTGGCCTGTGCGGCCAGCAAACTGCCGCAGGTGTTGGTCTGCGCGAAATCACCGCTGGCAACGATGTTGATGAAGTTCAGCGTGGTGCTGCCGGTGTTCGTAACCGTGACACTCTGTGATGAACTCGTGGTATGAATCTGCTGAGTTGGGAAAGTAAGTGAGCTTGGGCTGAAGCTGATGCCAGTCAAAGCGCCGGTGCCGCTTAAATTCAGCACATGGGGACTGCCGGCGCCACTGTCGGTGACGGTCACGGTGCCCGGCTGACTCCCGGTTCCTTGAGGCGTAAAGGTCACGTTGATCGAGCAGCCAAAGCCGCCCGTAGGCAAGGAACTGCCGCAATTGTTGGTCACGGCGTAGCCCGCGCTGGCCACAATGCTGGAGATCGTTATAGGACTGGCGGAAGTATTGAGCAGATTCGCCGAGATGGTGCCGCTCGTGGTGCCCACCACCTGCGGACTGAAGCTTAGTGTGGAAGGAACCAGGACGGCCGCCGAATTGATCCCGGTACCGTTCAGGGTTATGCTTTGCGGGCTGTTCGCTGCATTATCGGTTAGCTTCACACTACCCGTTCTTTGTCCCGCCGTCGACGGTTTAAAGTAGACGGTAACGTAGCAAGAGGCCCCTGGTGCCAGCGTCTTGCAGTTGCTGCCTCCGATGAAATCACCGCTTATGCTGATCTTAGTGATGGTCAAAGTCACGCTGCCGCTGTTGGAAACCACGACTAGCTGGCCTGGGCTGGTGGCACCGACCTGTTCGTCGAAGAAGGTTACGCCTTCGGGATAGAGGGTCGCGGTTGGGGTCTGTGCAGACAAGGAGGCAGGAAAAAGGAACGCTGCCAGACAGCCCAACAAGCAAGCGCCAACTTTAGCGGACAATGCAATGGGTTTAACGTACATCTTCGCTCCTTCTGGGACATTTCTGACATTCAAAGGGCGCGTAACCTTCCAAGCAGGCAAGACGGTCAGGCGCCGTCTGACCTTTGCTCAATCGTCATTTCAACGAATCAGGGGGAGGGAGCGTTCCGGCGTAAAAAGCTTGGGTGGACCTGGGATTCTTACCCCGGGGGATACTACGTCAACTTATCGTTAGCTTATACCATACTCCAGAATTTATGTCACTCCTGCAATTTGCGGACTTGACCACGAAGGTTAAGTACCCGTTCCCGTCAATGTTATTGCCTGTGGGGAGGCCCCGCCGTTATCACTTATATTGAGGATTGCCTTGCGGGCGCCCTTCGCTTGCGGGATGAAAACCACACTAATACTGCAGTTCGCGCCGCCGGCAATGTTCTTGCCACAAGTGTTTGTTTGAGAAAAGTCGCTGGCAGTCGGCCCACTTATAACAAAGCCGCCAAAATCCAGCGTGGTCGAGCCCACATTGGTCAAAGTTATAGTTTGCGGTTGACTGCTGGTCCACACCGCCTGGCTTCCAAAACTCAGGCTTTGCGCCGACAATTCGACCTCGGTGCCATTTCCGGTGAGACTCACCATCTGCGGGCTGGTCACGTCCGTATCACTGATGGACAGGCTGGCGGTCCGAGTTGCAACTGCTTTCGGCGCAAACACGACGGTAAAGGTGCAACTGGCTCCCCCACCGATGCTGGCACCGCAACTGTTGGATTGCGAATAATCTCCGGGATCTGCGCCGGTGAGTTTAATGCTTTTGAAACTCAAGGTCTTGCTTCCCACGTTGGTAAGAGTTACGGTTTGCGGCGGGCTGGAACCCGGTAATAGCACAATGCCGAAGTTCAGACTTTGGGCTGACAGCTCGACGGACGTGCCAGTACCCGTGAGCGAAATCAACTGGGGAGTACCAGGCGCATTGTCTTTGATGAGAATGGTGGCGTTGCGTGCTCCCGCCGCTGTAGGAGTGAAGGTCGTTGTGATGGTGCAGCTTGCGTTCGCCGCCAGGCTGTTGCAGGTATTAGTCTCAGCGAAATCACCTGAATTCGCTCCCCCTTTTGTGATGCCTGTTATGTTGAGTGTCGCAGTGCCGGTGTTGGTCAGCGTGATGTTTTGTGCCGCACTCGTAGTTCCGATAGGTTGAGTGGCAAAGGTGAGGCTCTGAGCTGAGAGAGTCACAGCCGGTTGTACACCGGTTCCCGTGAGACTGACTGTGTGCGGACTGCCCACGGCGTTGTCGGTAATGGTAAGTGTTCCTGTTCGCGTTCCCGTAGCTGTCGGCGTGAAGGTAACGAAAATCTTGCAAAGGTCACCGGCAGCCAGACTTGCGCCACAACTGGTTCCATCGTGGAAATCCCCACTGGAGACAATACTCGAAATCCTCAAGATCGCATTGCCCGTATTGGTTAGCGTCACAACCTGCGCCGTGCTCGGTGTGCCAACCAATTGTGGGCCGAACGTGAGGCTAGTCGTGGACAGGCTCACGAATGGTCCGGTGCCCGTGCCGGTCAGGCTGACGATTTGGGGACCGCCGGGAGCGCCATAGACGGTAGTGACCGTACCAGCCATTGGGCCGGGGTTTAGGGGGGTGAAGGTGACGCTAACGGCACAGCTGGTGGCGGGGGCGATGGAGGTGCCACAGTTATTAGTTTGGGCGTAGTTGCCACTGGCGGTGATACTGGTGATGTTTATCGCCCGAGCATTCAGGTTGCTGAGAGTTACGGTCTGGGTTGTGCTTGTCGTGCCGATGTTCTGGTTGCCAAAGCTCAAACTGTTCGTCGAGAGCTGAATCGGCGTACTCAATAGAACGGAAACGGTACTGTCATTAACATTGGTGGTGACAAGGTCCAGCCTCCCATCACGGTTGAAGTCCCCGACCGCCACGGCAACGGGTAAGAGTCCCGTGGAGAAGTCAACGTACGATTGGAAGGTGCCATCCCCGTTTCCCAACAACGTAGATACCGAGCCCAGATTGTCGTCGTCAGCTAGCGCCAAGTCCAGCTTGCCGTCTGCGTTCAAGTCACCCAACACCACTGATGTGGGCGACGCTCCGGTGGCAAAGCTTTGCTGCGATCCAAAGGTCCCATCGCCGTTGCCAAGCAGCACGAATACTGCGTTGGCGGTGAGATCAGCAACCACCAGGTCCAGTTTGCCATCGCCGTTCAAATCCGCCACGGCAACAGAATGCGGGTTGAAGAAGGTTCCATAGTTCACCGGAGGCTGGAAAGTGCCGTCGCCGTTGCCGAGCAGCACAGAAACATTCCCTCCGTCGAAATTAGCGACCACCAGGTCGAGCTTGCCGTCACCGTTAAAGTCACCTACGGCCAGCGAACTAGGTAATAGTCCGGCGGAATAGTCCACGTTGGTCTGGAAGGTTCCGTCCCCGTTTCCCAGCAGGATGGACACGGTGCCGGAATACTGGTTAGCGACTGCAAGATCGAGCTTGCCATCGCCATTGAAATCCGCAGTGACGAGGGCCAGCGGCTCAAGGCCGGTGGAATAAGCTGCGGCCGGCTGAAAGGTGCCGTCGCCGTTTCCCAACAAGATGGAAACCGTGTTGTCGCCGGAATTAGCTACCGCAAGATCAGGCTTAAGATCGCCGTTGAAATCCGCGGTGATGACAGCCTGGGGTTGAACACCAATGCCGTAAGTCACCGGGGAGGCAAAGGTCCCGTCCCCGATGCCTAACAGAATGGAAACCAAACCAGGTGAGCACGGCGGGCTTGCACAATCAGTGTTGGTTACCGCCAGATCCAGCTTACCATCCCCGTTGAAATCGTCCACTGCGACCGCCGAAGGACCAGCCGCTACGCTGAGATTCGACCCGGTCATGGCGATCGCTGGAGCGCTTGGACTAATCTCGAGCAGAAGCGCATTAGAGAATCCCCCACCTGGCGGCGGGTTGAACACTGTAACGCGAGCCGTCCCTCTCTGCGCAATATCAGAAGCCAGGATGGTAGCCGTCAGCGTCGAGCTGTTCACAAAGGTGGTAGCGCGTTGGGAACCGTTCCAACCCACGATTGAGTTGGAAACGAAACCCGTTCCGGTGACGGTCAAGGTAAATTGCGACCCGCCCGGAGCAACGCTTGCGGGAGACAGAGGCATATTGATAAAGGGCAAGGGATTATTTTGGGCGTGGGCCTTTGAACCGAGACCCGGCACTTGCGACAGAACCAGAATGCTAAGGATGAAGACCCTGACACGAAGTGAAATGAACTGCCGCATCCTATCTCCAGCCGTCCCGTGACTGGAACGCGTAAAGTTGATCCGGCCGGGTGACAAGAAATGCAATCTCACTGTCGTCCGAGGTGGACAGCGTGGCCGAGTTGACCCCTTCGCCCCAATGGCTGGTTTCCGTCCCTTCACCGCTGTCGGTTCCGTTTACGGTGACCTGCGCAACGTTCAGGTCAGCTGTGCCCTGATTGGTAACCGTTACATCACCGGTTGTGCTGCTTCCTGTTTTGTCAGGCATCGCCAAGGGCAAAACAAACGCGAGTGGCCCACTCACACCCGTACCGGAGAGGTACACCGCTTGCGGGCTCGTAGGATCACTGTCGGTGATCGTCAAGGTCCCTCTGATCGCTCCAGACTGTGTAGGGGTGAAGGTCACAGTGATTGTGCAACTCGCCCCGGCCGCCACCGAATTGCCACAAGTGTTGGTTTCCGCGAAATTGGCGCTCGCCACCACGCTCGATATTGTGATCGCGGCGCTGCCGTTGTTAGACAATAGAATCGTTCTTGGAATACTGGTTGAACCCAGGCTCTGATTGCCGAATGAGAGGCTTCCAGCCGACACCCACACTGCGGGAACGATCAACGAAACCGTAATCGTGTGAGTCAGACTTCCGCTGTTGGCAATCATAGTCAAGGTGTAGCTGCCTGCCGGCGTATTTTGGCCTGTAAAGACTGCCATGGTGGAGGTACCGGAGGTGCTCATAGACGATGGAGTGAAACTTGCGGTAGCCCCGGGGATAGCGGCTAAGCCATCGACGCTGAGGTTGACGGTGCCCGTCATTCCACCGAGGGGAAGCGTAGCTACGTCGTACCGCGCCTGCCCCGAGGGACTGGCGGTTTGGGCGTTCACGGTGTTGGTGAGGAACCAGAAGTCGCCGCCCTGGGAAGAAACATTGCAAGCGGCTGGACTACCAGAGGACGCCCAAGTCGAGTTGGAATCTTGCCCGGTGAGACCCTGCCAACCGCTGAGGTTGAGAGTCGTCCACGCGATGGGAACCGGAACACTCCAGGCGGCAGTATTTGTGCCCGCCCACCATGTGTTGTTATCAGAAGTCAAACTCGAGACGAATGCGGTCCAGTCCGTACCTCCCAGAAAGCCATCAGTGAAGACCTGAGCCGTACCGGGACCAGACAAGATATTTTGTGTAGCGGTCATGCCGCTGGTCACGAGGTTGTATATCTGGCCGGTCTCCCAATTCGTTATCGGAATGCCACCCGGCTGGCCAGTCACGAATAGTTGCGCTCCGGTATTGTTAAAGAGGGTGTTTCCTGTCAAAGTAACCGCCATCGAGTTGCGCAAACCCACGCCGCCGCTGAACGTGAGATTCACCTGATTGTTTGCGCAGAAATAGCTGTTAAGGAAACTAATCGGCCCCTGCCCTTTCTCCACAAAAAAACCATCGCCAACGTTGCCCACTGACAGCAACGAAGTAAAAACGGCATTCTCAATATCGGTGTCGAAGGCTGCTCCGTGACCTTGATTAAAAACTGCGGTTATGCTGTTGAAGGTACTGTCGTGGTCCCACATGAACTTGGCGCCACCCGTGTCCCAGCCGTAGAAAGCGCCCTGCGCACTCCGCCAGCTGTTGTAAGAAAGGGTATCTGACTGCCACAAACCATTCTTCACCTGATGGCTGTGCATCCCCATTTCTCCGTTGTGACTACCTTCGCTCAACCGTACTGTGAAATTCTCGACTCCACCCACGATGGCCAGGCCCATCGCGTTGTTCCAGAGAAAGCTGTCATCATCGATCAGGATGTTGGTGGCGCTGTTGTCGATGGTGACCGCCGCTTGCTCGTTGCAGGTGCTGCCGTACTTGAACGTCAAGCCACGCAATACGATATTCGACTGACCATTGTCAGTGAAGGGATTTTGGCGAGTGGACACCTCAACCGTGGCGGTAGACATGTTGGTTCCCAGCGGTGGCCAGAGGTAGATGGTTGCTGCGGATTCATCTGGAAAGAAGGTTCCCGGCTGCATTGCCGTAAGCGAGAGCACCTCCGTGAGCATAGTGCCATTGACGATGACGAGTTCCCGCCGCAGCATGATGTCCTGTTCCGTTGGCGCGTTCGGAGATGGGGCACACAAACCCCACGTGTAGGGCCAGGTCTGCGTGTAAATGTTGGGATTCCCACTGTAAGGCGTCCAGCCGGTCCACACGTCGGCACCAGAAACGATGACCGTCCCGTCTATCGCAGCTTCGAAGGTAATCGGCAAGCTGGTGCTGGCGCTGCCGCTGCTCACTGTAACCGACTCACGGTAGGTTCCGGGATTAATGATCACCCGGCTGCCAATACCATTGTAGTTGTTGCTTAGAGCCATACTGGCTGCCTTCCCTATCGTCTTCAAGGGCAAAGCGGCCGTTCCAGGGTTCGAATCTGAACCCTTGTTGGTGTCCACATAGATGAGTGCGGTTTCCAGACCCTCGTTTACGTTGGCTTGCGCCCAACTCAGTCTGGGGAGGCAAAGCGTGAAAACCAGTAAAGTGACCGCTCCAAGTGATCGAATGCTTCTCATAAGCATGTTCGCGTCGGCCTCTCCACACGCGTGATCGTGGCGTTCGAGTCCGCCGATGTGGACCACCAGTCTAGTTATTGAGTGAAATCACTACTGAGTGAAAAGCCAAGCCCAACGCGGCTTCTCACCTGTCAAAATAGCCGCATTGTAAACTGTCTTGGCTGTGGATTGGAGGAAAAAATTGGCTTGCAGTTTTGGCATAGAGAGAAACGTACTGTGAGTAGAAAGGCTCACGAAACGTGCGCTACTGTGTGCCCGTTCCGATCAAACTGACCTGTTGTGGGCTGTTGGCTGCACTATCGGCGATGGTCAAGATCGCATTGCGCTTTCCCACGGCCAATGGTCTGAAGGTCACCGTCACTGTGCAACTGGAGCCGCCGCTAAGCACCGCACCACAAGTAGTGCTTTGGGTAAAATCGGCAGCGTTGGTCCCGCCGATATCGACACCTGAGATGAACATCTCGTTGTGCCCGCTATTACTGAGCGTTGTCGTTAATTTCCTGCCCCGGCCGCCAATGGTCTGATTGCCGAAGTTTAGAGTTAAGGGCCAGACTTGCGCCCCAGGGGCGAATTCCAGCACAAAGGCGTCGTCACCGTCGACGTTGTTCGGATTGCAAAAGCTACAAGTCGGCATGAAGGCTTTCGGCGTAGTGGGAAAGTCGGTTGAAAAGGTTCTGCCTGCTAAGTAAATATTCCCGGTCGATGTTACGGTAATGGCAAGCGCGTTGTTGGCTCCGTCTCCGCCCAGGTAGCCCGAGAACAAAAGTGCCGACCCTGAGGGATTGATCTCCGTTAGAACCGCGTTGTAACTAAGACCTAGGTCTGCAAATGATCCTGGCGTGGTTGGGTAATCGGGCGCATCACTCCGGCCGCAGACATAGGCGTCCCCCGCGCTGTCGAGAGCTATAGCGAAGGTCTCTTGCTCGCCGGTGCCGCCCAGGAAGGTGGAATACTCCAGCCCAGACCCGTTGGGATTTAACTTGGTGACAAAGGCGCTGTTCGAGGCGCAGCCGCCTCCACAAGTTGTCTGGAAAGCGCCCGGAGTCGCTGGAAAATCCGTAGAGGTGGTTTGGCCATCGACGTAGGCTGCTCCGGACCCATCCACTTTGATGCCCCAGGCGATCTGAGCCGTGCTACCTCCGAGAAACGTGGAGTAAACCAGGACGGAGTTCGGAATGTTGAACTTGGCCACGAATACATTCGTCGCAGATTTGCAACTCGCGCCGCAGGTGGTTTGGAAGGCTCCCGGCGTGGTAGGAAAATTCGGCGACGAAGTTTGCCCGGCCACGTAAACATCCCCGTCGGTATCGATGGTGATTGCATTTGCTTGATCCATAACGCTGCCACCGAGGTAGGTGGAATAAACAAGCGCTGAGCCGGTGGAATCCATTTCCGTTATGAAGACGTTCTGCTCGCCTCGCAGTCTTGTCCGGTATGCTCTCGGGGTAGTGGGAAAATCGGGAGAAGATGTCCTCCCGCTCACATAAACGTCACCCGCGCTGTCCAGGGCCATTGCAAATATCCGATCATCCACGCTCCCGCCCAGGTACGTGGAATAAACCAGTGCTGAACCGGTCGAGTTCAATCTTGTGATGAAGCCAGTCGGGCCTGCTCCGTCACTGCCGGACTGTGGCTGATACGCTCCGCTGGTAATAGGGAAATCTGTGGAATTAGTGGTACCGGCCACATAAGCATTTCCGGCAACATCGATCGCGATGCCAAACGGAATGTCGGCAGCGCTACCACCCAGATAAGTGGAATAGATGAGCGCGGAGCCAGCGGGGTTAAACTTCGTGATAAAGACGTCGTTGTTTCCCGCATTTGCCCGCTGAAAGGCGCCCGGGGTGGTAGGAAAATCAGTCGCGAGGGTACTTCCCGTCACATAGGCGTCACCGAGCGAGTCGACCGTGATGCCATAGGCGATCGTCTCGCCACTTCCACCCAGGTAGGTGGAATAGCTTAATGCGGGATCGATGATCAGAGGACGATGAGCGTCATAGTGGGCGAGCCGAAAAGCCACTCGGTTGTGTCCCTGCAGCACATACCGGCCCTCCACCAATTTCCTGTGGCCGGGGCTTCGCTGCGCGTCGTCCGCCGCCTGGTAGACCATCGGTTTCTGAAAGCGCACGTCATTGTGATGTTCCAACTTGAGCAGCAAATCGCCGGAGTTCGGATCGACTTCAATGCCCCTGGCTCCGCTGAAGCGCAACGCGATGGCCTTGGGATCCGCGCCCGGTGCCAGCTCAAAGTCGTACTCCAGCCGTCCGCTCTGATTCCCGTAATACACCAGATCGACTCCCGGATAAACCTCCCGGTACTTCACCCGCGCGTAGAGAGGCACGTTCGTCCGCCAATGCCTCGCGTCCCGGCCGAGAAAGTAGTTCGTCCGGCCCGACAGTTGCTCTACCCCCTCCACGCTCGCCTTCCGATTCCCGCCCACCAGCGCCATGCGCAGCGTTTCGGCGCTTTTCTCCCCGCCCGCATGTGTTCCCGTCGAATTCTGCAGCGCCAGCACCACTTCGGTTTGTTTCAGAAACAGCGTGTAGCCGTGGCCGCGCGACAGAAATTTCACCCCGGCCGCGCTCTGTCCCGCGTTGGCTTCGAAGGAGAGCGGCAGCCGCCCGTAGCTGGCCAGCACGCTGCGCTGCACCGCTCGATCAGGGCGGGAAACCTCAGCAACAGGAAGAATGGAGCTTTGCGCGTTGGTGCGCGCCATGCTCGCAACTGTGACAGTTTGAGCCGGTGAGGTTCGGCTTAGCTCTTTCCCCTTGGCGTGATCGCCTGACTCGAAGCCTAACACCAGGGGTAACAACAGAGCCCAACACGCCAAGCCTCGCAGGCGAAAACCCGTGGAGATAGGATTAAGGAGAGTCGCAATGATCATGATTCCTCCTATCGGGTTTTGGTTCGAAATGAGCCCGACATGCATGAACACTGCACACTGGCAGGCATGAAACAAATTTGCAGCGGGCAGTGTCGTGTGCGTGCGTCGGTTTCGAACACGGTTTTCTCGATGATCACTTACATGGCTAACAACGTGGGACGGACTGCCCACCAAAAGACGTGCACTTGGATATTCTAAGCGATCTGAAGGTTGCCGCTTAGCCCCATTTATGGGGTCCGTTTTTGAGCAGACGTACATCCCCCACCGGCTGATCTAGTGCGATCAGTTGGAAGAATTGGTGCCGGTGAGAGATTTGCGGGACCGCAGATTCAGGCCGCTATGGGCCTGGCTCGGGTTTGCGACTACTGCCCCGTTCCCGTAAGCGGGACGGTCTGTGGACTCCCACCCCCGTTATCGCTGATCGACAGCGAAGCCACACGTGTGCCGGTCGCCGTGGGCGTAAAGGTTACATTGATTTGGCAGCTCGCCAACGGGGCGACCGTCGGGGTGCAGTTGTTGGTCTCCGCAAAATCGCCTGGATCGGTGCCCGTTATGGAGACAGACGTGACGCCAACAGAACTGGCCTTGCTGACGTCGGTCAACGTTACCGCCATAGGACTGCTGGTTGTCTTCACAGTCTGGGCCGGGAATGTCAAGCTCGTCGGCGTGAGTTCAACGATTGTTCCCGTGCCTTGCAGGGACACACTTTGGCCGCCGCCAGCGACGCTGTCGGTGATGCTTAAGGTAGCGGTCCTGAGGTTGATTCTCGTAGGACCAAAGACAACATTGATCGTGCAGCTGCCATTGCTTCCGATAATGGCGCCGCAAGTGGTCTTCTCAACGAAATCGGCAGGATCGGCTCCGGTGATGGCGATCGTAATCGGAATGTCCTTGGGAGAGGTGTTAGTCAACGTCACCGGTTCGGTCGTCCGGCTGCCCAGCAGCTGTGTGTTGTATGACAGACTGGCCGGTGACGCCAGCAAGGGCAGGTTCAGCATGACGGAAACGAGGTCGTTGGGCGCGGTCGGAAGCCCACCGATCGTGACCACCAGGTCAGGTTTGCCGTCACCGGTGAGATCAGCCGCCTTGATGCCAGTCGGCTCGGCGCCGACCTTCAGTTGCGCCACGGGCTTGCCAAAGGTTCCATCCCCGTTGCCCAGAAGCACCGTGACTGCTGCAGCATCATAGTCCGAAGTAGCAACGTCCAGGATGCCGTCTCCGTTGTAATCGGCGATCGCAGCCCACCGCGGTGAAGAGTTTGCTGTGTAATTCACAGCGGTCGCAAAGGTTCCATCTCCGTGGCCCAGCAGCACGCTGACTGTGGTCGAACCGCCGTTGGCGGTGACCAAGTCCAACAAACCGTCGTTCCTCAAGTCAGCCACCTCAACATCGCGAGGATTGACGTCGACGGGATAATTCACCGCAGTGTTAAAGGTGCCGTCCCCGTTACCGAGCAGAACGCTGACATCGTCGCTGTCGTGATTAGCAACTGCCAGATCCAGGATACCGTTGCCTCGGAAGCTCCCGACTGCGACGGCCTTGGGATGGGTGTGCGCGTTATAGTTGACCGCCGGTTTGAAGGTGCCGTCACCGACTCCCATATATATGCTGACATTGTTGCCGAGGTTGTTGACGACGGCCAAATCCACAATGCCGTCGTTGTTGAAATCGCCGGATGCAATGCCGCGTGGCGCCTGACCGCCGGGATAGTTGACCGCCGGTTTGAACGTACCATCACCATTGTTTAGCAGAATGGAAAGACACTGCTTGGCGCCGGTTCCCAGCTCGTTGGCCACCGCCAGATCCAGGGAGCCGTCGCCGTTGAAGTCCGCAGCTACCAGTGCTACCGGCTCGTTACCGACCGTGTAGGTTGCACTCGTCGTGAACGTGCCGTCACCTTTGCCAAAAAGCACGGTCACAGTGTCCGTGCCGCTATTGGCCACCGCCATGTCGAGAATGCCGTCTCCGTTGAAATCGGCGAGAACGTTGTTGAACGGCAAAGAGCCGACGGTGAAATTCTGCGGCGCAGTGAAAGACACCGGCGCCAAAGAGCTGCCCTTTGCCGCGCGGATCACCAGCTGACTAGCCGCCACAATAATCAATATGCCGAGAGTGAATGGCGCCCATAGGCTTTTGCGGATATGCATCGGATTCCTCCAACTTCAGAGTTAGGTTTTCCTGGGGTTGATGTCGGAACTAACGTCCGCCTAACACCTTAGCGGCGGACTCGTACACTTGCTTGTATTCCTCATGATGTTTCGAGTAGTTTGGATCGGTCGGGTCGTAAGCTACCAACCAGTCTTGAGCATAGATTTCGAAGATCTGAACGTGAAAACTAAGCGCGAAGGGCAGGATATCTCCCATGGATCCTGTCGGCGGTGAATGATCAGGGTGGGTGACCCCACCGGTCTGCAAAACCAGTGGAACCTTTCCACGAGCTTGCCGGAAGATGCGGCACCAATCCGCCATGCACGGGCGGCCCGCAGCATCGTTTTGAACATCCTCAGCAGTCAGGCCCTGATTCCCGATCGCAATCCCATCCTGAACCGCACGCTCGGCGATGGTGGCTGTGAAGCCGAGATCGGGGGGATTGCCGAACTCATTGAGCCCAACCGCGAGTTGCTTCGGCGAATTCAAGGATTTTTCGTAATCCAGCATGTCAAACAGATACTTGCGCCACGTATTCTCTGAAAAACCGTAGTCCCGAAGCGCATACATGCACGCCGGATAAATCTCCCCTCCTGCTCCCAAGCCAAAACGTATATAGCCGATGGATGGATTGGCTCCGTACTTCTCAATCAGCGCCTTCATGAACATCCGGTAACTGTTGACGAAGTCAGAATGCCAGAAAACCGGAGCGTGGCCGAAGCTGGGACAACGCACCGATGGAACCTTGGCAAAAACGTAATCTGGCGTGGCATTGCCCTGGGGACCATAGGCCGTCGCCCAAACAATCAGATTGACGATCTTTCCCGCCGCGAGCCAAGGCGCCATTTGCTCATCGACGGATGACCAATCGTAACGAGAGCTGGCTGCCGGTCCCTTGTCCACGCGGTTCCACACGACATACACGTCGGCGCCGCAGACCACCGGATTGTGAAGAAGGTACTTAGTTGCTTTGGAGTTGACCTGGGAATCGGGAAACAGTAAGACGAACATCCCATGCGGCGCGGCCGGAACCTCCACCGTGGGCAGAGGATCTGTACACTTGGGCGGGATCGGACCGGCGTCCGCCCGCTTCGATCCCATCCGCTGTTGACTCCATGCGATGGAGGACAACAGAAGCAGTCCGAACGGCAAAATGTGCCGCCAGCGGATTACCCCAACCAGGTGAAACAACGGTCCCCGCCACCCATGAACCGGGTGGGGCCAAGCCCAACGCTTTGCTGCGAACTCCACAGGGACTTCAGTCAGGCCAGAGAAGACGATTGTGGCGCCGTTGAGCAGGAAGAAGAATCTACTTGTTCTGCTTAGACAGAATCAACTGCTCAATCATCTCGATACTGCGGAGATTGTCGTTACTGATCTCCTCGTCGGCGATTCGGATCCGGAACTTGTCCTCCAGAAAAGACACCAGGCGGAAGATACTCAGCGAATCGACAATGCCGTTTTCAATCAGCGATTCCTGATCGCTGAACGAGCTGACCCCTTTGCTGTTGGCAATGTCCTGAATAAACTCGCGGACCTGATCTCTGATAGTGGCGGATTGCTCAATGGCCATGCTGCTACTCCTCCCTTTCAAAACTGAAGCCGTTGTGAACTGAAAAAACTGCGGCCGCAAATTGTCGTTTCCCTATGGAACTCGAATCACGCGATCCGAAATCAGGACATTATCAGACGGACTGCCCGGCGTCAAAGACCATGCAGGCCGGCGATGATCATCTTCTGTATTTCGGTGGTTCCAGAGTAAATCTTGCCTGGAAGTGCATCCCGCAACTCGCGCTCAATCTGGCACTCGGTCATCGAGTTGCCAAAAATCTGTATGGCGTCAAGGCAGGTCTGGATACACGCGTCTGCGATATAGGCTTTGCAAATAGCGGCCTCGCGCAGCGGGTGCTTGCCCAGGCTCTTGAGCCAGGCGGCCTTGTACAGCACCAAACGAGAAGTCTCGAGGCGAATTTCCATCTCGGCGATCTTAGTAGAGATCGACGAAGCCGCACCATTGGACCGCTTGCGCTCCGCAGCCTGCCGTACACAGCTTTCAAGCAGCCGCTGCATGACGCCTAAATGGCTGGCCAGAATGCAAATCCGTTCCCACTCCATAGAAGCGGTGAAGATAGCTGTCCCCGCTCCCAATTTTCCCAACACGTTTTCGATCGGCACTTCACAATCGACAAAGGCGAGTTCCGCCATGGGCGACGTCCGCAGCCCCATCTTGTGCAGCTTCTTGCTGATGGTGAAGCCTGGAGTCCCCTTGTCGACAATGAACCCGGTGATCCCTTTGGCGCCCTTTCCCGGATCGATGTTGGCAAAGACAATCACCACATCGGCAATGGGCGCGTTGGTGATGAACGTCTTCGATCCATTGATGACGTAACGATCGCCTTTGAGGTCGGCGCGGGAGCGCAGGCTGAAGGCATCCGACCCGGCGGTAGGCTCGGTCATCGCGTGAACCCCTACGAATTCACCGCTGATGAGCTTGGGCAAATACCGCTTCTTCTGCTCCTCATTTCCGAACATCAGAAACGGGATCTCGGAGGCCCACATATGGGCATTGATCGAAAAGATCAAGCCATTGTCGCGGCATCCGTACCCCAGCGCTTCGAGCGCGCAGGCGGTGGTCAGAATGTCTGC
>Ga0187769_10000522_pt1 | contig 21011 bp, 28 predicted proteins | sample 0116_SJ02_MP02_1_FD_133140 | JGI IMG/M metagenome (GOLD analysis project Ga0187769, IMG submission 133140) | Tropical peat soil microbial communities from peatlands in Department of Meta, Colombia - 0116_SJ02_MP02_10_MG | ecosystem: Environmental > Terrestrial > Soil > Wetlands > Peat | place... | reverse complement strand
TTTGTCGAAGTCCGTGCAGCCCACAAAACCTGCTCTGAGATGAGGAGGGGTCGTTTTCATCGCTTCCATTACTGTACCGCCCAGGTAGGAGCAGCCCGCCATACCGACTTTTCCGTCACTCCACGGCTGCACGGCCAACCACTCATTTAGATCATAGGCGTCCTGAGCCTCGATACGGGACGTGAAAGCCAACCGAGTCCCATATGATGCACCTTTACCTCGAACATCGGCCGCCACGACGACATAACCATATTTCGATAGACTCACGAGGTCCGAGTAGGAACCTGGATTCTGAACTGCGAGCATCTGTTTGCCATTCTTGTCGTAAAAGGCCCTTCGATAGGGAGTGAAGGTCCAGAGGACTGGATATGGTTTTTTGACGGGCTCACCGCCTACAGCGGGCCGATAAATATCCACCGCCAGTTTGGTGCCGTCGCGTACGGCAACGTATTCGGAACTTCGCACCCACTCCGTGTACAAGGGCTTGGAGTAGCCGGTATAGATGCCCGGCTTAGAGATATTCTCCTGAGCGGAGGCCCAGGGTGCGATTCGAGCGCAGCACAGTGCGAGCAGCAGCGCCGAGGAAAGCAACAACAAAAGGCTGATTCTTCCTGTAAACTTTCTCATTTCGCCGTGGTACATAATGTCGGTCCGGTCAGGAATGCCGTTCACTGAGGAGAACCAGAATGAATCGGCGACTCTTTCAAAAAATACCCTCGGCGCTCTTGGTGCTCTGTGTCATTTCGTTTTGGACCACGTCGTCTGCACAGGAGGCTCACCCGCCGCACTGGTCCTACGAAGGAAAGGGGGGACCAGAGCATTGGAGTCAGCTCGATCCTGCATATACCAATTGTGCGAGTGGCCACGCGCAATCTCCAATCGATATCAAGAATGCGAAGCTCGCCGAGCTGCCACCTCTTATTTTTGACTACAAGTCCGTGCCGCTCAGCGTCATCAACAATGGTCATACGATTCAAGTGAATTACCCTCCCGGAAGCACGCTGACGGTGGGTGACAAGACCTATACCCTGAGACAATTCCATTTCCATCATCCGAGCGAGGAACACATCAACGGCCGGAGTTTTGACCTGGTAGCCCATCTCGTCCATGACGATGGTAGTGGTCATTTGGCTGTGGTTGCCGTCCTTTTCAAGACGGGTCCGTCGAACGCTCTCCTCGACGCTGTGTGGAAGAACATTCCTGCACCAGGCGAAAAGGCCACGGACGTGCCATCCGTCAGCCTCAACGTGAAAGACCTGCTCCCCGCAGATCACGGTTACTACACGTTCAGCGGCTCGTTGACCACGCCGCCCTGTTCGGAAGGAGTGACGTGGTATGTTTTTAAAAACCAGTCCACGCTTTCCACAGATCAAGTTTCTGCGTTCGCCAAGCTCTATCCGAGGAACGCTCGTCCGATTCAGCCGCTATATGGCCGCGAAATCCTCGAGACGAAATAGTTCCCTTTCTTGGGATGCTAGCCTGACGCTTACGTCCAGCGTGGCGCGGTCACCACGATTGACGCACGTTTCGATTCTTCGCGGCGCTGTGTATTGACCAGGACCAGGTGTAATCGTATTTCACGCTGAAGCCGGTAGCGGCCGGACCGTTCTGATGCACGATAGCCTTGGCAAATTCGAGGGTCAGCGAGTTTTGTGAGCTTAGGGATATGTTCAGCTCACTGCCCAAAATGATATTTTGTTGTGCATTGTTCTGAGAAACCCCATTGAGGAACGTCATGGCACGAAACGAATAACGCGTATCCAGAGAGAGCCAGACTCTATCGTTGAACGAATAGCTGATGTGTCCTTCGACTCCCGGCAGCGCTTGTTGGCGTAGGACCTCCTTTCCACGATACGAAGTGTTGTCCGTGTAGAAGTAAACGTTGCCGTAGATGTCGAATTCCCACTTCTGGTCAGCGCCAAATGGATGGTCGAGCGCGACTTCTGGTTTAAAAGACCAGCGGTCGGAACCCCAATTCAAAATCTTATTTGGCTGGTAGGAGCCTGTTGGTGCGGTGATCGTCAGGCTTAGCCCCAATGAGGTGACGGGCTTGTAGTTCTCGAACTGCTCGACAGTGAGCGCCGGGCCGCCCTTCAGCAAAATGGCGAGCTGGTAGCTGGAATCGCCTGCGCCATTCGTTGAGCCGTGAACGCTTGTTCCTGCGACGGAACCGCTGAGGCCCGCAAGAGGCACACCTGCTTCCACCCAAGCTAAGCGATGAAACAAGCCGAAGTAATACGTGTAATCAATAATCCCTTGATTTACGTTCAGACTCGCGCCAGCAATGATGAGCGATGGATCGAGTGAGGCGTTGGCATGCACATACGCATAGCTCAGCTCAAGTTGATTCGTTCCCACCGGAGTATTGTCGTAAGCGCGCGCATCGGTGAACTGCGCCGATGCTCTGTGCGGTGTATAAAGAAACGCAAAAGCCAAGCAGGCGAGCAGCCGCTTGTTCATGCCGCCAATTAGAGGACAACCTTGAATACGCGGATCATCAGCTCTTCAAACGAGAAGATCGTGAGCAGAACTGGCGATAGCGGAGCGGCCGCGGGAATTAGTCGCATAGTGGTCTGGGCTCCTAACGCTTTCCGGGAATCGGGATGTAATCATTGTCTATGTGCAATATCCTTCCCAACCTACTGTCAAAACTGACAGTGCGTCTGACAGTGGTCTTAACGAGATAGATAGGATTCCGGTTAAGGTGAACCCCAAAAGCGCGATCACGATGGCAAGAATCCTTTGACACACTTCTCAAAGGCCAGACGTCGCTGTAGCCAACGGAACCCCGCACGTAGCCGTCCCCACGCCCGTCCGCGTAGAATCGCTTCTGCAGGAGAAAGATCGCTCCTACCGCTGCTAACGATTAGCGCCGTATGAGACAATCCCGCCAAGGGAGGTTCGAAGCTATGAGGCACATCACAGTTTTGGCCGCCATTGTGTGTGTCTTCTTGATGCTCATCGAAAGCAGGGCGCTCGGACAACAACCATTTGTTCCACTGGATGTGAAGTCGCTGAAAGGCATGGGCGAGGTCCAGGTGGTGGTCGACCCGAGCGACACCGGCAAAGTGTCAGAATTAGACAAGTACACGATCCGAACCGATGTTGAACTCAGACTGCGAGCAGCTGGAATGCGCGTCCTATCGGAGCAGGAAGAAACCAAGGCCCCTGGAAGTCCGTACCTCTATCTGAACGTCAATTTGGTCGGTACGGCCGTTGCGATCGAAATTCAACTTATGCAGATGGCACGATTGCTGCGAAACGGCGAGATTGCGGTGGGAGCCACTTGGTCTCAGCGCAGTCTGAGTACAAATGCGACCACCCCGATTGTTCGCGGCCTCATTAAAGACCAAGTTGACGCGTTCCTGAACGCGTGGCTGTCCGTCAATCCCAGGTGAATAGCGCGAGTTGGAAACTGACAATTATTCGGGGAGAACTTCTGGTGAGGCACGCCCCCGGAGCGTCAAGTTTTTGGAGACAGTGGCCGGGCTTGCGGATGCCAGAAAACGCATGGCCAACGCCTGACCCGTACTTCAAGTGCGCAAAGCCCGGCTGTTCAGCCATATAAGAAATGGCGATAAACAAGAACTCGGCGAGGGAGACTCTGTCCCACAGGCTTGCCAGGCGGATAGGACTATTGATCCCGCCAATTGGCCTCGTCATCCTGGCCATTCTGGCCGCATGGGCGGCTTTTACGTTTTTGCGCCCTGTGCCACCTCGAGCTGTGACCATGGCCGTATATCCCGAGGGCAGTGTCAATGCGGAACTCGTGAAGCGCTACCGGGAGGTCCTTGCGCGTGACGGGGTTGCCCTGAGGCTGGCGCCATCGGCGGGTGCCGTGGAAAGTGTTGCGCGGCTCCGCGACCCGAAATCAGCGGTCAGCATCGCCATTATTCCGGGTGGCGTCACCACCGAGCAGGAGTCGCCAGAACTGGCATCTCTGGGCACGTTGTTTTACGAACCCCTTTGGATCTTCTCCCGTGTTCGTCTTCTCGAAAGGCATCAGCTACTTCGGGGCCTTCGCATATCCATCGGCCCAGAGGGCAGCAGCTCGCATGCCCTCTCCCTCAAGCTTCTCGCCCGTGTTGGAATCATCGACCAGAAATCAACCACGCTACTCTCGCTTACACCGTCGGAGTCGGCCGAGAAACTAACTCATGGCGAGATCGATGTAGCCGTCTTCGTCGATGCGTGGGAGAGTCCCGTGGTGCAGCAGCTCCTCAAAACCAAGGACGTGAAACTGGAAAGCTTTCCCAGAGCGGATGCCTTTGTCGCCTTGTACCCTTACTTGAACAAGTTGGTGTTACCTGCTGGCGTGGTTGACATCGCTAAGCCTAAACCGCCGACAGATGTGCTGCTCATCGCACCCAAGGCCAGCCTAGTGGTACGCAAAGATCTTCATCCAGCCATCCAATACTTGTTGCTTGAGGCTGCAAATGAAATTCACTCCGCGCCCGGGATCTTCCACACCGCCGGACAATTTCCATCTCCTGAATCAATCGACCTCCCACTTAGCCCTTATGCGCGAGACTTCTACAAGTCAGGGCCCCCGTTCCTCCAGCGTCATCTTCCTTTCGGGTTGGCAGTGCTCGTTGCGGAGGTGTTGGTATTGCTTATCCCTTTAATCGCTGTCTTATATCCCCTGTCTCGATTCGCGCCAACGGTCTATGACTGGGTGGAGAAGAGAAGAATCTATAAGCTCTATTCTGAATTGAAGCGCCTCGAGGACGAGATGCTCTTGACCGCTCCCGGCGGAATCCACGAGGATTTCATTGAACGGCTAGATCGGTTGAAAGACCGAGCAAGCCGTCTGTCAGTACCGACGCCCTTCAGGCCGTTGATCTATTCGTTGAGGTTGCATATTGATATGGTCCGCCAAGAAGCTCAGAAGTTAAGTTCACCCTAATTCGATAGCTGTGGACCTGGCAGATCAGCGTTGGTTCGCTAAGCCGATGCTCTACCGCTCGATTTTCGCTCTTATCGCTTTGGCAGCCCGAAAGTTCCGGCTAAAGTGGTTTTTTTTGAGTCTGTGAATGATTCGGGCAAAGGACAACAAAGGAACTTTTTTGATCGCATTAGATTGCTCGATGAGAGGATTATGAAAACGTCCAGCCAAAAGGAGTAAAGCCAGATGGCGCGTACAGACGGCTGGATTTCCCCTGAGAAAACGAGACCTTCCGTTCCCCTTGAAGAGCGGATTCGTTTCCGTGCCGCTTTGAATTACTCAAAGTCGGGGAGTTTGCAACCTCACCCCAAAGCTCGCACAATCCCCCGACCAAGAAGCCCTAATTAGCACGGAAATCTAAGTGGCGGTGCAAACGCTGCAATTTGATTCGTTGTCCTTGTATCGCCGCTGCGCCGACTCCTGCGGAGAAAGAGAAAATCCAGCGAGGGTTAGCGCAAGGCAATCTCTGATGCGTAGTCAGGCTAAGCGAGCAGGCCGAAAGGCGCTCAGACGTACGGCTCATGCAGGTGAACAGGTGCAGTGATTTTCCGGACGCGCAGGTTGATCAATTCCACAAGCACTGAGAAGCCCATCGCAAAATAGATGTAGCCCTTGGGTATGTGCATGCCGAGGCCTTCGCCCACCAACGAGACGCCTATCAGCAGTAAGAACGACAGCGCGAGCACTTTCACTGTTGGATGGCGATTAACGAACGAGCTGATCGGTCCCGCTGAAAACATCATCACGCCGGCGGCCAGGATTACGGCTGTAACCATGATGATGATTTCATCTACCATGCCTACGGCGGTGATAACTGAATCCAGCGAAAATACGACATCCAGCAAAAGGATTTGAATAATGACCGCAGCAAACGAGGGCCGCACTCTCGCCGAGCTGCGGCCTTCTTCTCCCTCCAAGCGCTCGTGAATCTCGGCTGTCGCCTTCGCAAGCAGGAACAGGCCACCACCGATCAAGATGAGATCGCGCCCGGAGATAGGGCGTCCGAAGACGTAGAAAAACGGCGCCGTTAGTCTGACGATCCAAACAATGGAAACCAAAAGCAGGATGCGCATACCCATCGCGGCCAGGAGTCCCATTCGCCGAGCTGAGCCTTGCTGAGCGAGGGGAAGCTTGCTTGTAAGAATCGAAAGGAAAATGACATTGTCGACCCCGAGCACGATCTCAAGGGAAGTCAGCGTGATGAGTGCGATAGCACCGGAAAAAGTGAATAAAGTGTGCATAGGGAGCATTCTCCCTTGGAACTCAGCTCACGTTAGAGTTTAGCTGGACTCTGCCCGTCCTTAGGCACGCGGATTCGAGGAAGGGACAAAGATGTAATAAATGTGAATCGTGAGATACGCTGACGCTGAGACGAAGAAGTAGCAAACCTTGTCCGATGCGCCCTCCGCCCCTGCCTGAAAAGAAAGCACAATTTATAGAACCGATGGAATGCGCTCCCGTGACGAAGTTGCCGTTTGGACCAAAGTGGGTTTATGAAATCAAGCTGGATGGATATCGAGCGATCGCGGTCAGGTCTGGTCGTACAGCAAGCTTGTTTTCACGCCGACGCAAGTTCTTTCGCCAATACCCTCAGCTCGTCGAGTCCCTCAGCAATCTTCCAGATGGGACCGTCCTGGACGGGGAGATTGTTGCTCTGGATGACGACGGCCGACCGAATTTCAATTTGCTACAGCGATCACGGACCGAAGGCCGGCGCATCTATTACTTCGTCTTCGATCTGCTCGTCTCGGAAGGTCGCGACCTGACTGGGTTGCCGCTGAGGGAGCGCCGCGAACGATTGAAGAAAATTCTTAAACCAGATCCGCGAACCCGCATCTTGGATCAATTCGAAGTCTCCGCAAGCGATATGGTTGCCGCCGTGCGCCAGCAGAAACTTGAGGGTGTGATTGCAAAGCTCAGAGACAGCCAGTATGAAGCAGGCAAGCGCAGCGGGGCATGGATCAAGTATCGAGTGAATCAGGGACAGGAGTTCGTAATAGGTGGTTACATCCCGGGGTCACATGGATTCGATTCCTTGATCGTGGGCTACTATCGCGGCAAGGATCTGGTCTATGCAGCCCGCGTTAGGAATGGCTTTGTTCCTTTGCAGCGCAGACAGATTTTCGAGAAAATTCGTGGGTTGATCTCTCCGAAGATGCCGTTCGTGAATCTGCCAGATAAGCATCCCTCACGTTGGGGCGACAACCTCACGGCTGAGAAAATGAAAGAGTGCGTCTGGTTGAGGCCGCAGGCGGTTGCTCAGATCGAGTTCTTGGAGTGGACGGAAGCGGATCGCTTACGGCATTCCAAATTTGTTCGACTGCGGGATGACAAAGATCCAAGGAAAGTCGTGAAAGAACACGTGGGTTGAAGTTCGCGTAGCCAGAGTTGTCGAGAAGAACTCGATCCTCGGGCGCGGCTTCCTCCAGTCGAATTGAACATCATTTCGCGCTGCAGGCAACCGGGTGTATATTGCAGCCGCCTGAATCCAATGGGCAATACTGGGTTGATTAAGCCCTCGCTGGAAATCTTTCTCTGAGAATTTGCGTCGAAAACGGAAAGGAGCATGGCAAATGCGAATGATGATGCAGATGGCGATTCCCGTGGAAGCAGGAAATGAGGCGGCACGGACAGGAGCGTTCGGAGCCCCCTTGCAAAAGATGGTGGAGGCGCTGAAACCCGAAGCTGCTTATTTCTCGGCACAGCCAAGCGGCGAGCGGGGCGGCATCGTGGTTTTTGACATGAAGGACACCTCGCAGATACCTGCGATCGCAGAGCCGTTCTTTCTTACCTTCAATGCCCGGCTGACATTCACCCCCGTCATGAGTGTTGCGGACTTGGCTAAGGCAGGTCCTGGGATCGAGAAAGCGGTGAAGGAACACAGCAAGGCCAAGGCTGCATCCGCCTAACCGTCCACTTGCTGGCTGCAGTAGAGCGCCCGAAAGAGACCGCGCCATAGGTGTATCTAGCTCGAGGGGCATGACATCGGCCCCCTAAATAGAGGGGATATCGCCAATATCTAAGAGAGATTGCCCGCCCAGTAACTGGAACGCCAACCACGAATTGTTCTCTCACCGTTTGCACATGTATGCATATCTTTTCCTGATTCAGCCTTCGAATCCGAAGCGATTTCCTTTCTTTTCAACAAGGCTGAGGTGGCAAGTAGTGTGCAACCCAACTCGTTAGCGTTTGCGGGTGCCTGGGGGCAAATCGACCCGTCGCAATTCCTATCGAGGGAGCTGTGTATGAAAAAGTACATGAAGCCTAGCTTGAAAGCGCTTGGCCTATTGCGTGTGGTTACGCAGCGGTTGAGCAGTTGTGTAATCGGCGCCTTTTGCGAAGAAGTCTAGCTAGGCTGCTAGAGACGCAAGGACTAAGCGGACATAGGAGATGAGCATGAAAAAGTATGTAAAGCCGAGTCTGAAAGAGCTTGGTTTGTTGCGGGTGGTTACGCAGCAGCGGTTGAGTGGTTGCGGCGAATTCACCTTCTCCGCGCCCCCTCCCCCTTGCGTAGAGTAGCTTAGCGCTAGAGACGCAAGGATCGAGCGGCGCCGCGGGGCTGCGTGTGCCCGAACGATCTAAAGTCGAGTCTGAAAGAGCTTGGTTTACTTCGACTGGTTATCAAGTTTAGTAACTGCACAGGAGGCTGCATCGAAAAGTAGGCTCCGGCTGGGGGGCAGAGAAGCACACGAGGGCGAGGCGACGGCGAACGCCAAGCTCGCCGCGTCCATCAAATGATCATTATCTACGTCGGTCTGGCGATCGTCATCATGCTGCAAATCGTTATGCTCGCCTTAATCGTGTCGTTGGTCAGTAACCTGGAAATAAGCCGCCTGCTCCACAAGCGGAACCCAGTTCTGTTTGAGGAGCCACCCGATGGCTGACCCAAGGCAAATGAGGCCGCTATACAGAGGCTAAAAGGCACATTGCATCGAGAACTAGGCTTCGGCTGGGGGCACAGAGGAATCTGTGTGCTCAAATGAGTTCATGGGGGATGGGCATGAAAAAGTATGTAAAGCCGAGTCTGAAAGAGCTTGGTTTGCTGCGCACAGTTACGAAACTCAGCACCTGTCCTGATGACGAAGTCAGGTTCGAAGGCGCTTGCGTTCTTCCCCCGTGCTGGATCGCCGCTGTAGTGTTCGAAGAGGACCTCGTCACTGGTCCTCGCGTCAGGCTCGTTCGTGCCTGGCTTCACACCGAGTTCGAACCGTCAGGGCCCGGAGCGAAGCTGGTCATGAGCCTGTACCGCAAGTACGGTCAGCGCGTGGCCAAGATTGTCGAGAGAAGCTCGGTCCTCAAGCGTGGTTTCCGGAAGTTGTTCGACAAAGCGCTTGTGAAAGCCGAAGCGAAGTACGGCGCGCTTTAACTCGGTTCGCAACAGTTACAGGCCGCTTTACGGTTCTGAATTGGTGAAAACGGAGACGGTCTCCGTCGGTGCTGCGTCTCCAGCGTTCTTGGCTAGCTTTTTCTGGGCTCGGCGCTCGGCTTTCAGACGCTGCTTCTCTTTCCTCTTGATTTCCTTTTGACGCTTCTGGAACGTTATCCTGCCCATTACCATCTCCTGTATTCGGGACGAAATGTCGCTAAGAGAGCCGCGAGAGAGATTGAGAAGTCCGAAAGGACAGTCTCGCTCCCTGCCAACTAGGTTCACCTGACCCTAGCAAACCGCGGGACAGATTAGCCCTCCAGAAAGCAGCGAAGTCTTTCTGATCGTTTCGGGTGACGCAACTTCCGCAGAGCCTTCGCCTCAATCTGCCGGATGCGCTCGCGCGTGACAGCAAACGTATTCCCCACTTCTTCCAAAGTGTGTTCGGAGCCGTCCTCCATACCGAAGCGCATCTTGATGATGCGCTCCTCCCGCGGGGTCAGCGTTTTCAACAAAGATGCCGTCTGCTCTTGCAGATTCAGTTTGATGGCTACATCGGAGGGTGACGCGGTCGCTTTGTCCTCAATGAAGTCCCCCAGATGCGAACTTTCCTCTTCACCCAAGGGCGTTTCCAACGAGATCGGTTGCTGCGCGATCTTCTTCACCTGACGGACTTTGTCGACCGGGATCTCCAAGCGCTCGGCCAGTTGTTCCGATGTGGGCTCGCGGCCGAGTTCCTGCACCAGCTCACGGCGGGCCCGTATCATCTTGTTGATCTGCTCGACCATGTGCACTGGCACGCGTATCGTGCGTGCCTGATCTGAAATCGCGCGCGTAATCGCCTGGCGAATCCACCACGTCGCGTAGGTCGAAAACTTGTAACCGCGGCGCCACTCGAACTTGTCCGCCCCCCTCATGAGGCCGATATTGCCCTCTTGGATCAAATCCAGGAACTGCAAACCGTGGAAGGTATATTTTTTGGCGATGGACACAACCAAGCGCAGGTTTGCTTGAGTGAGCTCCTTTTTTGCCTGCTGTGAGACGGCCTCCCCGCGCTGAACCTTTTGCAGCGCCCTTTTTAGTTCCGTCGCACCAACCTCGCTCCCGCCGCAAATCTCCGCCACGTCCGCGCGGTGCATTTCCAGCTCGCGGCGCAACCCCGCTGCCTCGCCTCTGGTTACCTTGGTGCGGCTTTCGAGTTTGGCCATTTCGCGTTCCAGGGATTTTAGGCGCTCTACCGTCTGCTGCAGCTTGGCGGCCAGCCGGTTCCGCTCATGTGTGGTGAACTCAATCGATCGCGCTAATCGCGACATCTGAATGCGTGTCCGAGAGATTTTGTACCGCGCACGCAGATGGGAACGCTTCTTCGATTTCGGAGTATGCCCGAGCCGCGTAGCTTGTCTGAGGGCGACCTCGTAGAGAGTGGCGATCTTTCCCAGAGTGTTTAGAGTCTGCCGCGTCTTCTTCTCGAGCTTCTCTTCGTTCAGCTCTTCTTCATCGAATATCACGATTTCTTTGATCGAGCGGGTGCCTTCACGCAGATCCTTGAGAACTTCCAAAAGCTCTTTGATGATGATGGGTGAACGAGTAATGGTCTTCAGCACTAGAAGCCGGCCCCGCTCAATGCGCTTAGCGAGCGCAACTTCGCCTTCGCGGGTCAGCAACGGAACCGAGCCCATCTCCCGCAGATAGACGCGAACCGGATCATTCGTTTTGTGGAAAACGCCCGGTGTCAGGTCAAGCTCTTCCTCCTGATCGGAGTCGCTCTCCGCTTTCACTCCCATTTCCAGCGATTCGCCGGTTTCCGCCGTGGAACTCGCAGCCCGGGCGGCCGCAAGGTCTTCATAGACGCTGATGCCGTAGCGCTCGAGCGTAGAGAGGAGGTCGTCAACCTGCTCAGGTGAGTCGACTTCGGGGGGCAAAATATCGTTCACTTCGTCGAGAAGTAGGAATCCCCGCTCCTTGCCCAGCGCGATGAGCTGCCGTATCTGTTTGTACTTTTCTTCCAGTGCCTGCGACAAAGACCCCCCGTTCACCTTACTCTTGTCGATGTTTTTGAAAGTAGCTTGCCGCCTTGGGGCTGCTGTGGCTGCTGTAATCGGCCAATTCCAAATCGGTAATGCAAAACTCCGTTTCAGAACGATCACCGGCGTTGGCGGCAAGTTCGCGGCGGAGTCTCAACAAGCAAATAATAGGTCCGTCTTGATACCGCGCTCGATGGGATACGAATGCTTCGTTCGCAATGGTTAGAGTGTATTCGCGGGGCTGTCCGGATCCGTCCCGAACAACAAAACTGTATTCACGAACCAGGGTGCCGACTGTGAATCCGACATACTGCACGATAAACTCGTCAGGCATTACCCCCCATCTTTCCCCGGGAAAGCAGGGCGGGCCTCGATGGCCCGCCCTTTCTCAAGCTAAACGCTCACTACGTTTTCCGCTTGCAAGCCCTTTGGGCCCTTGCGGACATCGAACTCCACTGCTTGGCCCTCGTTCAGGCTGCGGTAACCCTCCGCCTGAATGGCTGTGTGATGAACGAAAACATCTTCGCCAGTCTGGCGCTGGATGAAACCAAAACCTTTGCTGGCATTGAACCACTTCACAGTTCCTTGTTCTTTCACTGATTCTCTCTTTTTCTTAGGCTATTTGGCGCTTCTCGAGCACCCTCAGTCGCAAACACAAAGGGGCTACGAGTTGTATCGGCTCGCAGCCCCTTTTAACGGATCAAAAGGTTTTTACAAGAGCAACAAACGCAAGGTAATTCTCTCATACAACTGGCCTTACCGCAACGGTATTCCGACCTAGTAGGGGCCCGATAGAAGGCAACGTCGCCTGTTTTTGCTCCCGGTTGCTCCCATATTCGGGAGGACAAATCCAGGCCTAAGCAGTCCTATTTGTTGAAAGCAAAGGAGAAGGGTGTACTGCGCCCCGAAGAATTCGAGGTTCGGACTTCTGACCGGGGGTGAGAAGGTCGGATCAACCGTCACCGAACATGTCTTGTTACGTCGTTACCAGTCCTTCCCACCGGAGACACCCTGATCGGAAAGAGTCTCAGGCTGACTTCCACCGACACTAGTCGGCCTCTTGTGGGTAGCCCTGCGGTTTTCTCTGGTGACTGTTTGAGCAGATTCTTGAAGTAAGAGGGGTGCAAAGCGTTCCGTTAGAATCGGTCCCAGTATGGAGGTGGCCAGCATCAAGACGAGCACCGCGTTGAGCAAATGGCCATCGACCAGACGTTCTCCTGCCGGGTTGAAGGTATTAAAAGCGACGAGCGCGGCAGCGAGGGTCGCCGCGACCTGCGGCAACGTGAGCGACCACATGGTTATCCGCGCAGTACGGCTGTATCGAAATGCCCAGCCAGCTATTTCCGCGGCGACCCATTTACCCGCAAGCAATGCCAGGATGATCCCCGCCGTTAGCGTGAAATGCTGAACTATGCTTCGGGCGAACACGACCGGATCGATCAAGAATCCGGTCGCAACGAAGAAAATGGGAATGAACAAGGAGTTTCCAAAGAATTCCAACTTTCCCTTGGCGGGTTTGTTCTGTACCGCCGCATTGACCGCGAGTTCGGAAAGAAACGCCCCAACGATGCCTGGCAGATTGATGCTCTGCGCAAGTACGGCTGCAACGCCCATGATCCCGAGCATAACGACAAAATACGCGTTCTCGTCGGCTTCCACTTTCTTGAGGATATACGCTCCCAAGCGGCTCAGACCGAAAAGAATGAGAGGAACGAAGATGGCGATCTCGATGAGTTGAATGGCGAGAGTCGAAACGGAGAACCCGCTGTGGTAGGTCGAAGCGCAGATTGCGAAGACAATTAGGGACAACGTATCTGACATAACGGTGGCACCCACCGTAATCACGATTGGCTCGATCCGAGTTGCACCAAGCCGGAGAATGATCGAAGCCGCTAAGAGGGTATGAGATGCGAGTAAGGACCCCCTATTACGACGGCTGCAACGAATTGATAACCGCACACCAGTCCGACGATCGCACCGAGCAGCAAGGGAATCGAAGTAGTCAGCAGGCCGAAGATAATCGATCTGCGCTGCGCCTGGCGAAACAGGGCAAGGTTGATTTCCAGACCCGCGCAGAACATGAGTAGGAGCTTTCCCAGCTCGGCCATGAAATCTACGATCGCATGGCGCTCCCCGAACAATGCGACCCCATGAGGCCCGAGTACAACTCCTGTGAGCAGCAAACCAACAACACTCGGGAGCTTAATACGGTGAGAGAGAGCGGGAACACCCACGATGATCGCCATCGCGAGCGCAAACTTCACTAGAACTGGGAGGGCTGTGGCGTGTGACCGTATGAATTCCAGGACACCCATTTTGTTGCTCTTTTCTTCGAGGTCCTAGTGTCAGGCGTCCTTCTAGCTCTCACGTCCTGCAAATGACTGGCTGAGCGCGGAAAATCCCTCGCCGTCCCTACCGCTCGGCACTCTGTCCTTCTATTGCCTACGCAAGGGGTATACTTGCAATTCGCCCTGGAAGACGCACCGCGAACGAACTCGTATTGGCAGCGCCGTGGGAGGAACCTGATGCGATTCACGCTGATCTTCACTTTGATTTGTGCAGCAACTCTTTTGGTGTTTGCGAGCACCGGCGTTGCTCAAGACCCTGTGGATCCGCCCCCGGCCCAACGCACAGAAGCACAGCAACAGTCATCCAACCCTGCGGCTCCTGGCCAGCAACCAGTGGGTCCGGTCGTCGTGGGAGCAGCCATGATGAACCCGGGCATGATGCAGATGATGGGACCGATGCCCCAGGGCATGGGAGGGCGTGGCCGGGGGTCGGACGGTCCCCTTCAAAGAGTTTCCCGACTGCTCACGGCGCTGGACGATCCACGCGTCCGGACGATGCTCGGCCTGTCGGAGCAGCAGGCCGAGAGCCTTCGGAAGATCGTCGTCGATACCGAAATATTCACAATCAAGACAGGAGCGGTCATCGCGGTCGATGCGATCGATCTGCGGGAACTTCTCCGCGCCGATAATCCGGACAAGGCAGTGGTGATGAGCAAAGGTGACGAGATCTCGAAATCAACTTCGCAACTGATAAATCGCTACCTCGAGGCGGCGCTCGCCGCAAAAGCCCTCCTGACGCCGGCGCAACAGAAGATGATTCGCGCGTACCTGGAGAGCGGCGCTCTCGCCCTCCCAGTTCCCCCTCCTCCTCCCGCTCGCCCATAGGGCTCATCTGCGAATACATCGACGCGGCTTATTGAGGCGGCAGTCCTAGGCAGAAGAGAAGGGCGTCTTCCGCACTGGTGATCTTGGTCGAGTGCCCACTGCCCGTAGTGTCCTCGAGTACGAGCACGCTACCGGCAGGGAATCGCCGGACCACGCCATCACCTGCCGTCATTTGATATTCGCCGCGCACCGTTATGAAAACCTGCCGGCGCGGGGCGGGATGAGGCGTCTCGCCGTTCCAATCATTTGGCACTCCAAGCCAGAAACCGCCCTCGATTGGCAAGAACGGAGCCGACTGCGTGGGCTTCAGCGGCGGAACTGTGTATTTGGCGCTCAACTCAACGTCGATGTCTGCGAAGTGCGATATCCCACCTTCACCTGTGTAGAGCCGCGTGTAACGAGCCTTCACCTGTCCCTCCATTCGCATTGTCCTGAGAAGCTATCACACCGGGATGCTCACATATCGCAACGTGTGTGTCTTCGCTCCACAACTCCTGCTCGCTCTCTCAACTTGTCTCGGAAACGCGTTTGCCACGACTCTTAAACCCGTTGGCGTTCGTTTGTGAGGTATATCATTTAGGACATGGACCCAAACAATTCAGTCGTGCGACTGTGCGTACAGGGCATGGAATGCGAAGCAAAGGCCCGCTTCGAGGATGCTGCACAACTGTTCCTGAGCGCCTGGAACGAGAGCACTGATGACTTCGAGCGCTGCATCGCGGCTCACTATGTAGCCAGGCATCAGAAGAACCCGGTTGACACTTTGATGTGGAATCAGCGGTCGCTGGATCATGCGAATGCAGTCGCCGACGACCGGGTTCGCGAGTTCTACCCATCGTTGTACCTGAACATGGGAAAGGCCCACGAAGATGTTGGAAACCGTGAGGCTGCGAAGCGCTTCTACGAAATGGCGGCGAGCGTCGTTGACTGCCTTCCTGATGGGCGATACGGCAAAATCGTTCGCGATGCAGTCGATAAGGCGCGGCAGCGACTTGCCGAGTGAAAGGCAGAACAATTCGCTTTTCGGATTCACCTTCATGCAGCTGGAGGTAAATCCGACTTGCCCGATAGACCTAGATTTCCGTGCTCGTAGACTGGCTCGGGCAGCACATTCACCGGTACTTATCACTGTGGATTGAGCGGGCGATCGGTTCGCCGTTTCTTCCCTGCACCAAAGCTGGTCGTTCGGCCAGTTGTTCGCCTCTGAGGTCAGGGAATACCTTTGTCGGCAATGCGGCTCTCTCTTCCTCTACCGCCCGGGAACGGCCGCGATCTTCGGGGAGCATGGAGGGAAGCATGAGCCGTCCTATCCTTCTGTCGCTGGCTGCATTCGGCCTTCTTGCATCGTCTGCGCACGCCACGGACCTTGCCCACGTGAAATGCGGGGTCAATCAGGACCGGGTTTGGGTGTATGACTCGCTCGCCACCTTTAATGTCGAGGAACAGCTGCACTGCGGCGCGCCGGTCGAGGTCGTTTCGCGTGTCAACGGCTATGTGAAGGTTCGGACTGGGAGCGGCGAGGAAGGCTTTATACCCGACAGCGCATTCCCTGAGCAGACCTCTCTACCCGATCAGGCTGTGGCCAGTCAGGGTCCATCTACGCCGGCCCCTAGCGCACCTGTCGAGCCGCTTGTGGCCGCCGCGGCCAAGCCCGCGAAAGCTCTGGCCAGTGCGGCAAAACCCGTACAGTCTGCTCCCCCGGCGCCAGAGCCTGTCATGATTTCAAGCGCGGCCGTTCCTGCTCCCATCCCCGCGAAGGTCTCCGCGCCCGCAAAGCCCGCGCCGCCAGCCTCGACGGTATCAGCAAATGTTTCCACATCCCCAACCCAAGCTAACCCAGCCTCGGCAGCAGTAAAGAAAGCAGACGAGGCACCGAGCAATGCCTCGACTCCGTCAACCCCTGCGCATACTCTCGTGGCCACGCCGAATATTCCCGTTGCCCCCGTCAGGCTGCCGATGGAAACGGTTAGTGCATCCAGGAGAGACAGCGCCGCGATGGTCCCGGCCACTGCCGTACCCTCTGCGCCCATCGAAGAATCGGACGAGGATCCTGTCACGCAGCCGGACAATGAGAGCGCTGACCCGGCTTGCCGCGTTTACTTTGCTGCGTATGGCCTTACGCCGTCTCAATACAAATGGCTCGCCGAGAACCGGCGCAAGGAGTTTTCGGGAATTTGCCCGGCGCCCGATGTCGCCCACGTCGACTATGTGGTCCTGCTCACGCACGATTCAGATTCCTACACCTTTGCGATGCCCACGCCGGTTCACACCGATCGCAGCGGATTCTCCGACTTCAGTCCCTTGATACCGGTGGACAACGTGCTCGTGAAGTCGACGGAGATTGATAGAGCGCACTACGAATTCGTCTGGGTGTTCCGAGTGACGCGAGGAGCATTCGATCCGGCAAGATTCTCGGCGCGCCGCAAGCCTCAGTTCACGAGCTACGAGAAGGGATCTCGCGCGCCAGTCCGCGCGATCGAGAGTGCTTTCGGCTATGTGGAGACACAGGGTCTGGATCGGTGATTGGGTTGTGGGTTCAAATCCCATCGCTCACGTCGCTGCAAACGGCACGCCACTCTGTCGCGGCGAGGGCGAAATCTTTGGGAATGCGCAGCCGGGCGATGGAGGGCACGCATCGTTGTAAACGAAGAAGATGATTTTTCTTCCTTCAGCGTTAGCTGTTGGCGGCTTGCCCAACGCGATAGGGGCGACTCCTCCCATTTTGCACTTGCCGCCGGGTCGCCCTAGCCCCTGCGATCACCAAAACGAGAGAGTCCGTCTCCGCGAGGCCAGCTCGTCTTTTGCAAAATGCAAAAGAAATCCACCGGAAGCTCGAAGCTCTAATTTTGACCAGACTGTGCGCCAGCCATTACCGTGGCGTCCAATTTTTCGTGCCGAGAAGGATTCCGTGGTTCAGGCCTTTCTCGTTGATATGGTAGATTCTCATTCGGTCCAATCGAGCCGCGTGTGGAGCTGAGCTAACGAAGCGGCGCGAGCCTTCTCGTAAATCTGCACTGCATCGTTGGCCTTATCCCCACACGCGGCGGGCTGTGTCGATGACGAGCTTCAGCTTGGCCCACTGCTCGTCCTCGGTCAGCAAGTTGCCTTCCGCCGTGGAGGCGAACCCGCATTGCGGGCTGAGGGCAAGATTTTCGAGCGGAAAGTACTTCGCGGCTTCCTCGATACGCCGCACGATTTCGTCGATAGTTTCGAGCCGCGGCTTTTTTGTGCTGATCAGGCCAAGGACCACAATCTTGTCCTTGGGCACGAAGCGTAGCGGCTCGAAAGTACCAGAACGCTCGTCGTCATACTCCAGCAAGAATCGATCGACATTCAAGCTGCCAAAGAGCTTTTCCGCAATCGCGTCGTAGCCACCGGATGCGTACCAATGGCTACGATTGTTTCCTCGGCACAAATGAATCGCCAGAATCACGCCGGGCGTGCGGGACACTTTCAGGCAAGCGTTGTCCGCACGAATGGCTTCGTCAAGCGCGGCTTCCGGGTCTTGGCCCATTTCGCTGCGAATCCAGTCGCGCCATTTTGGATCGATGTAGTAGCTGTAGCGCGGCGCGTCGATTTGAATGTATTGCACGCCGGCCGATGCCAACTCGGCGTAGTCCTTCTTCATGATTTCGACGATGTCCCAGAGCAGCTCGGAGCGGTCGCGATAAACCTTGTCGGTCACGGCGGGCTTGAATGAGATCGCCGGGAATTGTGTGGCGCTGGGCAGCAGCACTTTGATGTCACCGGGACTGTGCCGCTTCAGGAATGGCAATTCGCCGGCAGTGAGCCTTTGAACAGGGCGCAGTTTCCGGTTCACGGTCACCGTAACGTCGGCGACAGGTGTTGCTTTCGCGTCCCCTGCGGCGCCCCAATCGCGCGGGACGGAGAGGCCCATATCGAACCCCCCCACCGCGTCCGTAAAGGTGCTCATGAAGTTCCGGCGCCGCAGTTCCCCATCAGTGAAGATTTCGAATCCCAGCTCCTTTTGCTTTTTGAGCACGTGCAGAATGTGCTGGTCTTCAAGAGTACGCAGTTTCGCCCGGTCGGTTCCGTTCGAGCGCGCGGCGAGCAAATCCGCTGGACGCAAAAGACTGCCTATATGGTCGGCTCTGTATTTCACATCTACCGCTTTCTCAACGAACACATTTGCTCCTTTGGAATGGGTTGGACGGCACCGTGGCACACGCAAGCCGTCGTCCCGTTCCAATCAACAGCGGCCGAAGAGCGCCACCGACAGCCTGATGCTCCAACTCTGTTCTTCGATTGACCACGACCCCATGATTGCGTACAATCACATATGAGTCAAATGAAAGATAATCGCCATTAATATGAGCCACATTCATATGTGACCAAGGGGAGTTCTTGTTAGAGATTCGCCATCTGCGGACGTTGATGGCCATTGCCGAAACGGGCACGGTGTCTCGCGCCGCCGATCGCATGCATCTCACACAGTCGGCGGTATCTCATCAGCTCAGAACGTTGGAGTCGCATTACGGAGCGGCCATGGTCACGCGAGACGGCCAGTCGGTGAAGCTGACCGAGTCGGCGCAACGGCTTGTGGCTCTCGGTCGCGCGGTTATCAACGAAATCCAGACCGCCGAGCGTGATCTGGCCAGAATCGGGGTCAAACAGGCCGCCGCGTTGCGCATTGCTTTGGAATGCCATACCTGTTTCGAATGGCTTATGCCGGTCATGGATGCGTTTCGCGCGAACTGGCCGCAGGTCGAGTTGGATCTCGTGTCAGGCTTTCACCCCAATCCCCTTGCGCTGCTTGCAGATAACAAGGCCGACTTGGTTATCGGCTCGGAATGCAAGTCTCGCCGCGGCCTCGTCCACCACCCGCTGTTTCGCTTTGAGATTCTCGCCGTGTTGCCGACGGATCATCCCCTGCGCACGAAGCGATTCCTCACCGCGCCCGATTTTGCGAAGGACACGTTGATTACTTACGCCGTGCCCGACGATCGCATCGACCTGATTCGGCGCGTGCTCAAACCGGCTGGTGTCCGCCCCAAGCTGCGCACGACCGAGCTGACCATCGCCATCCTACAATTGGTCGCGAGCCGGCGCGGCGTGGCTGCCCTTCCGAGCTGGGGAATTACCAACTCTTTGCGTTACGGATACGTGATCGCACGGCGAATTGGAAAAAATGGCCTATGGAGCAATCTGTATGGGGTGACGACCAAGCAGGTGGCTCGGCAGCCTTTTATCCGCGACTTCTTGGACGCGGCGCGGCGGGAATGCTTTGCCAAGTTGGATGGACTGATGCCCGTTCAGTAGATCCTCGAAGGCTCCAGTTGACTGCCTCCGGCAGGCTCCTCTGGGTCTGGCTCTCACGATTATGGACTGGCTGGCGCTCTGCCCTAGAGGCCAATTAACCCGGTATGTCTATTAGCAGATTCATTTTCCTCCTGAGCGCCTGATATCACCCGTAAAATAGGTGCAATGTCCTTAGCAAATTGCCCCGGCATGGTTTGGAAGGAGGAGAACATGAGGGGTGGCGCTTCACTGGTCTGGCTAGTGCTGCTGCTCTCCATTTCGGTTCAAGGCCAGTCTTACCAACAGGGAACAATTGTGAAATGGGATACTGAGGCCTACGGGAGCACCAAGTTTCATCCTCTGAATGCAGTTGTCTACTACGTTCAGGTTGCCGATACCGTCTATCGGGTAACCCGCAAAAACAAGAAACCAGAAAGCGACCTAGCGAGCGGACAGGAAATCCAGTGTCGTATCGAGAAGGATCAGATGTTCGTTGTCAATGGACAGAAAAAGGAAGTCAAGTTCTCCATCGTGATGAAGACTCCCATCCCCAGAACGTCTGCAGCTTCTGGACAAGAGATGTTCAATACCTATTGCGCCGTTTGCCATGGGAAGGATGGGAAAGGCCATGGCCCAGCCGCTGCTGCACTCAAAGTGCCTCCACCAAACCTAACTATGCTGTCGCTGCGCCATGGCGGGGAGTATCCGACCGCATACGTCGAGACCGTTCTTAAGTTGGGAGTTGAAACCTTCCAGGCGCACGGAGCCAAAGATATGCCCATCTGGGGACCTGTTTTGGGCGCGATTAGCGTAGATGCACCGGAGGCGGAGCTGCGGATTCACAACCTGAATCAGTACATCGAGTCCCTGCAGGCAAAATAAATGGGGAACAAATTGGAATTGCTGAAGTTGACTCTACGGAACCTGGAGAGTCGTTCTAGCAGGTTGTTACTCGCACAGAAACTGTCTCTCGTGCACACACTGCGGAAAGACATTGCCGCGACTCACGCCGCAGACTCCGAACCTTATCGCTCCGATGGGGAACGCTTCCGTCGCTGTTCGCGGGGCCAAATCAAGTGATTTCGCGTCGCTGCGTGCGCGGGCTCGGCTGGCGGCTATTGCCAGGCAGCTAGGGGTTGGGGTCGGAACGCAGTATTAACAACCGACAGCGCTTGCACTCCGCATTGGGCTACCGACCTCCGGTCGAATTCGAGCAGCAGGGCACGCGTGCATCGGCAGACTCT
>Ga0187769_10000521_pt1 | contig 21029 bp, 21 predicted proteins | sample 0116_SJ02_MP02_1_FD_133140 | JGI IMG/M metagenome (GOLD analysis project Ga0187769, IMG submission 133140) | Tropical peat soil microbial communities from peatlands in Department of Meta, Colombia - 0116_SJ02_MP02_10_MG | ecosystem: Environmental > Terrestrial > Soil > Wetlands > Peat | place... | reverse complement strand
TCAATGCGGCACCGCGCTGCTGCTTGCGCGTGAATGCGATCACGCCGGCCTGGTTTCTGGCGTGATCGCCTTCGACGGGTTGCGCGTGTCGGGGCGCCGACGCGGGCAGCGTCCTGTCTGAGGAAAGGAATCACGCCGCAGTCGGTCGGCCCGCGGCCTACCGCCACATGATTGCTCTGCTTCCAGGACGATTATCCAGGTCCCTTCGCGACGACGATCCTCCTCCGTCGAGAGCGATCATGGGCCGCACTCCGCGCTGGTGATTGCCTTCGGGGTGGAGCGATCGTGCCTTGACCTCCCGCCTGGCTCCTCCTCCCGCCGGAGGCAGCAGTGCGGCGATGGCGGGTCAGATGCTCGTATTGACGCGGTATTAGCGGTAACGGACAGGGCCCGTGCCGGCTGCTCCTGTCCCTCTCAGAAGCGAGACAGATCGCGGAGGGTCTACGGACTGCTGCTATGCCGTGACGGAGCGACACGATCACGGCAGTCCAGCGACCTCGCTGCCGCGGTCCGGGAGCCCAATCCAGGACTCCTACGACATCTCGCAAACGAGGAGAGCGCGCACCTCCTAGGTTCCTTGACACGCGGCCGCGCAGTCGCCCAACTAGTACGCAGGCGCTGGGCTCCGCGATGTTCGACGGCAAGCGCTGGGCTGCATCCGCGATGGAGCTCATCGTCTAGCCCAGCTTGCACGGCAGCGTGAGCGAGAAGCTCAAGCTCCCGGACGTGTGCTTTGACCCGCTCGTTCACCGCATGTGGCCGGTCTGCAAAGAAGCGCGGAGCTCGCTACCAAGGATCTGCTTCGAGCTCATCGCGAACTACGCAACCTGATCATGGACTGACCCGACGACGGACTGATCGCGGCCGCCGGTTCGATCGATGTCGGGATCGCCGACGGCGAGCTCTCTGCGCGCTAGACGCGCGAGTTCCAAGCACAGCTCGCGCCGACGATCGCCAAGCCGGAGGCTCGTCATGCGACAGGCTACCGTGATCCGTGCCTTTCGTCATGGCGAACCTGCTGACAGCGCGGCGTTGCACAACGGCCGTCGTTTTGGGGACGGCGCTGGTCTTTATCGTCGCTGGTGCGCTCGGGACGCGGTGGGCGCTCGTGGCGGGCGATGGATACCAGCAGGCGCTACCCCTGCATGTGCTGGCGGCCCGGATGTGGCGAGCCGGTCAGCTTCCGGTGTGGAACCCGTACGCCTTCTCTGGGTCACCGTTGATGGCCGACGGGATCGCGGGGGTCTGGTATCTGCCGAATGTCCTCTTCCTTGTCCTGCCGCCCGTTGTCGCCGACAACGTGACGCTGGTGGCGAGCTTCGCCGTTGCCGCGGCCGGTGCGTACGTCTTCGCTCGCCACGTCCGTACGCACGGTACACCGTGCGCGCCGCGTCAGGATCGCCAGCTGAGAACCGCGCCCTGACACCAGCGTCCACAACGACGCGCGGTGCCTCCTGCGCCTGCCGTGGCTCGCCTTGCGGCTCGTGAAGGCTGGGTCGATACCGCGCGTTCGCTTTATCTCGGATGGGCTTTGGTGGGCGTGCCGCGTTCGCCTCACGCTAGTGATGGGGACCGGCGAGCAGCTCACGTTCGAGGGTGCGGACGATGACTGCTTGCGCAGTTTCGGGGGTCCAGCCGCAGCGGTCCATCAGGGCACGCAGTGTGTCGGGTGAGGCGATCGCGAACGCGATGTCGGCGGACGTGGTCCGCGGTCAGTCCTGGCCGCCCAGGTGCCTTTGGGGACGCCGTCGCCGAGGCCTTGCCGCGGTCCTTCACGGCGGCCGTGCTCGAGCTGCTCCAGGAACGCCGCGACATCCGGCTCGGCGGGGGCGGTGGCAGGCAAGACGTCGATCAGCGGCACTGCTCGTGTCAGCCGGTTGGCGACGCGGCGCGGGTTTGCAGCGCGGCCGGGAACGCCGGGATGATTTCGCGCGCGAAGCGTTGCAATTGCTCTTCGCCGCCGGCGACCTGAAGCAGCACGTACTCAGCGCCGGCGTTATTCAACGTGCTGAGTTTGGCGCAGAGCTGGTCGGGTGTCCCGTAAAGGGCGTGCTCCTCGGTCGCTTCGGCCTTGTCGGCGTAGGCGAGTACATGCGAGCCACCTTTGGCTCCGGGCGCACTCGAGACCGCCACCGTGCGCTGGGTGTACTTGGCGAGGCGGGCGAGCGCAGCCTCTGCGTCCTCGGCATTGTCGGCGACGTAGAGTTGGCGTGCGACGGCAACCTGCAGCGGATTGAAAGGCTGTCCGTGCGCAGCGCGTTCGGCGCGATATAGAGCGATCCGTTCGCCGATCTGCTGTGCGGAGGCGTATTGATCGAGGATTAGATTGAACCCGCGTTTCGCGGCGCGGCGGATGGATGCCGTGGTAGCCGCGGCGACCCAGACGGGCGGGTGTGGTCGTTGGGCGGGTGGCGGCTCGACCACGATGTTCTCGAAGCACCAGAAGCGGCCGCGATGCGAGAAGCGCGCACGTGTGAGCCAGGCTCGAGTGATGACTTCGATCGCTTCTTCGAACCGTGCGTCTGCTTGCTCTGGGGGGATTTGAAAGCCGTTGAACTCGTTGTGCCGGTAGCCCTTGCCGATGCCGAAATCCAGCCGTCCGCCGGACACGAGGTCCAGGGTTGCGGCCTCTTCTGCGAGGAGTACCGGGTTGTGCCATGGCAGCACGATCACCGCCGAGCCAAGCCGAAGGCTGCTGGTACGCATCGCAAGACACGTTAGGAGGAGCAGGGTCGCTGATGCCTGGTTCCAACCGGTGAAGTGATGTTCGACCAGGAAGCTCGATTGAAAGCCAAGCTGCTCCGCGGTTACGTTGAGGGCCACATAGTCGCGGAAGGCTCCGCCCGCCTCGGCGGGAAGGTCGGTGCTGGTGGGTTGGGCCGAGCTGATGAGACCGAACTGCATGGGCTCTAGGACCTCGCGATGTCCGAGGACGCGGCGGGTGCAGGGATCGCGTGCAGCCTCCAGGTGGTGGGCAGACCTTTCAGGGCGTGTTCGCCGGTGAACTCGACCGCGCCGCCGGATATGAGCTCGCGTACCACGCTGGAGGCGAGGATCTCGTCCGACTGTGCCATCGCGGCGATCCGGGCGCTGACGTGAACGGTCAGCCTGTGGATCTCGCCGCGGGCGATCGTGCACTCGCCGGTGTGAAGCCCGGCCCGGATCCGCAGTCCGAGTCGGCTCACCTTGTCGCGAATCGTGCACGCGCACTCGATCGCAGGTCCCGGGTGTGCGAAGATCGCCAGCGGGCCGTCGCCGGTATGCCGGATCGCGCGCCCGTGATGGTGGTTCAGCTCGTTTGGGATCAGCCCGTCGGGCTGGCAGATCAGACGCTCCCAGGCGTCGTCACCGATACGGACCAGATGCTCAGTTGAGCCAACGATGTCGGTGTCCAGAACCGTCGCGATGGTCCTGCCCTTGCGATTCTCCATCGATCGTGGGACCGAGCCGCAACCGAAGGCGTCAGCGCGGCATGGCCGGCGACGGTGCCGCACGAGCAGATGATGGTTGTGGCGGGCTTGTGCTGTGGACACGACCGTGTCGTAGCGGTCGGCTGCGGACGGCACGTCGATCCGCGCGCGACCCGGAAGCGACCCCGGCGGATGCGGTTCGCCCGTGAGCGCGAGCTCGGCCAGATCAACCGTTTCGATCAGAGCAGCGGTGGGGGCCGTGGCGGCGGGCAGCGCGGTCAACGGCCGCGCGGGCGCGTCCGCCAGATCGCCGGCCCGGTTGCGCAGACGCTGGGCACGCACGAGTGCCGGACGAGAGGTGCGGTGGTCGCCGGCGTGATTCATGACTTGATCTCCTTCGGATGCACGGAGGGGTGGGCGGGTGCTCCAGCAGCCGGCGCGAGCCACGCAGCATCGATTAGCCGCTCGGACGGAATGCCGAGCCGATCGCAGTGCAGTCGCAGAACGGTGTGCGACGGACCCTCGAACAGGCACAGGACGAACTCGTCGCGTACCAGCACGAGCGTCCCGAGGTGCGCTACCGCATCGACGCGGTGGTCCGAGCAGGACATCGCGGCTGCGCTGGCGAGCCGTTCGAGCTCGCCTTTCCTGACTCCCGGCCAGTAGCACTTGGCGATGTACAGCATCGCGGCGAAGCCTGCCCGGCAGGCGTTTCAGAACCATCTCAAAGCGATCTCAGCGGGCCAGCCGTCCAGGCTACGCTCCTGTTCGGGATACTTCGGTGCGGTGGATGCGGTGGTCGAGTTCGGGGTTCTGGGGCCGCTGGAGGTGCGGTTCGATGGCGTGCCGCGGCCGCTTGGTGGGCCGCGTCAGCGGGCGCTGTTGGGGATGCTGCTATGCGACGCCAATCGGGTGGTCTCGCGCGACCGGCTGATCGAGGAGCTGGTCGGCCGCGAGGCGACCGATCGTCCCGACAATGTGCTGAGAGTGCAGGTGTCGCGGTTGCGTAAGGTGCTCGCGGACGGTGATGCGGAGCCGCGGCTGATCGCGCGGTTTCCGGGTTATCTGCTGCGGGTTGAGCCGGGCGAGCTTGATCTGCACCGGTTCGAGTATCTTGCCCGAGCAGGGGCGCAGGCGAGCGGGTCGGGGGATCACGGGCGGGCCGCTGCGGTGTTGCGTGAGGCCGAGGGGCTGTGGCGTGGGCGGCGGGCGCTGGCAGATCTGGAGTTCGAGTCGTTCGCAAGGCCGGAGATCGACCGGCTCGAGGAGCTGCGACTGGGCGTGGTTGAGCGCCGGGTCGATGCGGAGCTGGCGCTCGGGCGCCATGCCGAGCTGGTGGCGGAGCTCGAGGAGCTGGCGGGTGAGTGGCCGCTGCGAGAGCGATTCCGCGCTCAGTTGCTCCTGGCGCTGTACCGGTGCGGCCGGCAGACGGATGCGCTTGAAGCCTACCGGCGGGCGCGGGACCATCTGGTTGACGATTTCGGGCTGGAGCCCGGGGAGGAGCTCCGGGATCTGCAGGCGCAGATCCTGCGCCACGACCCGCGGCTGCGAGCACCCGAACCCGAGCGGACATCCGTTTCGCTTCCGTCGCGCGGGGTGACAATCATCGGCCGCGAGGGCGAGCTGGACGAGATTGCGAGCCTGCTCGGCGACCCGGCGGTCTCGTTGTTGACGCTGACCGGGACCGGCGGGATCGGTAAGACGACGCTCGCGCTCGAGGCCGCCCGCCGCGCGGCGCACAGCTTTCATGACGGTGCGGACGTGGTGTGGCTCGCCTCGCTGGTGTCAGAGCAGCAGGTCCTGACAGAGCTCGCCCGCGTCCTCGGGATCGAGCTGACCGGACAGGAAACCGCGCTAGTAACGCTCACGCGCGTGCTCGCCCGCCAGCAGCGGCTGGTAGTGCTGGACAACCTCGAGCACCTGCTCGGCGCCGCCCCGTCCGTCGCCCAGCTGGCCGGCGACTGCCCCCGGGTCAAGCTGCTGGTCACCAGCCGCGCGCCGCTGCGCGTCGGGCTTGAGCGCGTGCTCCAGGTGCAGCCGCTGGCTGTCCCGGTAGGCGGCGTGGATACCTCGGCTGAGCGCCTGCGCGCCACCGCCGCGGGAGCCCTGTTCGTGGAACGGGCTCGGACGGCCGACCCGCACTTCGCGCTCCTAGAGCCCGACGTGGAGCCCGTGAGCGAGCTGTGCCGGTACCTCGGCGGGGTGCCGTTGGCACTGGAACTCGCTGCGGCGCGTACCGCTGTGCTCGCACCGCAGGCGATTCTGGAGCGCGTGCGCGCCAGCGCCGAGCTACTCGGCCCCGCGCGTCGTGACGCGCCCGACCGCCATCACACGCTGCACGCCACGATCGACTGGAGCTACCAGCTGCTCAACGCCGGCGAGCGAACGCTGTTCACGCGGCTGGCGGTGTTCGCTTCGGGGTTCACGGCGGACGGCGCCGAGGCCGTCGGGGGCGATCTGGAGCTGTCGGTCGTCGATGGCCTCCAGGTCCTGCTCGACCACGGTCTTATCCACCGCGCCAACGCCCGGGAGGGCGCCCGGTTCGCCATGCTCGAACCGATCCGCGCGCACGCGCTTGGACTGCCGCGGGCCGGTCCCGGCTATGACGATTTCATTGATCTGTGCGCCCGTTACCACGCAACCTTCGCAGCGCAAGCGAGCGCCGGCTTGCGCACACACGATCAGCTGCGCTGGCTCGACCGGCTCGATGAAGAGCAGGCCAACCTACGCGCGATTCTGCAGGCCGCCCAGACCGAGTCGCAGATTGACGTCGGGCTGCTGATCGCCGCGGCGCTCGCGTACTACTGGCCGCTACGAGATCTATCGCCGGAGCTCGTACCGTGGCTTACCCGAGCGCTCGATGCCCGACCGGACGGCGATGGGACCATCCGGGCATGGGCGCTCTACGCGCTCGGATTCTCCGCCCAGCACATCGGAGAACTCGAGCAACACGTGGCATGCCTGCAGGCGTGCCTGGCGATCTGCGAAGCGCACCCGCACAGCCGGCTCGAGGCATGTTGTGAGGCCGGGCTCGCGTTCCGCTTTTACCATCGAGGAAAGCTTGACGAGGCGCTGGTTCATCGTACGCGCGCATTGGCGCTGGCCGGCGAGGTGGACGAGCCGGTAATCCGTGCGATCGTGCTGGTCAACGTCGCGGGATGCATCCCGGACGCCCGCGTCGATGCGCAGGCGGGCTACCGCGATGCACGAACGCTCATCGGCGAAGCAGACCAGCTGTTCGAATCAGTCGGGAGTCGCAGCGGTCGCTGCTATGCGAAGCATGGGCTCGGCTCCGCAGCATGGCTAGCCGGCGACTTCGCGGCAGCACGAACCCACCTCCAGCAAGCCCTCGCACACGCGGAGGCAATCCGCGCCCCTGGTCAGGCGGCGTGGATTCGGCTCAACCTTGGGCTGGCTGAACTCGGCGACCGCCGCACCGCCGAGGCCCGAGCCCAGCTGAGCGCCGCTGTTGTCGGCCTTATCCGCGGCGGGAACACGACACTGGCACGCAACGCGATGACCGGCCTCGCCGCACTCGCCGCCCGCGAGGGCGCAGCAGACGAAAGCGCTCGGGTGCTCGACGCAGCCCAACTGCTGTCAAACGAGCCCCGAACCATCACCGAGGGCCTTCTGTACGACCGGTACCTGCGCGACATCGCGTCACCCGGGCCGAACAACAGCCGCTGCGCTGAGCTCGACGCAATCCTGGAGGAGATCGGTCAGGACGCGGCAGCGCACGCCGGCGAGCTCGCGAGCGCTTGACCGCACCCGTCCGACGCACAACGGCGCGACCAACCCTCAGATCCGCGAGCGGCGGCGCCGACGGCCTGAGGAACGTCACGCCCTGGCAGATCGCGACCCGATGCCGCTGACACTCGTCGGAGACAACCACCAGGACCCTGCCATAGCCGCCTGAGGGATGATGGAGTCATGACTGCAGGCGGTGAGTACTTCTGCAGTATCGCGACAACGCGGCAGTTGCTCGAGCCGGCGGATGTCGGCCTGCAGGCCGTCGACGAGCGCGAGATCGGCCAACGGCGGGCCTCGCCAGAGCCCCACCGCCTCGCGCAGCCGTACCGCCCCAGCGGCGGGCTCTCCAGCGGCGATCAGCGCCTGCCCGTCGCCAACCAGCCGCTCGAACACCGCCAAGTCAAGCTGATCGCCGGCGAGCTGCAGGGCATAGCCGCCCGGGCGGGTCTGAAGCACCGAGTCCCCGCCACCGGCCAGCAGATCGCGCCGCAGACGCGAGATCGCGACCCGCAGCGCGTTCGCCGCGCCCGCTCGGCGGCCCTCACCAAACAGCCCATCGAGCAGCTGCTCGGTCCCCAGCAGCTGATTCGCGCGCAGCAAAAACAGCGCCAGCAGAGTGCGCTGGCGCTCGCCGCCGAGCCGGACCGGCGCGCCACCGCGGGACACCTCAAGCGCGCCCAGCACGCAAAACCGTAATGCCCCGTCCGGCCCACTCGCCATCGCCGCGATTATCCCGCGCCCCAAGCCAGCGCCGCGCGCAACACGCGCCGGTCCGGGCCTGTAACGCGATCGTCACCGATCGGTAATCGCGCCGGCGGATGCTGCGCCGCGACGGATCGCACCCCGCGATCCACGACCCCGAAAGGCCTTTCGATGAACCACCATCTCACCGCCGCGCTTGCCGCCCCCCAAATCGCCCAGCAACGTCGCGACGCCGATCACCACCGCGCCGCGCTGCCGCTGGCGGCAGCGAAGCCCGGGCCCCGACGATGGGCACTCGTGCAGGTGTGGGATGGTGCAGTGCTTGCCAGCTTCGACCATGAAACCAGCGCACGGGAGGCGATGACTGGGGTCGACGACGACGAGGTCGTGGCGCTGTGCGTCGGCACATGACACAGCCAAGCCCTCCGCTCCGCGCTCCGCGGGGGGGGTCGGCGACCGTGCACGCGCAGCCCCAGCTTGCCGACGGCCTGCAGGCAAGCCCGCTCCCGCTACCACAACCACCGGTTGACTCCCAGTGAAAGTTACGCGATTCAACACTCGCTCCATGAACGACCGCTCCCAAACGCCACCTGTCGCTGACCGGGACGTGACCCGGCCCGTTCGAACACCACTCCGCTGCCTTAATCCGGAAGAGCGAGCAGTGTTCACTGCCAGCCTCCCGCCGGAGGCGGCCAGCGAGACGTCTGCCGAGCGGCAACTGCGAGCGGCGATCGCCACGCGACTCGAGCGTGGCGACACGCTCGACACCGTCGAGCGCGAGCTGATCGCGCCCTCCGGCCTGTCAGAAGAACAGCGGTCCGCGCTCTGGCTCTACGCGTGGTCGCACCCGAACCATCGGGCAGTCAGCCAGCCGCGGCTCCCAGTCTGGGCGGCGCTGGGAAAAGCGCTGCTGACCCTCATCGGGCTCTACCGCTACTGACCGGCCGATCGACGATACCCCAACCGCGGGGCAGCTGACACACGGGCGGCATCGGACAACAGCGGTGAGCCCCGCTCCTGGCGTGGGACTTGCCAGCAGACGGGCGAACGTCGTCGGCAAGCATCTGCCGCGAAGCAGCAACCGGCAACACAGCCCCGTGCGTACCGCGAGCGCGGTTATCGCTCCGCCGGATGAGCAAGACGCACTCGCAGCGACGGCATGACCGCTCGCGCCGCAAAGCAGCCACACCACGACGAGATCTCGGCCGGCAACACGTTGCTGCTTCCGGACAACCTCAGCCACGCGCCGCCACGCGCCGCCGTGACCGCTCTCAGCTCGAAGGAGTCGTGCGGCTCCGCGATTGCGCGGCCTCGCACTCGCCCGGTCTCAGGAGCGCGACGGCGATTCACGCGGTGATTGCTTTCGACGGCGAGCAATCACGGGACGCGGGCGGCCCGCGTGATCGCTCTGAGCGAAAAGGAGTCGCGAGGTTGCCGACGACGCCGCTTCTGCTCGTGGTGGGGAGCGGCCACGATGCCGCTACCCGTATAGATAGGCGTAGACCGACAATGCCGTCGTCCGCCGTTGAGACCTGCTCCGGTATCGCCACGGGTATGCCGTGCGCACCGGCGACGCACCTCGTTTGCGCGGTTAGTAGGGCGCGCCCGTGGACTCCTGAATTGCCGGGCGGATCCAGCGGTCTCACGCCCGCGTCGACGCCGATGCTGCTAGCCCGTAGCGACAGCCATCCATGCTCGGCGCTCGGTGCTGTCACCCCATTCGGGTGATGTCGGCGATCCGGTGTCCCGAGAGACTCGATCCGATCAACCGCTTCTTGGACCGGGGGGTCGAATCGGCATGTGGATCTTTGGGCTGTCGGCTGTTGGCTGGACGGCCGCTGGCGTCGTTTTTCTGATCATCTGGGTATTGATCGCGTTCTGGCCGGCTCGTGTTGCTAGGCGCAAGGGGCACAGCTTCATCGGTTACTTCATCTTCAGCTTGATCTTTTTCCCGCTCGCACTGATCACCGCCTACCTGGTACGCGATCGCACAGCACCGGGATACTGATCCCGACGCCAGGATCGGTCTTCAGGACGAGCTGTCGAGGCCGGTCCCATGGCCCAGGCTTGCAGCGTGGGTGCGTCCGTCCCGGCGTAGTAAACGCTCGAACTATGAGAACGAGCTAGCGGCCGGGCCGCTCAGGCAGTTCGCATGGCTGCCCCTATTAGCCCAAGGCAGCCGTCTCGGCCCGCGTCCGAACGCTGCTGGGTTCGGCAGAATCAAGCGCCAGCTCTCTGTCACGCCCAGCTGCTGGCGAGTGATTTCGCCGGTGGCTGGAGCGGGAGCACTGTTGGTGGGCGAGGAAGAGGGTAGCTGTGGGTTCTCGACGTGAGGCCGCTTTGGCGATGCGACCGGAAACCCGGTTCGCTGGCGTTTGGGGGGTTGGCCTTAGACCATCGTTCACCCGCTTGGGGTGATGGCGATGCAACGGGGAAGTGGTTGGATCGGTCGGGCGATCCGGGCGCGGGGCGAAAAGCCCGGGCCCCAAACGGGAGCGTGGAGTGAGCAGCGATCTAGTCGACATCTTCCTGCTGTCCCTGGTGGCGATGTTCAACCCGACGCTGCTCGCGGCGGCGACGATCATGATGCTGATGCCAAGCCCCAAACGGCTCATGCTCGGCTACCTGCTCGGCGCCTACACGACCAGCATCACGTGCGGCTGCGTGATCGTGTTCGCGCTGGGCGGTTCGAGCAGTGAGACGAGCAGCGCCAAGCACACGATCAGCCCCGCCATCGACATCGTCGTCGGGCTGCTCAGCCTGGCGCTCGCGTGGGTGCTCCGCACCGGGCGCGACCAGCCCTACCAGGCCCGCCGACGGCAGAAGAAAGAGACAGAGCTGGCCGCCAAGCGCGAGGCCGGCAAGCCGACCGAGTCGCTGCCGCTGCGGATGCTGGGCAAGGGCGATCCAAAGGTGACGTTCCTCGTCGGAGCCGTGCTGAGCTTCCCTGGCGCCTCATTCCTCGCCGCGATGGATCACATCCACAAGCTAAAGGCGGGAACCGCCGCGAGCGTGCTGCTGATCCTCTACTTCTGCATCATGCAGCAGATCATCCTCGAGCTCCCCCTGCTCGGGTATGTGTTCGCTCCCGACAGCACGAAGGACAGAGTCGACCGCTCCAAAGCCTGGATGGCACGCCGAGGCCGAACCGTGGCCGTGATCGGCGCCGCCGTCATCGGCCTCTGGCTTCTCATCACCGGCGTCGTCGCGCTGGCGTAGCGAGTTGGTCGCCAACACCGCGGTCGTGCCGAGCCGGTCATCACGTTCGGGCGAACGCGACGCGCTGCTGCTCTTAGCCGAGTCGGGTGGCCTCGGGGTGCGATCCCCCGGGCCACGCGACTCAGCCCAAAGGAGAAGGCCGCGCGGGGCCGCCGAGTGTCCGCATCGTGGCCTTAGTCGGGAGGTATCTGGCGCGACGCGGGTTCGCGGTGGCCGTCCCCCTGGGCCTGGTGGTTGGGACCACTGGGATCAACCGCGAAGGCGCCTCGGCCGCCTCTGGCCTCCCACACCGCCCCGAATGCGGCGCCGAGCACGATGACACTGCCGATGAGGATGAACCAGGTTAGGAAGGTGAACACGACGCCGACCGTGCCGTACGTCTTGCTGTCGTCAATGACTGTCGTCGAGAAGTAGAGCGACGAGAAGAAAGCGAGAACGACCCAGAGAAGCGCTGTGACGAGGGCTGGCCGGACGAGACGGCGCCAGGGCACCCGGCCGTCCAACAGGAAGTGCATCGTCCAAAAGAAGAAGAGCGTCGCAATCACGAACGTCAGCAGTGCCTGAACCGCCGGCCCGGCCGCCCTCCGCTCGGGGTGGTCGATGATGCCTCCGCGACCAACACTCCGAGCACGACGACCGCCCACAGGACGTACCGCGGGAGGTCGCGCCATCCCCGGTGCTCCTGGTCGAAGAGGCGCTCATAGACCACCTGGAGCGAGGCCACCACGGCCACGATCCCGGCGAACGAAAAGAGCAGTCCCGTCACGATTGGCACGACGGCGTGCGACGGCGTATTGCGGAACCGGGTCTCGACGATGTGGGCGCCGCGGCTGTTGAGACCGAGGTGGCGGCTCAGGTCGTCGTCGATTCGCGTATCCGCCAGCGAACTCAGAACGATGATGAACGGAAGCACCGACCACAAAAGCTCGGCACCGAAGATCGTCGTCCAATCGAAGAAGTGGAGCGCCTTCAGTTGCGTGACGATGTCCCCGACCCATGATCCCTCGTATCGAGCGCGGGCAGCACCGACCTGACGGCGCGCCCGGTCTCTAACCGCGCGTCCGTCTCGACGCTCGGGAGGCAGATCACTTGGACCAGCAGACGGGGTCATCCGAGTGCCCGACCACAGTACCCGACGGGGGCGCGGGACCTACGGCAAATCATGTCCGAGACACCCAGGCTGGCCGGGTCAAGCTTGAATCGAGGACACCCGCAATGATCGAGACGCAGCGGTATGCGGTTTACCGCCCCTTTCCCTGGAAGCAGCAGCGGCGCGGACCGGACGGCGTTGGTGAGACCCGCTTCTCTCGCGCCGCGGTATCTCGTCAGCAGTCCCTGGGACGCTCGCTTTGCGCGGAATCCAAGCAGGCGTCCGACTGCGTGCCAACAGCTCGGGTGTTGGCAATCGGGTCGAAGCAGAACTCTGCGGCTGTGCCGTGGCTCCCGCTTCGTCGCCGCACGGGCGGTCAGCTACCGACTGCTGGTTGGCCGCGTCGCTCAGGTGGCGGAGAAGTGCGACCTCGAGGCCACGGCGCAGGCCACGCGCCTCGTAGTTCGTGAGTCCTACGCGAGTAAGGGTGGACGGTTCTGATCGTCGAGCCCGACCGCCAGGGACAGTGCCGGACCTCGATCGTTGCGCCGGTCTTGCAGGCGACGACCGGCAGCCTTCGGAGCTGACACGCACAGCAGGGAATCGGGAGCGAGGGCAGGAACAGTGTGCGGGTCCTCGAACGTGGCTACGGCGTTGCATGCCCGCGACGCCTTCGGCCACGCAGGCGCCAGCATGGACAGGCTTGAGCGATACCAGCGACGTACACAGACGCCGCTTGACGTGCTGGCGCTCGTGACGCTTTGGCTGGTCGCCGTACCGCCGGCGAAACTCGGGATGGACACGGCCGTGGCCGTGACCCTGCGAGCCGCGCTCTCCGTCGTGTACGCGCTCGACTTCGCGATCCGCGTAGCACTCGCCCCCGAGCACCGTCGGTACTTCCGGACCCACCGTCGTTTCCTTATCGTGGTGATACTGCCCGCGACCCGCCTGGTCTTCAGCTTGCGCCTGCTCGGCTCGGGGTTCCGGCGCGGGGACCTACGGGAATTCGGGGCCGTCGCTCTCGCTCTGTTTCTCAACGGCGCGACGATCGTCTACTTCTACGAACACCACGCCCACGGCGCGAACATCCACACCTACGGCGAGGCGCTGTGGTGGGCGGTCGTCACCGTCAGCACCGTCGGCTACGGCGACTTCTATCCGGTCACGCCCGGAGGCCGGGTGACAGCCGTCATGCTGATGGTGCTCGCGTTCACGGTCCTCGCCGTCGTCACCGCCCAGATAGCCGCGAGCTTCATCGAGCAGGCGCAGTCACAACGGGGCGCCAAAGCGCCAGCAGAGCGAGGCCCCACGAGCTGACAACCCTGCCTCTCGGCCGGCAGCTCGCGGCGCCGACGACAGTAAGTCGGGGCTACAAGGAGCACCGAGTCGTCTCGCCGGGGGGTGTTCCCAACGCCGTCCGGCGCGAGACCCGGTGCAAATCGACCAAGGCGGCGCTCGTCCCGCACGAGATCGATCGTCTTGTCAGGTTGCATCTTCGGTCGGCTCGGTGCCCGCGGCCTCTTCGCCTCGGGCTCTGAAGACGGCGATGACCGCTATCACCAGGTAGCCGAACGCAGCCACCTTGGGAACGATGATCGCGAGCAGGATGGCGCCGAGGAAGGCAGCGGTGTTCGGGGTCGCCGCGAGCGTGACCGCGTTGATCTCTTGATCGCTCACGTCTGGCTTGAGGAGCTTGCGGTCGCGCAAGATCGCGCCCCACAGCGCGCTGATCAGAGCCGACGTGACGAACAGCGAGATCCCGTAGAACACGACGGCCGCACGTTCAGCATCGCTGTTGCGGATCGCCTCGGCCACGAGCCTGGTCGGGAACGGCAAGAACGCCACCGCCATCAGCAGCAGCAGGTTGATCCGGATTACCGGGCCGTTCGCGTACCGAAGGCGTCTGAAGATTCCGTGGTGGCCGAGCCAGATCGCGCCGATCGTTAGGAAGCTAGTCGCGTAACCCAGGTACCCGGGCCATTCGTGACCGATGCCGTGCCACAAGTCGTGGAACGCCGATTCGGGAACCGCCAGATCGAGCACCAGCAGCGTGATCGCGATCGCGAACACACCGTCACTGAACGCCTCGGTTCGGCCCGTTTCCCATCTTCTGGTCACACCCGGCGGTGGTTCGACGTACGCCGCGCCGACCCTCTGTTGCTTGTCATCTCTTCTCGCGGTCAACGCGTGCGCCGCGCTACCGCAGCCGACTGCCGCGGGCCGCGCGGACAGAGACTGTCAGATCCCTGGTTGGCAACCGGAGGTGTGCCCCCTGGACGGCGCGCGCCGGCGGCTCTCGATCCAGCTGCACTTCCGGGCGCCGAGCAAACGGGTCGCGCGGGCGCCACAACCGCAATAGGGGTCAAGCACCAGCGCCCCCACCGAGCGCAGATCCGGTCGGGCAGACCTGCATCCGCGGGCCGCAGTGGTATCTCGGCGTCGGCACCGCCAGTCTCGGAATGCGCGGGGAGCAGAACGCTCGCCTGCCTCGCCACCACGCGTTCCAGCCCTGGTCGCGTTCGTGGCGAGGAGCGCGTCGCTGATCACGACTGGGCCGACACCTGCATTCGGGCTCGCGCGCTCGCGTGTATCGGGTACTGACGGTGTCCACGTGGCCGCCTTTGTTCCGACAGCAGTCACGCTGAACGGCTGGCAGAGCGTCCACGTCGTGGCTCGTTTGGTCACACAGCAGCGGCGCGGTCGGCCGGGCGACCTAGCCGCTACGAGCATCAAGATGTCGAGCCTGGGGTTGGCTGCTGTTCCGCCGAGTCGAATCGGAAGCGGCGTCCGTATCCAGCGGCCAGTCCGTAGCTGTTGCTGGTCGGGCGTTGGCGAAGCGCGGCGCCGAGAGCTGGCGGTCGTGTGAGCAGCCTCCCGTTGTCCTGAGGGCACGGGGCGGAGATCTCGGACGGCCACGAGCCCGGAGGCGACGCGGCTACCGCGCCATTTGGATCGTCGGCCGATCAGCGCGCTGGCGCGCCCCTCGGCGCCGTCGCGCTGGTCAAGCTGGTGCGAGCCGCGCGACCGGTGTCCGCGCGTCGTAATCGGCATCGCCGGCTCGCGCGACTTTGCGCGTGATTGAAGCGGTAGCCCGGTCGGCACTGGAGCGAAACAAAGCTTACGTTCAATCGTCGACGGGATATGCTGGGCGGCGGCGCACCCTCGGAGGGAAGGAGGGCGAGGTTGGAAAACGAACGGGGTTCTCGATGGTGGCGACTGGCGGCTGCGACGCTGGTCGGCGCGCTTTTCCTGGCCGGCCCGATCGCCGGCTCCCGGGCCGCAGAGCAGTTGTTCAACGAGTCGTTCGTCTACCCGACGGTAACGCTCCCCGGATTGACGGTCGGCCACTCGGGTGGCGGCCACCCGTTCCAGCAGGTGTGCCTGACCGCGTCGACCAACTCCTCCCAGACCCCGATCCCCGGCTGCTCGTCCGGCCAGGCGGCAATTCCCGCAGGCGGCGACCCGTCCGGCGCCGGCGCACTCAGACTCACCGACAACGAAGGCAGTGTTGCCGGCTTTGTCCTGTACAACGTGCCGCTGCCGCTGACTGGGGGCCTCGATGTCCACTTCGACCTCTACTCCTACGACACCACGACCGCCGGCCTTGGGCCGGCAGACGGTGTGTCGTTCTTTCTCGTCGACGGCAGCACGAACCTGACGAAACCGGGTGCCGCCGGCGGCAGCCTCGGGTACGCGCAGCAGACCCGGGTCGACGGGGTGGCCGGCGGGTACCTCGGCGTCGGGCTCGACGAGTGGGGCAACTTCACGAACGATGGAGAGGGACGCGGCGCGGGCTGCCCGACCGGGTCCGCGTACGCGGGGGGAGTCCTTCACAAGAACTGGGTTGGCGTGCGAGGGCCCGGCGACGGCACGAATGGCTACTGCCTGCTGAAGGCGGTCGCGGTAAATGGTGACTCGCTCGCGCATCCCAGACCTCGCAGCTCCCGCCGCACACGCGCGGCCCGTCGCCGGGGTTTGGATCGAATTGTCGGATGCGCCTGATGGCGAGGATCTGAGCGGGTTGGCGCGGGTGCGGGTGACGCACCCGTTTCATCCGTGGGCCGGTCGGGAGTTGGAGTTCGTCAAGCGCCGGCGCAATTGGCGGGCCGATCGCGTGTATGTGCGCGATGCTGCGGGCGAGTTGGTCTCGTTGCCCGCGGAGTGGACGGATGCGGTCCCGGAGGATCCGTTCGTCGTCGTGGCCGGCGGACGCGCCCCGTTTCATCTCGATGGGCTGCTGTCGGTGGCGGAGCTGGTCGCGTCGCGCGTCGCGATGCGGCGGTCTGCTGGGCAGCGCGGCGGCCGGGGCTGAGCAGTTCCGCCGTCAAGCGGATTATGCCGCTTCTGTCAGCGCGCTTATGCCGCTGCTGATGCACGGGCCAGTTGCCCAAACCGTTGCCGACACCGAGTCCGGATTGATGGGAGCCCGTGATTCGCGACGTAACCGGGGCTCGCGCTAGGCATTCCCGAGTGGTTCCGTCCGACCCGTGGCGCATAATTAGCTGGACATTGGTTGCAGAGAGGAGCGGTATGGCTCGGCGGGCACGTGACGGCAAGGCGCAGGAACTGGCGGCATCCAGGACGCTGAACCCGCGTCCGGAGGCGGTCGTCGATGAGGCGTTTGGGTCCTCGGAGTTCTTCGACGCGCGGGATCTGGTGCAGGTCAAGTACGAGATGGTGCGCCGGGTCGAGGCCGATGGTGTCTCGGTGAGCGCGGCAGCCGGCGCGTTCGGGTTCTCGCGCCAGTCGTACTACTCGGCGGCGCGGGCGTTGGCCGATGAGGGGCTTGGGGGGCTGGTGCCGTCAAGGCCGGGGCCGCGGGGCGCGCACAAGCTGACTGATGAGGTGCTCGATCATCTCGAGCAGCTGCGGCAGGCCGATCCGGCGCTCGGAGCGGCGCAGCTGGCGGCCGTGGTCGCCGAGCGGTTCGGGGTCACGGTTCATCGCCGCTCGGTGGAGCGCGCGCTCGCCCGCCGGGAGGCCGCCAAGCGGGGCCCGAAAAGTGGCTGAGCTTGCCAAGGGCGAGGGGCTGGAGGATGCGGGCGCGCTTGTGGCCTGCTATGAGCGGCTGCGCAAGGCGGTGCTGTCCGGCGATGCCGGTGGCTGGCGGCTCGGGCACGGGGTGCTGTGCGCCCGCGGGATGGTCGGCTGGATGAGCGCGGTCGGCTCGCTCGCCCCACCAGCGGGCGGCGGCAAGCTCGTGGCGCCGTCTCAGCCCGAGGGTGCTGGACCGTCGAGCGGTCGGCCGGTGTCGCTGCCCGCCGCCGATCAGGTCGTTGCCGTGCTCACCCAGATGGTGCTGCCGCTCGCAGCCTGAACGTCTCACACACGAATGTGTCACACCACCGGTCACATCACTGTCACACCAACGATCACGAAGGAGAAGCGATGAACGATCAGAGTAAGGTGACCGCCGATCATCTGCGCCGCGACGCGTACCTATATGTCCGTCAGTCGAGCCTGTATCAGGTCGCCAACAACACCGAGTCCTCGCGCCGTCAGTACGACCTGCGTGGCCGCGCGGTCGCGCTCGGCTGGCCGGCCGAGCGGGTGATCGTGATCGACGTCGACCAGGGCCAGTCCGGCGCCTCGGCCGCTGACCGCGAGGGTTTCCAGCGGCTGGTCGCCGACGTGTCACTGGGCAAGGCCGGGATCGTGCTTGGCCTGGAGTGCTCCCGCCTGGCGCGCAACAACGCCGACTGGCACCGCCTGCTTGAGCTGTGCTCACTCTCGAGCACACTGATCTGCGACGAGGACGGGCTGTATGACCCCGGCCAGGTCAACGACCGCCTGTTGCTCGGGCTCAAAGGCACAATCTCAGAGGCGGAGCTTCACTTCATCCGCGCCCGCTTGCAGGGCGGGCTGCTCGCCAAGGCGGCCCGCGGCGACCTGCGCGTCAGGCTGCCCGTCGGCCTGGTGTATGACCAACTGGGGAACGTGACACTCGACCCTGACGCGCAGGTACGCGAAGCGATCACGTACCTGTTGAGGTGCTTTGAGCAGACCGGCTCGGCGCACGCGGTCGTCAAGCAGTTCGCCGCCGAAGGGCTGAAGTTCCCCGGCCGGCACGCCCCCGGCGGACCGCACGCCGGCGAGCTGTACTGGAAGCTGCTGCGCCACGACCTGGTGCTGTTCACGCTGCACAACCCGCGCTACGCAGGCGCGTACTTCTATGGTCGACGCAAGCAGCTGACCGACATCGACGGTCACACCCGCACCGTTGTCAAGCCACGCGATCAGTGGACCGTGCTAATCCAAGACGCGCACCCGGGATACATCACCTTCGCGCGGTACGAGACAAACCTGCAGACGCTCGCCGCAAACGCCGCCGCCCGCGGCGATGACCGCCGCGCCGGCCCCGCGCGCGAAGGGCCAGCGCTGCTGCAAGGCCTGGTCGTGTGCGGCAAGTGCGGCAAGCGGATGACCGTCAACTACCACAAGCGCTGCAACGGCCAGCCGCTGCCGGATTACCGCTGCCACCGCGAGGGGATCGCGACCGGCACCCCGCCATGCCAGGCGATCCACGGCGCCGGCGTCGATGACGCGGTCGTCAACCTCGTGCTCGAACAGCTCAAGCCGCTGGCGATCGAGACCGCGCTCGCGGTCTCGAGCGAGCTTGCCCAGCGCGCCGTCGAAGCCGACCGGATCCGACAGATGAGCGTGCAGCACGCCGAGCACGCAGCCGAGACCGCGCGCCGCCGCTACCTCGCTGTGGACCCGACCAACCGGCTCGTCGCCGATCAGCTCGAGGCTGACTGGAACAACAAGCTACGCGAGCTCGCCGACGCCAAAGACGAGTATGAGCGCGCCACCCAGGCCGGAAACCGGCCACTCACCGAGGGGCAACAGGCGCAGATCCGTGCGCTCGCCGCCGACCTGCCCGCACTCTGGAACAACCCCGCGACCCCGATGCGCGAGCGCAAACGCCTGATCCGCCTGCTCGTCACCGACGTCACCCTGATCCAGGCCAGCGAGCAGATCACCGCACACGTCCGCCTCTCAGGCGGCCAACAACACACCCTCCAAGTCCCGCGACCGCTGCGTGCCTGGGAAGCGCACACCACGCCCCCGCCCACGATCGCGCTGATCGACGAGTTGCTCGACCAGCACCCCTTCGACGAGACCGTCAAAATCCTCAACGCGCGAGGACTGACCGGCGGATGGGGCAAGCCGTTCACCGTCACATCGCTCACCCAGCTGTGCAAAAACCGAGGCATCCCCTCTCACCATGACCGCCTCCGCGCCCGCGGCATGCTCACGCTCGAGGAGATCGCCGCACAGTTCGGCGTGACTACCCAGACAGTCAAGATCTGGCAACGCCGCGGGCACATCACCGGCCAACGGATTGACGGCCGCCGCGCACACCTCTACCACGCCGGCCAGATCCGGCCGCCAGACCGCTGGCGACGCAACCAAGACGTCCTCGCCTCGACCCGTCATCATCACCCCGGCCATGCCGCCGCGGACATCACCACCACAACCACACCAGGAGGTGCAGTATGAAGGGCACTCGTTGCTCAAGGCGGCCGCACCGCGGCGAGGATGCCGTCGCGGTATTTGCGGATCGTGCGGGCGAGCTTGACGAACGGTTTGAGCTTGGAGCGGGACGCCCATGCCAGCCATGCGTCGAGGTGCTCGGTCGCCTTGCTGGGGTCGGGTAGGTGGTAGAGCAGCCTGAGCTCTTCCTTGAGCAGGAACGCGCGGTAGAGCCGCTTGTTGGTGTGGCCGCGACCTCGGCCAGGCGGGCGAGCTGCGTCTGGCTCTGGCGTTCGGGCGCTTTCAGTAGCGACCAACGGACGTGCTTGATCCAGCGGCCGGTCTTGGTCTTGCTTTTGCCGTGCTCGTTCCAGTCGGCGCGGCGGACGTCGTCGACCGCGCGGTTGGCGAGCTGGCACACGTGGAACGGGTCGAACACGATCTCTGGACGAAACCGCTCGTCGGCCTCCGCAACGGCGCCGATCGCGTTCTCATAGCCAGCCGACATGTCGATCGAGATCGCCGCGATCGAGTGGCGCCGGTCGCCCAGCATCTCGAAGAATGCCTGCAAGGTCGCGGCGTCACGGCCGGGCTTGGCCCACACGATCCGCCCGCGCTCGTGATCGGCAACGCAGGTCAGGTAGCGCTGCCCGCGCCGGTAGCTGATCTCGTCTACGCCGATCAGAACGAGCCCATAGAACCGCGCCTCGCTGAGGTGATCGGCGACCACGCGGGTGACGATGTCGCCGACCGAGTCCCACGCGATTCGCATCAGCCGCCGGATCGGCGTCTTGGCCATCTGCTGGGCCAGGAACGCGACCACGTCCTCGAAGTCGCGCGTGTACGGCGACCCCGGCCTGGCCCACCGGACCGCCTCGTAGCGCACGCCGCAGTCGGGGCAGCGCAGCCGCCGCAACTCGCACTCCACAAGGCAGCGGTTGACGCCCAGGTCCAGGTGCCGCCAGCGCTTGATGCGATAGTCGACGATCTCCAGGTGCCGGCCGGTCTGCCCGCACACCGAGCAGATCCGGCGTCGGCGCTTGCGCAACCTGAGCGTGACGATCACGCCCTTCTGATCGAAGCTGACGTCGGTCACGGATGCCCACCCCTCAACTCGCAGCATCCGCTTGAATGCGGTGACGACGCGCATGTCGCCCTCCTTCGCGAGGCCGTTGACACTGAACAGCCAGCAGCCTGCCCCGTAGGGCGGCAGCGCGTCTCCCGAACTCGCGCAAGCTGCGAAACAACGAAGTAGCGGAGCCGATCCAACCGCGTCAAGCGCGAGCCGCCGCAGCCCAGCCGACCAGCGACCCCGCCAGGTGCAGGCACTTCCCGCGCTTGACCCGGCTGGCCCGCTCCGCTCTCAGGCGTCAACTGAATCC
>Ga0187769_10000519_pt1 | contig 21045 bp, 26 predicted proteins | sample 0116_SJ02_MP02_1_FD_133140 | JGI IMG/M metagenome (GOLD analysis project Ga0187769, IMG submission 133140) | Tropical peat soil microbial communities from peatlands in Department of Meta, Colombia - 0116_SJ02_MP02_10_MG | ecosystem: Environmental > Terrestrial > Soil > Wetlands > Peat | place... | reverse complement strand
CGTCCCTTTGCGGACGACTTGGAATCGCAGGGAGTGAAGATGGAACGGGTCAACTGGAAACCCCGGCGCGGGCTGGGACGAAAAGCTGCTGAAAATGCTCGAGGAGCTGGGAACTTAAGGGACATGGACCCGCTGGGACGATAAATCCTATGCCTTGTAACAGACGAGGAGCTGGGAACCACTCGTGCCCCTGAACATCTCAAGGTCGACCTTTGGGACACCGGCCTTCTTAGCGAACTCGTAGAGCAGAGGGTGCTCCACCTTCGCTTCGTGAAAGCCGGCGCCCTTTGCCAGGTCGATCAGTTCCCGATCTTCGTAGAAACTGATCCGACTCGCGACGGGTTCCGGGGCCGCAGGGGTGCCACGGGTCTCCTTCGAACCTGTGAAAACGACGAACCTCCCGCCTTTGCAAAGGACCCTGAAGACTTCCTCAAAGGCCCTGGCTGGGTCGGGAATGAAGGGGAGGACTCCCGTCATGACCGCACAGGTGAAGGTCCCGGACGGATAGGGGAGCTTGCCCGCGTCCCCCACTTCGACCTTGAGCCGACCGTCGGCGACAGCTTCGCGGTTCACCCTGTTGGCGAGCCTCACCATGTCTGGGCTATGGTCTATGGCAGAGGCCCGACAGCGGCTCTTCAGAGCCTCATGGAGGAACGCTCCCCCTCCACAGCCCACCTCCACAAGGTTATCCCTTTGGTCGAGGTTCAGGACCTTGAAGATCGCTAAGAAGTTGGGCCAATGGTAGATGGGGTTCTGGTAGAACTTTCGCGAGACCGCCCCTGTTGGCTTGCGCGCATGCCGGTCGGTGAACCAGTCTCCCAATCTATTCGGCGCTGACGCGGAAAGGAGGGGGGTAACGACCTCGCCAGCGAACCAGCCAAGTAGGTCCTCGGGGTCGCCTCCGATGATTTTCCCCCATCCCTTGCTTTCTATTGTGATTTTGGTCCCTCCCCCTGTTGCTGCAAACGTAATCACCAGCTTGTTGGTCGTGCCCTTTTCCCAAGCCTTGGGATACCAGCGAAAGGAGATTCTCTTGCCGACCGCCCATCCATCAACGATTCCGACTTCGATGTCCCGCTCCAGAATCCTCCCCCCCTTCGAAAGGGTGCCCTTCATGCCCCTAGCGTTCAATGCAAGTGAGAGCTCGTCGGCAAACGAATCGAAGGCCTGCTTTGGTTTTACCGGGACATCAACGCTGGCGCGTATGTTTCCGACCACGCTGGTCAGCGTCCAATCTCGATAATTCAAGTTTCGTGTCTGAACTGAATCCCATCGGCCCCCGCCTGCCGGGCCCTACCAGATGCTATTCGTTGCGTATGCCAGGTTTTATCCGGAAAGCATCGCGCTAGCTTGCTCAGCAGAGATGTTGTAGTCCCTTACACAGGCCAAACAGGAGAAGTCACGGGCCACCGGCACGTCGTACAACTTGCAGTGGCCATTATCGTAGTATATGCAAACCCCACAGAAGCGGTCGTACCCCGGTGCAGCTTTGCTGTAACTAGGGGGCGTTGGCACACTGAAAATAGAGCATTCGACGAGTATTTACGCGTGGCTTGCTCCGCCTAAGCTGGACTCGCGAGCAGTCCCTCGGCTACCAGATTCTTCACCTGGTCAGCCAGTAGCTTCCAATCGAAGTCCAGGCTCGTGGTGGCCCAGTCGAGAGACAGACCGTCCGCAGTTGCCAGCAGGACCATTGCTGCCGAATCTGGGTCAACATCCCGCCTAAACTCTCCCTTGCTGACGCCTTCTCTAATGATATCGGCCAGAAAGAGGTGTGTCGCCTTGAAGCGTTTGTCCCGCCTGCTCTGGACAGGCTTGATCCTTGGGGCCGCTACATCGAACTCAAGATTGATTCTGCAAGCTCTCTTTGAAGTTCCAATAATGGTGGTGAAGGCGACATCCACGATTTTCTCCAGCTTGGTTCTTGCCGAATCTCCTGGAGCAAAGGTCGATTTCAGTTGCTCAAGCGAAGCCTCAAGCTGTCTTTCCTGCAGCGCCACGAAGAGTTCCTCTTTGCTCCTGAAGTAACCGTATATGGCCCCCTTGCTCAATCTGCTCTCTTCGACAATCTCGTCCATTGACGTATCATAGTACCCCTTCCTAGAGAACAGCGTTTCCGCGGCCTCCAAGATCTTGTCTCTGACTTCTTGCTTGTACTGCTGGGAGACCTTTGGGGACATCGGCATCACTTTGCGATGTTCGCCCTAAGGGCGTAACCAGAAGCCCTGTCCACGGTAATGTGTCCCAGCCAGCCGAACAGCGGCCAGTAGACAGCCCCAAATGCTATCCATGACACGGCGAAGGCTGCTCCCCAGACCAGGATCGTATGGAAAGAGTTGTACACACTCGAACCCCAAGAAGGCCACTCCCTTCTCTTCGAAGACAATCCAATCGCGAGGAATGAAACCAAATCCGGGAAAGCTACCCAGAAGACGACCTGGAGCCAGTCGACTCCCCCAACGAAGAGCGACCTCCACAAAAGATACCCGAAAATCGCGAAGCTGACTGCGAGGTACTCGGTGCGGTAGAGTACTGACCGCGCATCTTGGAAACCTGGACCAAAGCCAGAAGACATAGTAATAGGGACCGACCAGTCGGTTTATAAGCATTGCGACCGACCGGTCGGTTTCGGAGACTTAAATAGCCAAAATCAATGGCTGGCTCATGAACTCGGTAGTCCACTTCAAGACACATGCCAAGGAAACCAAGAAAGCATCTAACCTCTATGGCAAACCCTTCGACTGGAACTCCAACCAGTTCCCGGGCTTCGAGTACTTCGAGTATCTGCTTCGAAGGTAAAGCAACGCCATCGGTCTTTTTGGCAACGCAAGTAATGTGATGACAGACTCGGGCCCTAGGGCCCGAACCCTTTCTTTTCCATGTGAATCGGGGTATACCAACCCATTCCTCAGCGAGCTCTTCCTTCCGGAGAATGGCTGAAAAAGTTAACAGGTGCCTTAACAAGCGTGCGATAGAGCGAGATGGCCGGGGTGGCGCGATGAATCTATCAGTCTCTGAAGCGATTGCTACTGTCAAGAGATTCCTAGCGGAGGAGGGCTTCGACAGTGTGCGAGTCACGTCCGCGGTGGCTATAGAGGGTGAAGCTCAGTGGAAAGTAACGGCCGAGATTGGCCAGCCGACAAGGGACAAGAAAGAGATCATCGTGAATGACAAGGACGGGCAGATAATATCATACAAGTCAGGCTAGCTCACGTCGAGCTTTATGCTACCCAGGCCTTCGGACTACTTCCCAGCGGGAGTAAACGCAATTAGCGGGTTATCCAAAGGAAGCTCGCTTGCCCGACTTCTGGGACCAGGTCTGGAAGAAAGAACAGGACTTCTTCGACTCAGGCAACGAGGAGTTCAGGCACAACACCTCCTTCGTCCCCGTATCCTCCATAGCTGAGCAGTACTACTGCGAATACAAGCTGGAGAACGAGTTCGCCCTAGGGGAGATTCCGACCGAGGCCAAGGACTCCGGCACCTCGCTCCACGCCGAGCTCATGCCCACCGAAAAGATAACGAAGGAGGAGCTCGCCAAACTGGTCGGAAGGAAGGAGCCTTCCGTCGCCATGCTGCCTCTGTGGGGCCTCGCCGGAGGCCTGAAAGTCGTCGGGGAGCCGGACCACATCGTCTGGTCCGAGGGGAGACCCCTATGGGTCGTGGAGCTCAAGACCACGAAGGGGGACCCGGTCCCGCTCTGGGAGGACCAGGAGACCCAGGTGAGGATCTACGGCCTGTTGCTCGACAGGATGGGGTTCGACTGCTCCAGGATGCGGCTGGCGGTGGTGAGGCTGAAGTCGGACGGGCTTACGGAAGAGGAGAAGAGGGAGTGGATCCTGAGGGTATCGAAGGCCCTACTGGAGGGGAGGGCGCAGGCCCTGGAACGAAGTTTCCCCGGAAAGATGAAGGTACACCTACTCAGACACGAAGTTGAGAAGGCGGAGAACGCCGTCGCTACCAAGGCGGGGTACTGGCTGGAGAAGAGGGAGCCGACCTCGAGCTCGAGCGTCGGCAAGTGTCGCGCGTGCGAGTACAACTCGTCCTGTCAGAAAAGCCTGTTCAGGCCTTGAGACGTCGTCCATCCTCTTGAGAAGGTGCCCCATTCTAACCCCCCCCGCGTCATGCTTGAGGCCGCCTCAGGTAACCGAGGCAGGCCGCCGCGAATCCGTAACCCAGTAGCGGGAGGGAACAGTTCGGGACGTTGGAATACTTCCACGTGTACGGAGGGAAGATTATGGGCCATCCGGTGGAGGACTGGAAGAAATTCTTCGCGGTAACAGTGAACGCTTTCTGGGACGCAGACGCACTAGGGAATGCGATGCCGGCGTATCCGTAAGCAGCGGCGAAGTATCCCACGAGGGCTCCGACCACCATGAATAAGAAAACCATCACGCCGACTTTCTCGAGGTCGAGTCTTTCTCCAGAGAGGTACATGATGGCGGCGAACAGGAATGGGAGTGCCAGCAGCAAAAGTATCCAGACCGACTCCGGAAGCGAAGACGGGAGCGGAGGGAACGCTTCGGTGCTAGTGAAGGTATCCCAGAAGCCGGCTATGGCTGCGACACCGGTAAGAAACGGGAAGACGAAGCCGGTCCCGCCAGACAAAACGATGACGCCGACGGCTTGCCGCCGGTTCGAGAACTCCAGCGTCCCCTTCTTCGAGAGAAAGCCCAGAAAAGTCGCTGTGAAGGCAAGCAGAGGAAAGGAGAGCATGTTAAGGGCGGTCGCAGAAATCGTCCAGAATCCGAAGGACGAGCAGCCAGAAGTGGAACAAGAGCCCCCTGTAAAGAGGTACCAGTACCAGTACAGTTCCCCCAAGACGCATGCAGGAATTGCCCCAACGAAAGCGTAGATCAGAGCCCGTCTGCCGATGGCCCTGAGGTCGACCCTCCTTCCGATCAGGAAGGCCCAGACCAGAATCAGGAAGGCGGCGAAATATGTCACGTATTGGAGCTGCACTAGGCCGGGAGCCGCCGCACCCGTCACCAGGTATTCCGGACTGAAGGGGAATGGGAGCGTCGGAAGCGCGGTCATGCTCTGCAGGATTCCACACGAAGCGCCCAGGGCCGCGCTCACCGCGAGGATGTGCTTGACCTGGCTACCTCCCATTCGAGGAAGCAACTATCTACTTCCGTTCATCTGAATCTATTAAGGGTGGTCAGATGACGGCCCGAGGGAGGTTCTCTTTTGAGCGAAGACCAGTTCCGCGAATGGGTCAACAGGAGGTCCGGCCTGCCGCTGGCCGTGAAGGGGCACACCTTCGTCCTCAAAGGGGACAACGTGATTATGGTGGATGGCGGCAAGTTCCTCTATGAAGACGCACTCGTGCTGGTGAAACTCCTCAATTCGAGAAGCCCCTTCGACCAGATTAGTGCCAATTTGATGATCGCCGAGAGGAACGGGGCCCTGAGGGTCGCCGTCCTGGCTCTCATCGCTGTAATTATCATTGTCGTCATCCTGTTGGCACTGCACTAGGCGAACGGCTACGGTTTGATCGTCACATAGAAGAGCTCGGTAACTCCGGCGGCGGGAACCTTGATCACGCCAAAATTCAGGTTCCCCGAGGCATCAGTCCATGTGTAGACTGCATTCCCGACACTCCCCTGTCCGTAGGTTGTCAGCAGTTTGGCCACCTCCCCCACCGTCATGTTGGCCCCGACCGCGCTTAGCGACGCGCTCCCAACGTTTACCCATACCGTAGGATTAACCGAAGTGGCGTTCACCAGGGTGTAGCCCCTGGACGCGATCAACGAGTCTATCTGACCGACCACGGCCCTCATGGTAGTTGTCGTAATGGTGGAGGAATTGGTTGTGCCCAAGTTCTCGAAGGCCGCGGTGGCGCCTGTCCCCACCCCCACGATCCCCGTCGACGGATTCACGGCGGTCATGAACGGCAGCTGGGTCACCACCCCCGACGATCCAGGGTTGGTGTAGATGGCGACGAAGTAGGTGAGCTCCCCGCCAACGGAATACAAGAGGTACGAGCCGAATCTGTAGTTGGGGAGGAGAGTCAGCTGCGTCCTGATCTGCTGGTTGGTCGTGAGCGCATTCTCGGCTGCGGTAGGACCTATGATCAGAGACGACGTGGATGGGTTCTGGTAAAGGTAGATCTGTCCGAGCCTGTCCCCTCCATAGGCGACGTACAGCGCCCCCAGGTTCTTGCTAACCACTCCCTGATACTGCACGAGCTGCAGGCCGACAAAGTATGTGCTGTTCCCCACTGCGAATGGGATGTACTGCACCGTGCTGTTCCCCGCCCTCTCATAGAACTGTGTCCCCGCCCTGAACACGAAGGGGTCGCTGACATGGTAGACGAAGTCGTAGTCGAGCTGGCCTGGGACGCTGGGGGAGCCAAGCAGCTGCTCAGGATACCGTAGCTGAGGGACGAGCCAGGCCGGAGGAGCCTTCCAGCTCGAGTAATAGTTCTGATAGAACTGGGTGATAAAGTCGGAGGAGTTGGTCCCGAGGAGGTTCGACACAGTGTACCCCTGCATGGAGCCGTCCGCGATGTTTACGAGAACCACCCCAAAGAACCTGAGGTAGGGGCTCGCGGCGAAGCCCGACTGAAGCGGGTAGTCGATGTACACCTGGACTGCGTAGTAGAGGTTCTTGCCGTCAGATACTATGTACGCGGAGGGGTCCATGCTGAGCCCCGAGATGAGGACGTCGCCCACCCTCGCGAAGATGTTCCTGTTCCAGAGCATGTTGATTGACTGTCCCGAGAAAGCGAATCCGAGCTGTCCCTCTGCGAAGGTGAACCACATGGCCTTTTGCAATCCGCCCAGAACGTAGTCGGGCGTCCCACTGTAGGAGACGTTCTGAATCTCATCGTAGCCGGGGACGTTCACGTAAACGCTCCCGCTGAACCCTGAGCCTTCGCCATAGTAGATGAGGGGCTCTGAGGAAATTCCGAAAGCGCTCGTCGTGGGGACAACGGTCCCATTGTGGGTGTTGATGACGAGAACCTTCGCCGCATGGGTGTAGATGAGGTGCTCGCTGATCCAGTCCGTGGACGGGAAGGACGGCGTCGTCGGGGAGACCCAGTACTCTGTCCCGTTATAGAAGACGATCTCCGAGCTTGCGAGCTGCATCCAGTTGTAGGCGCCGATTTCTTTGGTGTTGATGACAGTTGCGGCCTGCTGATCCCACTGCCTGACCAAGTTTAGTGTGGTCGTCGGGTTGCTGGTGGGAAGATTGGTGATGTTCTCGACATGAATGCCATCGAGGCCCGCCGCCCATCTGGTGACAGTGATCTGCTTATCGGTCTGCGGGTACCACTGGTAGGGGAGATAGTTGTTGTTCCAGTTGAAGTAGTAGAACGCGCCTATGCCCACCTGAACCAGGAGAAGGATACCGAGCACGACGGCGACCCCCTTGAGGAGGCTGAGCCTCGGGGTCTCTGCCCGCCTCCTGTAGAGATAGAATATCCCCACCACACTGAGCAGAAAGGCGCTCCAGACTATGCCGTAGACGTAAGGGGTTGCTATGTTCATCAACCAATAGGGCGCCCCTATGATTACCTCTAGGAGGATGAGGGCGATCAGGGTTAGGAAGTTCCTGGCTGGCACGTCCCCGCGCCTAATTGCGATGTTTGCGAACATGCGGAGGACAACTCTGATGGCGACTACGAGGAGGACTGCCGATAGTACGTAGGATATGACGGCGTACTGGACGCTCAGTGTGGGCATCAGGCTGACGAAGCCTGCCCCTGTGGCCGACGTCAGAGGTAGTGCAAAGACGCTCGGGACAGACCCCCAACTCCCCAGGCCCATAGACATCATCATAATGGGGTTCATGGTTGGGCCGAGGAACAGAAAGCCGCCATAGGTCACGAAGAGTAAGAACCCTATCGCCCACTTGACTGCCTGCCAGAGCCCCCAGAGCCAGACGTTCATCTTCTCGCTGGGTCTGTGCTCATCCGCTTCGTAGGGCCTGGTAAGGCGGTAAGCCACTGTCCCAAGCCTCCAGAGGTCGCTCCCTCCCGGGCGCGGGTACACCAGCAGAAGAGCGAACAGGCCAGCGGCAACGAAGGTGTAGTCGTGGTAGAAAGTTATCCCGAACCAATCGAGGCCCGCTTTCAGGGAGTACACGTGCTCCGCAATTGCCCACTGAAGGAGGACCCAGGCTACAGCCAGGACTATGGCCAGAGCGATTAAGGCGACTACGAGAATCGAAAGCCATCTGAAGAGCCTAGGTTGGCTCTCCCCTTCTCCTGACAACCTTTCGGGGAGTGCCACACTTCTATTTACGGAGACACCTTAGGAGGACCCACTTCTAGAGGGCGTGTCTCCACTTGATCCCCTTGGGAATTAGGGCTTGGCCTATGGGGGTTTGTCCCCCTTCCACAAAGCCGCATAGCCCGGCCACGTGGTGGTCTCGTGATAATCGAGCGTTAGCTCTTCACCCTTCCGTATGTTCCTCTTCGTTGTTATCTCTCCGGTTGGGATGCCATAGGTGCAGTTCGGTCTGTCACTGTGGTTGAGAAACCAGCCGGCCGACCCTTTCAGAGCGACGACATAATTGTCCTTCGAAACCTCGAATGATCTTCTCAGCAGTAGCCCCGCTGGAATGCTCGAATAGTGTTGGGGGCTCCCGGCGAGTCGCTCTACCACAGTCCCTTTCGGAAGCCCCTCAGTCGCAAAAATCCCCTGGCCATGGATTTTGGACTTCTTGATCTCTAACCCACGCTTCATCCTATTTCACCAGGGGCTTGGAGATTAGATACACTTTCGCACAAGCTCGCCGTCGCGCACGGTCCGCTCGTAGGTTTGAAATAACAGATGCGGCCAGTTTGGCCGAGGAATTCGCCCAGGTGAACCATTGATGGAGTTGTCAGAAGCGCTGAGGAGGAGGTCGATGTGTCGCAACTTCGAATCTGCACCGGTAGAGAGGGACAAGCTGGAGGCGCTGGTCTACGCCGCCGGCCGAGCCCCGCAGGGTGGCAACATGCCCGTCAGAGAGTACATCATCGTCGACAATCCGAAGTACGTGAAGCTCCTCAGAGGCGTCACGCCCAGCTTCCTCGCCAACGCACCTGCAGCCCTCGTCATCTGCACCGACCTGGCCAAGGCGCTCGACGTGATGGGAGTCCAGGGACGCGACATCCTCTCGCTGCTTGACGCGGGTGCCGCGGCGGAGAACGTGGCGCTGAAAGCCGAGGAGCTAGGGCTCGGTGTGTCGTTTGTGAGGTCGGCGACCACCGAGGCGGCGAAGAGGGTGCTAGGGATCCCAGAGAGGTACAGGGTAGACATCATCGTGGGAATCGGGTACAAGAGTAGGGACAGGCCTCCGCCCATGAAGGGCTCGAAGCCTACGGTGCATCACGATGCCTTCGGGATGAAGTGGAATGGCAAAGCGTAAGCCGGACTACGACGTCTTCGACCTGGCGACCTACCTCGTGGCGAGCGCGAGAGACTGCGTGGACGAGCCGCTAATCTACGGCCCGCTCAGAATGCTCGAAGGGGTGAACAGGATCATAATGATGGGAAAGGGTGACCCTCGGTATCGTGACGACTTCCTCTCGAAAATGCGCTCCCGGGTCACGACCGACATTCTGAAGGTCATGAGCGACAGAGACGAGTTCAAGAAGGCGCTCGACGACCTACTGCTCGAGTTCGCTGCCGAGTCGAGACGCAGGACGGTGGGCAAGCGAAGATCGAAGTCGAACTAGCAAACGTATATCCGCCAATGTGGACGCGATGAAGCTATGCCGCTCTTCATCGTCTTCGGCGGGCCTCTCGCATCGGGGAAGACGACGCTCGCCGGCCGACTCGCGGAGCACCGACGAAGCCGGGCAATCATGGAGGCCGTGGCCCTTCATCCCCTCATAGACGACTTCTACAAAGACCCGGTCACCTACGCACTGGAAACGGAGATGATATTCACAATCATGCACTACCACGACATCGCCAGGGCCGTGAAGGAGGGCCTGTTCAGGCAGGAAGTGATATGCGACCTGTTCTTCGATGGCGTCGAAGCTTACACGAGCTACACCCTCTCCCAAAATGATAAGAGAGCATTTCTCCCGCTTCTGAGGTCCCTTCAGGAGAGGATTCCCGTCCCTACCCAGGTCTTCTACCTTGAGGCCAGCACAGAGTTCCTCATGGAACGAGTAAGGGGGCGCGGCCGCGATTACGAGCGATACATGACCTTCGAATACCTCGACGGTATCAATGGGGCGTTCAAGGAGTTCATCAAGGGATATCGGCGAGCCCCTGTCACTACTCTGGACGCCGAAGAGCTCTACCATCAGACGCCTGAGGAAACGATGGAAGTAATCGAGCACAAGCTCTTGACAACCCGTCCAATAGTCTGACCAGGCGTGGACAGGATCGCAGGTGGCTGCCACCGCGGAGATGCACTGATCGCGACGACTGAAGGTGCGACAGAGGCCTCCTCAGGCCTTTGACCGATCATAACCAATTATAGTATCTCGGAATTCATTTAAGCTCCAGGGGAGAGGAACCGGGTCGTGAAACCGTACACCACAGACATGTACGAAGGCATGCTCGCGGAGACCGTCACGATCGACGGTCACAAGGGCCTGAGGATCAACGCGTATTTCGCCCGTCCCCTCGGTCCTGGTCCGTTCCCGGGGGTGGTCCTGATTCATCACAGGCCGGGGTGGGACGAGTGGTACAAGGAGACGACGAGGAAGTTCGCCTATCATGGGTACTTGGCAATCTGTCCCAACCTCTACTTCAGCTTCGGCCACGGTGCGCCCGAGGCAGTCACGGAGAAGATGCGAGCTGCCGGAGGGGTTCACGACGACGACGTGGTGGCTGACATATCCAGCGCGGCTGCGTACCTGGGGTCCCTCCCCATCAGCAGCGGGAAGGTGGCCGGGTTCGGAACGTGTTCCGGAGGGCGCCACGTCTTTCTGGTTGCAACTAGGACGAAATCCCTCGACGCTGCCATAGATTGTTGGGGAGGGTCGGTGGTGATGAAGAAGGAGGACCTTACGCCGAACGCCCCCGTGTCCCCCCTGGACTACGCAGCAGGTCTGTCGTGCCCTTTGCTTGGCCTGTTCGGTCAGGATGACAGGAACCCCGACCAGCAGATGGTCTTGCAGATGGAAGCCGAGCTGAAGAGGCTAGGCAAGAACTACGAGTTCCACAGCTACCCCAACGCGGGACACGGGTTCTTCTACTACCACACCCCAGGATACAGGCAGGAGCAGGCGGTCGACGGCTGGAACAGAATCTGGTGGTTCCTTGAAAAAAACCTGGGCACGCCATCCGCCTAGCCCAGCTTCACGTGGAAGGCAGGTGGGTTCCTCCACAATCATGGGACTCGGTAGGTTAGGTGCCACGGAGTATTTTTCAATCCGCTTGTCAATCGTGGTCCGATGACACTTTCGCCAATTTCTTCGCGTAGGGGGGCTCTTGGCCTTCCAGACAGATCCGTCGTGAAACTCGCTCTCTCCTTCGCGAGGACTGGCAGAACCGACCTCAGGGCCTCCAAGCTGCTCTATGGCAAGAGGCTCTACCCTCAGTCAATATTTCATCTTCAACAGTCAGTAGAGAAATCGGTGAAGGCAACTGGCTTGCTGCTCAGGCTTGTCAGACCGAACAAGGAAGATCTAACGCAAGAAGTGGGACATGCCACCATCTTCGGCATACTGATTCGCCGCGGCGAACGCATTACCCAACTCAGAAGGAACCTGGGGATCCTGGCCGCATCAGAGCAACAGGAGGAGGGAAAAGAACTCCTCCTGAAACTGGGAATACCATTGACGATTCCTGACCCGAGCGAGATGGAGGCAAGACTAGTGAGCGAACGAGCTGCGAAGAGCGAAGTCGAGAGGCTTCGAAACCTCCAGCCCCGGGATCTTTGGCGAATCACGTTGAAACTCGATTCAAAAACACCCCTCGCTGCGGCGATACTGAAACTGCTTGATGATGCCGAGGCGCAGTGGGGCTATCTTGACAGGTTCCAGCGCCTCTTTGAAAGGAAACTCACCTCATTGGTGAGCGACCCTCAGACATTCAGATACATCATCAACATCCATGGAAAGGTATTTCCGGAAATCGCTCCTCTGGCCTTCCTTACAATGTGGCATGAAAAGGAAACAAGATACCCTCCCGTTGACGCCTCAGATTACTGGTCTCCAGAGCAATACGCCGCTGATTCGGGCCTAGTCACACTCTATCCCAGGCTACATAAGCACGCGAAGAGATTGAGCGAAGGAGCTTACGCGGGATCTAGAGCGGCGCTGGGCATCTAGTACAAGTATATACTTGCGCGACGTGTTACCGACAGATGCAGAAGGGCTGAAGATGAGGTCAACCATTCCCCAGAAAGGCAAGTCTCCCTCTCCCTCCCAGCAGATAGACGCTATAATCAGAAAGTCGAGTGACTGGCGGGGCAGGACGTTATCGCGGCTGCGCGCTTTGATCAACAAAGCCGACTCTAATGTGATCGAAGAAGTGAAGTGGAAAAAACCCTCCAACCCAATGGGAGTCCCGGTCTGGTCTCATGATGGAATAATCTGCGTAGGAGACACGCTCAAGAGCGCCGTGAGGCTGACATTTCCCAAAGGTGCTCAGATGAGGGATCCAAAGAAGCTCTTCAACACCCGTCTAGATAGCAAGACAGTTCGCGCCATCGACTTCCATGAAAGTGAGACGATAGATGAGGCTGCACTCGAGGCACTCATTCTCGAAGCAGCGGCGCTCAACTCATTGAAAGTGCGCGGCCGGTAAGCTCCTGAGAGGGCAGGCTGAGAGTGAGCGTCCCCACACTATTGCGCCCTGAGCTGGATCCCGAGCCGCCTTGACAGATTGCCCAGGTCCTGGGCGACGTAGAAGAACGCCATCCAGGCGAACTTCCCCCAGCGACGCAGCCCCTCCTCCTTGACCGCTTCTATTGCTTCCCTCGCGTTGTCAGGCTCGCGGCCGAAGAAGAGCCTGCCAAAGACATCGACCGACCAGGCGTCAATCGGGAAGCCTCCGTGCGGGTTGATTATGTCCGCGGCGTAATCCCCGACCCCCGGGAGCTCCATGAGCTTCTTCTTCGCCTGGTCCGGGGGCATGCTCATGATCTGGTGGATGTCTGGAAACCCCTTGGCGACCATCTTCGCCGCTCCCACCAGGTACTTCGCGCGGTAGCCGAGATTGCACCTCTTGGCGAACTCCTCCGGCTTCAGTTTGGCAATCCTTTCGGCCGAAGGCTCCACCAGGATTTCCTTGTGGTCGAACGACACGCGCGTCCCATAAAATCTGTTTATCGAAGCCATCATCTTCATGCTTCTGTCTAGTTTGGCCATCTGCAGGCAGATGCTCAGCACGACCGAGTTGAAGAGGTAGGCCGTCTGGGTGTCGTGCATGCCATAGAGGTCCTCGATGGTGTGCCTCAAGATGTCGTCCTTCCGGGCCATGTCGTAGAAATCGTTCAGGTCTTGATCTGCGCCGATCAGCGTCACCAGCGCCTTCTCGGAGCCGGTCGCCTCTTTGTCCGTCAGACGTTCTGCGTTGAAGAGGGTTGCGTCGATGCGAGGATTTTCTACCGTGCCCACCGAGTGGAGCTTCAGCCCGAGGAGCCTGCCCTGTAGCCTCGTGGCCGTCCAGAGAGCATTCGCCTCGTAGATCTCGCCTGCATTGAAGAGGCTCCATTCCGCGGGCTTCTTCACAGTGAGCCTGAAGTCAAACGGAGCCGTTGGCGTGATGACAAACCTGGCCCTATGTGCGAGTTCCAATCAGAACGCTCTTGGTTTGGGAGCTCGGGGGAACGCTACCTAAGGATTGTTCTGTTGTTGCCCAGCTGCTCGACATGAAGGCCCAATGACTATGAACTGAACCAGATTTGGATTCCCAAACTTCATATCATGTCGATCGAGTCACCCACTCCGTGGCAGACCCGAGGGTCCTCGAGCATGCGAGGATAGTCGTGGAGCATTCCTGCAAGGTCAAGAAGGGCGATTCCGTCCTTATCCTGACTGCTCCCGAGGCCCACGAGCTCGTCATCGCTATCGTTGCCAGGCTCGGGAGAATCGGTGCAGACTACGCCGCAGTGGGTTTCGACTCCTCCGTGATGAGGGCGTATCTCTTGGAAGCAGACGAGGAAACCCTTTCGGCCCCGTCAAAAATGACCCTCGCCGCAGCAAAGGAAGCGGACGTGGTGATCAATATCGGCCAACTTACGACTTCGAACACGCACGAGATGTCCGACGTCACGCCTCACAAGCTGCAACTTGTTTACCTCGGCATGAAGCCAGTGATTGACCTCGTCGAGAAGAAGCGGTGGAACATCACCATCCACCCCACTAACGCTCTCGCCCAGGAGGCAAAGATGTCGTACGAGGCTTACTGCGACTTCGTGTACTCCGCAATCATAAGGGACTGGCCAAGGATGGCCGCCGAGATGCAGGTCCTCGCAGACAAGATGGCAGCCACGAAGACAGTCCGAATCCTGGGCAATGACACCGACATCGCTTTCTCGATCGAAGGCAGGAAACCACTGGTTGACGGTGGGGAAAAGAATCTTCCAGGAGGAGAGGTCTTCACATCTCCGATAGACTCCTCCGTGGAGGGCCATGTCTACTTTGACCTCCCGATCATCTACCTTGGTCAGGAAGTCAGGGGTGCACGCCTGAAATTCAGGAGTGGCCGGGCGGTAGAGACGAGCGCCGAAGAAGGGGAAGAGCTCCTCAAAGCTCTGATGTCAGCTGACAGCGGGGCCGGAAGGGTGGGAGAGTTAGGCATAGGGATGAACAGGGGAATTACCCGGTTCACGAAGAACATCCTCTTCGACGAGAAGATGGGCGATACCATTCACATGGCGGTCGGACGAGCATTCCCAGAGGCAGGCGGCACCAACCAGAGCGCCGTCCACGTCGACATGATCAAGAACATGAAGGAAGGTGGGACGATTCTGTTCGATGACGTTGCCGTATACACAAACGGCAAGTTCTCATGGGAGTAGCTCGCATAACTTTGATGGTTCAAACGACGCAGCTATGGTTAAACATAAGGCGCTATCTGGAGGTGAGACAGCAAAGTCTTTGTTCACACCCATAAGAGAAGGGGTCTTCAGGTGGTCAACCCCAGATCCAGCTGCCGATTGGATGATGGTGGGTCATCTTTTCGTCCGAGAGACCGGCGTCGTGTTTGTTGACCCGCCGATGGTTCCTGGACTCCTCGAGGCAGCGAGAAGATTGGGCAGACTCGAAGCAGTTCTGCTTACGGAGCAGAATCACACGAGAGCATCAAGATTCATCGCAAAGAGGGCGGGCATACCGGTGTACTTGCCAGAAACAATTCCGGATGCCGTGGAACCATGGGAGGCTGTCAGAGTGAAGGAGATAGGCGACTTCGAAGTGTACAAGGCAGGTAGTGTCCTTGGATTCCAGGCGTACAAGTTCGGAGAAGACTACGCCCTTCTATCCGATAGGAAGGAGCTCTTGGTTGGGGATAATGCGCGAGGGGACGCCAAAGGAAACGTCCTGATATTCCCGGAATGGTTCGAGCTGTATACTCCCGGCCCTCCTTACCCGGCCGTAGAAGACATCTCCAAGGGGTTTAGGGACTCTCTGAAGAAGCAGTTCAAAGACATTGTCAAGAGCACCGGCGCTACATCTCTCCTGGCGTCCCATGAGTATGACATAATCGGAGGCCTGCAGGAGCGAGCTAGCTCGCTCTAGGACGCTTCATAGTAGAAGATGACTCGTTTCTCTGAAAACCGAACCTCATTTGCGAACATCAGGCAGCTCTTCTGACCACGAGATTACTCGTTCCGAGGGGTATGACCACGTTGAACCCCTCTTTCTTGAACATCGACACAGTCCCGCGGTGGAGCGCCAGCCCCTCTTTGCGGGTCGTAGGGTAGGCCTCGACCACCCCTCCCCCCTTCTTCCGTATCGAGCCCATTGCCGCGTGTAGGCCAGCCTTGGCCACACCATGTTTACGATGTTTTTTGTCGACACAGAAGCAGGTGATCCTCCACAGCTTCTCGTTTTCACCGACGAGCGGAATACCTCGGTACTTGGAGCCTTTGTCGATACGGGGGAACTCTTCCTTGAGGCCATATTGGCACCACCCTATCGGGTCGCCGTTCGAGTACACCAATATTCCGTGTGAACGCCCTCTCCTCACGAGGTCCCTCTGGTTCCGAAAGTTCTTCTCGTTCCTTTCCTTCGAGGTTAGATTCTCAACCTCTTCTTTGGGACGAGGACCGTCTCGATGGAACCACATGCACTGACAGTTAGACCATTCGCCCGGTTTCCGAAACAGCCTCTCAAAATCTCTCCAGGTTCTTGATGACAGCTCCTTGGTCGTGTAGGCTGGGCCGGGCGCCATTTGACGAATGACTTCTCCGTTGTATCTAAGCGTTGGCCGACGAGTCTGAAGATACTCTCCTGCAGTTCTGGCCTACCATCTGGCATTCCCCCTAGGCGTATCATCCCGCTGACATTCGAGGAGAAGTTTGTCTACTTCCCTGTTATTCTGAACAGGGTAGTCCCGCACGAAGCGCACTTGCCCTTGATGGCATGGCGCCCGTTCTTGAAGGCGACCGTCTTCGGAGAGGCGATCTCCCTCATTTTCTTCTCCTTCACGCAGAAGGCTTGAGTCACGACCTGTGAGGCCCTTTCGCATGATATCAGAGGGGGAGTCGTGTTTGTTCGGCTTTCATGATAACGAAATTTGACAACCGGGAGCTCACTTAAGGGATAATTGCAACGGTCCTGGATTTGCTATTCCGTGTCTACCTGGACTTTGTGGTAAGATTCTAGGGCCTCCCCCGTCACGAACGCTAGGATTGCACCCGTGGCCAGGTAATCAGCCCACCAGAACCCGAAGAGGAACTCGGCCAGAAGCCCGCCTAGCAGCGTCAGCGAGATCAGGAAGCAGGTCGCCGACTCTAGGCCGTCGATCTGCAACGGAAGGCAACGAGTATCGGCCCCTATCTTCTTTTTCCTTAGCCACAGGAAAGGCATGACCACCGCCGCAGTGATGGCAATCCCAATCCCAAGCGGAGAATCCTCGGGTCTCAGGCCGCTGAAGAAGGAGTAGCCGGCTCCAATTCCCACAACGGGGAAAAGTGAAAGTAGAAGGGCGCTAGCGAACTGTGCCGTCCTTCTCCCCTCGGTCTGAAATCCATCCACGTCTGCCTTCAGATGACGCGCGACGACGAGTGACGAAATCAGCTCTATCAGGCTGTCGCCACCGAATGTCATCAGTGCCAGGCTGCCGGCCATGAGCCCCGCGATTAGTGCGCCCGTAGCCTCGATGCTCCCCCAGCCCAGAGTGACGTACTCAAGGTGCAGGGCCTTCCTAATCATGCCTTGCCTCCATGAGGCGTGCGACCGGGTGCAACAGCAGGACGAACAATCAGAGCATGCAACCGGCTTGGTGCAACCGCCGCACGATGTCTCTACACAGCCGCAACTGGCGCATGGAGAGGCGAGCCCAATGGGCATGAGACGGCAAAGCTGGGTCTTTACTCTTAACCGATATGGACTTCGGCTCTACGTCGCAACAGCATCTTGCTGTCGGAGGAAATGTACGAGCTCACGTGCCGTTCGACCGAACGATCACAGGTGGAAAGCCCGATCAGGGCACCACGTTAAGGGTGAGCGTGGACCTAAGGTAATTCAGGGTGCGAATTCGTGAGAAGATTATGTCCTTGAGCTGCTCCTCTGACTCGGCCTCGACAACTACTACCATATCGTAGACCCCGTAGACCTGATAGACCCCAACGATCCCTTCGACTTTCTTGAGTTCCTTTGCCAATACAGTTTCTGTGCCAACATTGGTGTTGATCATGACGAAAGCTCTCATGGACAACGTCTATGTTCGTATAGTGTAAGTACTTTCTTGGTTGGCGAGGTCTCTGGTCGTTGACCGGAGAGAAGCTGCTCTCATCCCTCACAACAACTCTGCCATAAGGGTAGACAATCCGATGATCTATCGGGTAGTCTCCTGAGGTCACAGCCCCGTGAGGCGTACGCAGATTAATGGCGCCTATGCCCCGGAGGACGAGGTGTCGGAGTCAGGCGCCGTTGGCCAGAGGTCTAAGCTGAGGTTAGAGAACCTCTCCGACTTGGTGTTCGGTCTCGCCCTCTCCCTCGGTTCCATAGTCCTGGTCTCCAAGTCCGTCGCGACCCCCTCCGACCTCGTCACCAACGTGGCCCTCTTCGGCTTCAGCTTCATCATCGTCATCTGGATTTGGTCGGGGTACACCAGGGTGATGGCCGTCCTTCCCACCGAGGTCCGCGGGACCTTCATGCTGAACATCGCGCTTCTCTTCTGCGTTGCCATTGAGCCATACCTCTTCTACGTGCTGTACCAGCCTATCTCTCTCAGCTTCCTCGACTTCGCGTCGTCCCTCTACGCCCTTGACGGCGCGGCCATGATGTTCATCCTGGCCGGTCTCGGGTACATTGTGATGGCCGAGGAGAATAGGAGTAAGGCGAGCATGCCGGGGTTCAACCCGGAGAGATTCAGGCAGATCGTGTACGCCGAAGTCGTCTCGGGAGCGATATTCCTTGTCTCTGCTCTTCCCTTCACATGGATTCACGATGGACTAGGCTCCTTCCTCAGGTTCGACTCCTGGTACCTAGTCTTCATAGCGTTCTTAGTGGTACTTGGGATGCGAAGAAGGGCAGGCATTTCAAAGGCAGGCCACCCTGCCTGATTCCTGCGCAAGACGACGGATGGTGTTGGACCCTTGGCACTAAGCGAACTAATGGTCAAGGCGCTCGTCAAGAAGATGACTTTACCCTGAACGTTCCTGCGAGAGCAGGTCGCCTTATCTAACCGAGGAGGAAGGAGACCCTAGTTGAAGTATGTAAGACTCGGTCCAACCGGAACCAAGGTCTCGCAGCTCGCACTTGGTACCTGGCACCTGCCCGGCTCTGGCCAGTACGACTCGTCGGGGGTCGAGAAGGTCGACCAGGAAGAGATGGCAAGGATCATCAAGAAAGCGTTCGACGCGGGAATAAATTTCATCGACACCGCCAACGTCTACCACGGAAGGATGCAACAGTCCGACCCGACCCATGCGGGCAACTCCGAGCGTCTGCTCGGCGAGGTCCTCAAAGGCTACGACAGGAACTCTCTGGTGCTGGCGACGAAGGTCCGCGGCGCTCTGGCGAGCTGGCCCAACGGTGAAGGTCTCTCGCGGAAGCACATCCTGTGGCAGGCTCGTGAGTCGCTTGCCAGGCTTCAGACCGACTATATCGATCTGTACCAGATTCACTGGCCCGATCCGGACACGCCGAAGCTCGAAACACTCAGGGCGCTCAATCACCTAATCGATCAGGGCTCGGTCAGATACATCGGGTCGAGCAACCACTCCACAGCCGAGGTAGAGGAGTTCATGCAACTTGCGAGGGACTATCAGATGGAGGGGTTCGTGACGCTCCAGGAGCTTTACAACCTGATCGAAAGGGGCGCAGAAAAGGACAGACTCCCACCAGCTAAGAAGTATGGGTTGGGAGTGCTGGCGTACTCCCCCATCGCCCAGGGGGTCCTATCGGAGAAGTATCTTGCAGGCATCCAGAAGGGGACGAGGGCCACCTATGCCTCAGACATCGGAAAGTCCTATTTCAACCAACAGACTCTCGACGCTGTCCGCGGTCTGGACCACATGGCGAAGCAGAAGGGGATAAGCCTCCCCCAGCTCGCACTCGCGTGGCTGCTACGCAAACAAGAGGATCTTGGCATCACCATAATCCCCTTGCTCGGCATCACCCGCCAGCAGTACCTTGACGACGGACTGGGGGCGTTGGAAGTCCGTCTCTCGTCGGAGGAGGTTAGGCAGATGGAGGACATCGCGTCGAAAGCCAACGTCCTTCCATGGTGAGCGGACATCACCATTGTGTGAGTTCCACGGTGAGAACTTTCAACGACCTCTCCAACTGGATCGAGGTTCAGGGTCTACAACCTGTAAATAGATGATGACATGTCGGCGGTCAAGGTCATGGACAAGCACGTCGTCACGATTGCATATCTGTCCCGATTGACGGGCGTCAACAGCAAGACCATCGCGGGCTACATCAAGCTACTTCGACCTCTCGCGCATCAGATTGATGAGGAACGAACGTTCACGTGTGCCCAATGACCGGCTGAGGGAGGTATGGTTCCTCCAAGTACTTGGCTTCCTCCTCCGTCATCTTCACGTCGACAGACCCCACCATCTCCTCCAAGTGCTCCACCTTCGTCGTACCAATGATGGGCGCCGTCACCCCTTTTAGCAAAAGCCATGCGAGGGCGACCTGGATGGACGTGACCCCCTTCCGCTGTGCTACCTCGATCAGCCTCCCAACTATCTGATCATTCTGGGGCCTTCCTGCATACCTGCTGTGGCTGACCGTGCCCGGGGCGATTCTCGTGTTGCCCTTTTCCGTCGTGACAACTTTCCCGTTTTCGAAATATCTCCCTGAGAGGAAGCCGGCGGCCGTCGGGCTCCACGGGATGATGGCTACCCCCTCGGCCCTGCAGAGGGGTACCATCTCCCTCTCCTCCTCTCTGTAGAGCAGGTTGTACAGGTTCTGCATGCTTACGAACCGGGCATACCCCTTCACGCCGCTCGTGCAGAGTGCCTTCGCGAACTGCCATGCCCACATGCTGGACGCGCCTATGTATCTGACCTTGCCGTTCCTGACCAGATCGGTCAGGGCAGACAGGGTCTCCTCGATGGATGTTTCGTAGTCCCACCTGTGTATCTGGTAAAGGTCGATGTGGTCCGTCTTGAGCCTCCGAAGCGACTCGTCAACCTGCCACATTATGTGTTCCCTTGAAAGGCCTTGCTGGTTCGGCTTGGGGCCCATCTCCCCCCGGACCTTCGTCGCCACGACGGCTTCGTTGCGTGAGCCGCTGAGGAACTCGCCGAGTATCTCCTCCGACCTTCCGTTCGAGTATACGTTCGCGGTGTCGAAGAAGTTGATTCCCAGATCCCAGGCGCGCTTGAGAACCTGCCTCGCCCCCTCCCCGTCGACCATCCAGTCCCTCTCATTCCCAAACGTCATCGTCCCGAGGCAAATCCGCGAGACCTTCAGGCCCGTCTGTCCAAATCTGACGTATTCCATTGTTCAAAAAGCGG
>Ga0187769_10000518_pt1 | contig 21049 bp, 14 predicted proteins | sample 0116_SJ02_MP02_1_FD_133140 | JGI IMG/M metagenome (GOLD analysis project Ga0187769, IMG submission 133140) | Tropical peat soil microbial communities from peatlands in Department of Meta, Colombia - 0116_SJ02_MP02_10_MG | ecosystem: Environmental > Terrestrial > Soil > Wetlands > Peat | place... | reverse complement strand
GTGCCGGGGGCGACGGTGCCGCCTCCGTACGGGGGGAAATACCGCCAGATCATGGTGTACGTGGATCCGCTGAAGCTACAGGCCCACCAACTGAGCCCCATGGATGTTGTGCGTGCCACCAACCTATCGAACTTGATCCTCCCAGCCGGTGACGTCCGTTTAGGACCGCTGGACGACAACCTGTATACCAACGCACAGGTTCCCGACGCCGCCGCTTTGAACAAGGTTCCCGTTAAGACCAAAGGACAGAGTTCGGTCTTTATCTCCGACGTGGGACATGCGGTCGATGGTTCCTATCTGCAGTACAACGTCGTGCGCGTCAATGGACAGAAATCCGCCTACGTGCCCGTTCAAAAGCAGGGCGGCAACACAAACACAATCGCGGTGGTCGACGGAATCCGCAAAGCCATTCAGAGCCTGCGTGACATTCCCGAGGAGCTCAAAACGCACGTCGTCTTAGACCAATCCGTCTTTGTCAAACAGGCCATCTCGACGGTTCTTCGGGAGGGTGCCGTGGGCATTTTTCTGACCGCCGTCATGATTCTCGTCTTCCTGGGGAGTCTGCGTGCCACCGTCGCCGTTTTCCTTTCGATACCGCTTTCGGTATTGATCGCGTTTTTTATCCTGCATCTTGCGGGGCGCTCGATCGACAGTATGGTGTTGAGCGGTCTGGCTCTCGCGTTTTCACGCCTTATCGACGACTCGGTGGTGGTGCTGGAGAACGTCTATCGGCACATCGAACTGGGCGAGCGGCCGGCGGTGGCTGCGGTCAAAGGCGCAAACGAAGTGGCACTGGCGGTGCTCGCCATCATGTTGGTCGCTGTGGTCGTGTTCTTTCCCGTGACGTTCCTATACGGCGTCAGCAAATATCTCTTTACGGCACTGGCCGTGGGTGTGGCCCTCGCCCTTTCTGCCTCCTACTTCTGTGCCGTCACCGTAGTCCCGCTTTACTGCGCACATGTTCTAAAGTCGGTTCACTCGGGGAATGGCGAGGGACGCCCGTCCTGGGGCCAGCGATTCCACGCCCGGTTCAACGTTTTCTTCGAACGGATGCTAGATGTCTATGAGCGGTGGGTGAAGACGGTGCTGGACCGCCCGCGCGAGACGATTCTTGCTTTTGTGGTCATGTTTGTAGCGAGCCTTTTGCTGTTTCCCTTTATCGGCGTTTCCTTTTTCCCGAGGACGGATGCAGGACAGTTCTTGATCCATGTGAAGGCGCCCACCGGGACGCGGATCGAGCAGACGGAGGACTACGTCGAGCGTGTAGAAGCGATCGTGCGCCAACTCGTCAAGCCGGAAGATCTCAGCACCGTCGTTTCCAACATCGGTGTGATGCCTGATCTCTCCGCACTCTTCACTCCGAATTCGGCCATGCACACGGCTTTCGTTCAGGTAGGACTGAGACAGGAACATCAGGTCAGCAGCTTCACCTACATGCAGGAGGTTAGGCAACGGATCGCCCATGAAATACCAGAGCTGCGTATCTACCTCGAGTCGGGAGGCCTGGTGGATTCCGTGCTCAACCAGGGAATGCCGGCCCCCATCGACGTGCAGGTCAGTGGGATGGATCTCCATCAATGCGATGTTATCGCGCAGGACCTCGCGCGCGAGATCCGGAAGGTGCACGGAGTATCGGATGTCTATGTTCCCCAAGACATGGACTACCCGGCGCTCCAGGTGAACGTGGACCGTGTGCGCGCAGCCGAACTCGGCCTGACTCCGAAGGAGGTCATCAGCAACCTGATCACTGCGTTGACTTCCGACGTGATGATCGCGCCCAGCTATTGGGTAGATCCGCGCAACGGCAACAACTATTTCGTGACCGTGCAGTACCCTGAAAATCAGGTCCGATCGATCCAGGATTTGGTGAGCATGCCGCTGCACGCTCCCGGCCGGGTTCAGCCAACCTACCTCGATCAGGTTGCTGCCGTCACGCCTCTGTTGACTCCGACCGAAGTCGATCATTACCAACTGGAGCGCACCATCGACATTTACGTGGCTCCCACGGGCGAGGATATCGGCGGCCCTCGGAAGCAAATTTCGAAGATCATCCGTCACCTCGAGCTCCCCTCGAACATCCGGGTGGATATTCGCGGCCTCGTCATCACCATGCAGTCATCGTTTGAAAGCTTCGGGTTGGGGGTCTTGCTCGCGATTGTTTTGGTGTACTTGATTCTCGTGGCCCAATTCCGGTCCTTCGTCGATCCCTTTCTCATTGTGGTTGCGGTTCCTACAGGGCTCGTCGGTGTGGCTCTTGTCCTGGTTCTCACCGGCACGACGCTGAACATCCAGTCGCTTATGGGAGTGGTGATGCTGCAAGGAATGGTGGTATCCAACAGCATTCTAATCGTCGATTTTGCAAATGTGCTTCGGCAGGAAGGCGAGACGCTGCGCGATGCGGTCGTGCACGCCTGCCGGATTCGCCTGCGTCCGATTCTGATGACATCCGGGGCGACGATCGTGGGGTTGCTGCCGATGGCGTTTAAGCTGGAGACTGGAAGCGAAGCCTACGCCCCGCTCGCTCGTGCCATCATCGGTGGGCTCATCTCTTCCGTCATCCTTACGATCTTTGTGGTCCCCGCCGCCTACTTGTTGATGTATCAGCGTCGCGCGGAAGCAGCCGCCCAGGAGACAACCAGATGAGCAGACTTGGGTGCCGGATCGCGCTGTGCGCCTTTTTTTTGTCGATGCCTGCTGCTGCGCAGAACGCACAGAAACTGAGCCTTCATGAGGCCGAGCAAATCGCCTTACAAAACCATCCCCAAGTGCAAGCAGCCGTCAACTTGGCGGAAGCGGCGAAGGCGCAGGTGACCGAGCAACGCTCGGCCTACTATCCGACCGCCGTCGGCAGCCTCACGGCCGCAGGTGCGGAGAACAACAGCCGGATCGCCGCTGGCTTTCTGAACAACCCCATCATTTACGATCGCTATGCGAACGGTGTGGCAGCGAACCAGTTGGTGACCGATTTCGGCCGCACCCACGAGTTGGTCAAGAGTTCCAATCTGCGTGCTCAGGCCGCCCAGCAGAATATCGTGAATACGCGCGCCGATGTTTTGCTCGCCGTCGATCGTGCCTATTTTGGCGTCCTGAAGGCACAGGCGGTGCTGAGCGTGGCCCGGGAAACCGTGAAGGAGCGCCAGCTCGTTTCCGATCAGACCACGGAGCTTGAGAAAAACAAGATCAAATCGGGGCTGGACGTCAGCTTCGCTAATGTAGATCTGGCGCAAGCACAACTTCTGCTGATCCAGGCGCAAGATGGTCTCGACACTTCCTACGCGCAGCTCTCACGAGCGCTAGGGTACGGGGATACGCGTATGTTCGAGTTGTCGGAAGAGCCCCTGCCTTCCTCTCCGCCGGCGAACTTTCCCGATCTTCTTCAGGAGGCTGTCCAGAATCGGCCCGACCTCGCCACGCTCCGCCTCGACGCTGCTTCCGCGCACAGCTTTGCCACAGCCGAGAGGGATCTATGGTTCCCGACCATCTCGGCAATGGGTGCCGCCGGGCTTACACCCGCCGGCGCCGAGCAGCTTGCTCCGCACTACGCAGCCGGAGGAGTCAACGTCAACATTCCTATCTTCAACGGCCACCTATTTGGCGCACTGCGAAGCGAAGCCGACTCGCGCGCACGGGCCGATGACCAGTTCGTGCGGGATTTGCAGGACCGGATCGTCGAAGACGTCCGCACGGCATGGCTAAATGCAAATGCAAATTACCAAGCGCTGACCGTGGCCGCCCAGCTTCTCGCCAGTGCCACCGATGCTCTCGATCTGGCGCAGTCGCGCTACAGGCTGGGGCTGAGCTCCATCATTGAACTCAGCCAGGCGCAACTAAATCTCACCCAGGCCCAACTCACCTCCGCGAGTGCCAAGTACGACTATCAGACGCAGCTATCAGTTCTGAACTATCAGATTGGAGCGCTGCATTAGGACCTGTCTCGCGGAGCGCGTCCATCGAAGTCGTCGGCAGGCGGCCAGGCCCTGGCGGAAATTGAGTTGGCCCACCACGACGGACAAAGAGTATGATTGCCTCTCCGACGCTCCTGCCCGACCAGCGTCATCTTCTCCTCGGAGGTCGTCATGAAGAAACTTTTGATTATTGTGGGCATCGTGATTGCGGTGTTGCTTATCATTGTGATTGCACTGCCGTTTGTCATCGACGTCAACCGATTCAAGCCAACGCTGGAAACGGATCTGGGGAATGCGCTCGGTAGAAAAGTTACTATCGGAAATATTGGACTTTCGATTCTTTCTGGCGCGGTCAAGGTGGACGACCTGGTGATTGCAGATGACCCTGCGTTCAGTCAGGCCCCCTTTTTGCAGGCCAAGCAATTGAGTGCGGGCGTGGCTTTGCTGCCTCTGATCTTTTCAAAGACACTTCAAGTTCAATCTTTCACGGTCACCGAACCGAAAGTCTCGTTGCTGCGTTCGCCGTCCGGAAAGTGGAACTACTCAAGCATGGGCGGTAAGACTTCCACAACACAGTCGGGAACGTCCGGTGGAGCGGGAGGTGCCTCTACGCCGCCGTCAACGTTTTCCGTTGAGAAGCTGACGATTGAGAATGGCACGATCGTCCTCGGTACTACGGGAGCGCACCCGAAGACCCACACGTATCAAAACGTGAATTTTGAGGCATCGGACCTTTCCTACACGTCGCAATTTCCTTTCAAGCTCTCGGCGACGGGGCCGAGTGGGAGCACCATCAACGTGGAAGGGAAGGCGGGCCCGATCGATGCCAGCGATACTTCGCTCACGCCTTTTGACGCCAAGGCTACCCTCCGCAATGTGAATATCGCCGCCAGTGGTTTCGTGGATCCCTCATCCGGGATCGCCGGAATGATTGACTTTACCGGCGACGTTTCCTCCGACGGCCACCAGGCGAATTCGAAGGGCACCATCCAGGCCAGCAAGCTCCAGCTCGTCCCGAAGGGCCAGCCTTCTGGCGTGCCTGTAAACGTCGAATACCAAACGGCCTATGACTTACAGCGCCAAACGGGAAATCTGAAAACGGGCGACGTTCATATCGGCAAAGCGCTGGCGCGTGTGACCGGCAACTACGACGTAGCGGGCGAGACAGCCACGGTGCAGATGAAAATGAATGGTCAGGCGATGCCCGTCGCTGACCTTGAAGCCATGTTGCCGGCTGTCGGGGTCACGCTTCCATCCGGCGCGTCGCTACAAAGCGGTAGCCTCGATCTCAACCTTTCGATCAGCGGCCCCGTCGACAAACTCGTGATCGCCGGTCCCGTGAACCTCTCGAATGGCAAACTCGCGGGCTTCAGCATGAAATCGAAGCTCGGGGCACTCTCGTCGTTTGGAGGCCTCGGCGGTGGAGGTGGCGGCTCTGACACGGAGATCCAAAAGCTCAGCGCCGACCTGCATCAGGATCCGAACGGAACTCAGGCGAACAACCTAATCCTTGTGGTCCCTTCGATCGGAACGGTCACCGGTACCGCAAACGTCAGCGCGAGCGGGCAGCTGGATTGCAAAATGCTCGCCCAGCTTTCCGGGGGAAATCCCATCGGCGGAGTGACTTCAGGTCTTTCGGCCCTTACAGGCGGTGGTGGCAAGAGATCGCAGGGCAACGGAATTCCGTTCCGAATCACGGGCACGACGTCGAACCCCGTCTTCGTCCCCGACGTGGGAGCAGTAGCTGGCGAGGTGGCGAAAGGAGCCGTCTCAGGCGCCGTCGGTGTACCTGGAAACGCCTCTCAGGCGACCTCGGGAATCGTCGGCGGTCTATTGGGAAAGAGAAAATAGAACCAGCGAGTCCGCTTCGGCTAGAGCATTTGGCGGAGGACGTACTGCAAGATGCCTCCGTGCTGGTAGTAGGCAACCTCAAAAGGGGTGTCGACTCTGGCGACGGTTGTGAAACGTTTCACCCTGCCGCTCACCTCGCGGGCGGTGACGCGGATTTGCTTGCGTGGCTCAAACGCTCGGGAAAGCCCCTCGAAATCAAAGAGTTCGAGGCCCGTCAATCCCAACGACTGAAAATTCTCTCCGGGCAGGAATTCAAGCGGCAGCACGCCCATTCCGACAAGATTGCTGCGGTGAATGCGCTCGAAGCTCTCCGCCAGCACGACGCGGACGCCCAGCAGGATCGTTCCTTTCGCGGCCCAGTCGCGTGAGGAGCCCGAGCCGTATTCCTTTCCGGCGATCACGACCAAAGGCACTCCCTCTTCACGGTATTTCATGGCAGCGTCGTAGATGAACATTCTCTCGCCGCTCGGCTGATGCGTCGTCCAGCCGCCTTCGGTCCCGGGGGCCAGCTGATTGCGCAGGCGGATATTGGCGAACGTTCCCCGCATCATCACCTCATGATTGCCACGGCGCGCGCCGTAGGAATTGAAATCCTTAGGCGGGACGCCGTGCCCGATCAGGTACTTTCCGGCGGGGCTGTCCGCCTGGATCGAGCCGGCCGGTGAGATGTGGTCCGTGGTGATGCTATCGCCCAAGACGGCGAGCGCCCGCAATCCACATAAATCGGAGATTTCCGCAGGCTTCGCGTTCATACCCTCGAAATACGGCGGATTCTTAATGTAGGTGGACGTCTCGTCCCACCTATAGAGATCACCCTCGGGAATGGGCAGCGCCTTCCAGCGCTCATCGCCGGTGAAGACGTCGGCGTACTCCTTCGAAAACATTTCCTTGGAGACGGCGGCTCGGATCGTCGATTCCACCTCTTGCGGAGTCGGCCAAATCTCGCGCAGATAAACGGGCTTTCCGGAGCGGTCCTGGCCGATCGGCTCGTTCACGATGTCGAAATCCATGCGCCCGGCGAGCGCGTAGGCCACTACAAGCGGCGGTGAGGCCAGGTAGTTCGCGCGGCAGAGAGCATTGATGCGACCCTCGAAGTTTCGATTGCCGCTCAAGACGGAGACGGCAACCAGGTTGTTGTCCTTGATCGCCTTGCCGATCGACTCCGAAAGAGGGCCGCTGTTGCCAATGCACGTCGTGCAGCCGTAGCCGACCAAATGGAAGCGCAGCGCATTGAGGTATGGCCACAAGCCAGCCTTTTCGATGTAGTCGGTAACCACTTTCGAGCCGGGCGCAAAGCTCGTTTTGACCCAGGGCTTCGTAACCAAGCCGCGCTCGACGGCTTTCTTCGCCAGTAGTCCGGCGCCGAGCATGAGCGATGGATTCGAAGTATTCGTGCAGCTCGTGATCGCGGCAATGACCACCGAGCCGTCGGCCAGATCGAATTTGTCTCCGTTGTTTTGCACGCTGGCATGCCGCGCTGGCTGGGTGAGGGATTTTTCGAAAGCCGCCTTCGCTTGCGTGAGTGGAACGCTATCCTGAGGGCGTTTGGGTCCGGCCATGGTGGGAACAATGGACCCAAGATCAAGCTCAAGGCGATCGGAGAATACCGGATCGGGCGTTTGGTCGGTGCGGAAAATGCCTTGTTCCTTCGCGTAGGTTTCGACGAGCCTCACCTGCTCTTCGCTGCGCGCCGTGAAGCGCAGATAGGCGAGAGTCTCCGCATCGATCGGGAAGAAACCCATGGTTGCGCCGTACTCGGGCGCCATATTGGCGATGGTGGCGCGATCCGGCAGAGTCAGGCTCGAAAGGCCTGTGCCGTAGAATTCCACAAATTTGCCTACGACCCCCTTTTTCCGCAGCATCTGTGTCACGGTGAGGACCAGATCCGTCGCGGTCGCACCTTCCGGAAGCCGGCCGTGCAGCTTGAAGCCGACAACATCGGGAATGAGCATGGAAAGGGGCTGGCCGAGCATGGCAGCCTCCGCTTCGATGCCTCCCACTCCCCAGCCGAGGACCCCGAGGCCATTGACCATGGTCGTGTGGGAATCGGTTCCCACCAGCGAATCCGGGAAAGCGACCCAAGTGCCATTCCGTTTTTCCGAGAAGACAACGCGTGCGAGGTATTCAAGATTCACCTGATGGCAGATGCCGGTGTCAGGTGGGACGACCCGGAAATTCCGCAGGCTTTTCTGACCCCAGCGAAGGAAGACATAGCGCTCGATATTGCGCTGCATTTCGAGTTCGGCGTTGAAGCGGAACGCATCGCTCGAGCCGAATTTATCGACCTGCACGGAATGATCGATCACTAGCTCGGCCGGAAGTACAGGGTTGATCTTTTTCGGATCGCCACCGAGTTTCTGGATGGCGTCGCGCATAGCAGCGAGATCGACCACAGCGGGCACGCCCGTAAAATCCTGTAGCAGGACTCGCGCGGGCAAGAAGGAGACCTCTTTTTCCGCGCGGGAATTTGGGTTCCAGCGAGCGAGCGCGCGGATATCGTCTGCATGGACGAAACGGTCGTCTTCGTGGCGGAGAAGATTTTCGAGCAGGATTCTTAGCGAAAAGGGCAGCCGGGAAACATTGGTCAGGCCGGAGCGGTCCAGTCGGTCCAGGCGATACACGTCCAATGACTCGCTGCCGACCGGAAGCCGTGCCCGTGTCGAGAATGAGTCTTTCGAAGCTGCGCTCATCGGCGAACCCAATCTCCGTATCTGGAAGTCACTGGCACAAATCGATTCTAGCGCAGAGATCCGAAGGAATCGTTGTTCTTTGATGCTATGGGCTAAAATTCGCGGGCCCGCCCCGCAGGAGCAGAAAGAGCGCCCCTAACGAGTTTGCCAGAAGCAGACGGACCCTTATTTTTCGATTACGCCGCAGGCGATGCGATCACCGGAGTTGCCCGATGGGTCTGACATCAAGTCGTCTGCTTTGGCGTGGATCACGAGCGCGGTGCCCCCGTCGTGGAACAGCGAATTGGCCCCGTCGCCGAGCGTCCCCCCCTTGGCCACGAACGTGGTTTTGGCCTTGCCGTCCTTGTCCACGACGAGGTTCGGCAGATCACCAAGATGGGGATGAGGGCTCTGCGGATTGTTCATTCCATGGTGGGCGTTCGTGGGATTGAAATGACCGCCCGCGGAGGCGAAGGTAGGCCCCTCACATTTGCCCACGTTGTGAATGTGAATCCCGTGCTCTCCGGCAGGCAACTGTCCTACATTCACGGCGATTTTGACTCCGTCCTTTGTGGACGTGATTTTGGCAGTGCCGATTTTCATCCCTGCCACGTTCAGGATGTCCGCGTGCGCCGACTTCGGAGCGGCGTCGCCCCATGCCAACGCGGCGGAAACGAAAAGCAATGTGGGAAGCACAAATAGATTTCGAATATGCATGGTGTGTCCCCCTCGGACGAAGAGCGGTTTCAATCGGCCGGGATTTTACCACAGGACCGGCTAATGCTTCGGCGCCACATAGCCTTCGGGAAGTTTCGCACCTTCCCCGAAGAAGAATTGCTCCATTTGCTCTTCCATGATTTTCTGTGCGTTGGGATCAAGAGGGTTGAGGCGGTATTCGTTCAACAGCATCTTGGAGTGGTCGACCCACATGGCCCAGGCTTGTTTGGAGACGTTTTCATAGATGCGCTTGCCGAGCTCGCCCTTCCACGGAGCGCGGTCAAGGCCAGGCATCTCTCGGCCGAACTTCACGCATTTCACCATGCGAACACTGGGTCCGTCCTCAGCCATCCCGTTACCTCCCCAGAGCTTCCCAAATACTTCGGGCGAGTCTGAAATCCAATGATCCCGCAAGGGCTACTACAGAAACGAACTCTATCGTATGCCAATCGGCTCCTCACAGACAATCGCCGGAATCCTGCGCTTGAAACGAATGAGAATTTCGGTTGAGTGAGAGCGACTTAGATCGGAGAATGTCGATCCTCTGCTTGTCTAAAGGAGGCTTGAAGTGCAACACCTTCGTCTTGGAAACACGGGATTACGAGTGTCACGCCTGTGCCTCGGCACGATGACGTTCGGCTTTCAGTGTGATGAGCCGACCTCCTTTGCGATCCTCGATCGGGCGGCAAATGCGGGAATCACCTTCCTGGATTCCTCCGATGTGTACCCACTGGGCGGAGGGCTTGAGCGTGCGGGGCGCACCGAGGAAATCATTGGCCGCTGGATTCGCGGCAAACGGCACGATTTCGTGATCGCGACCAAGTGTTTCGGCCAAACCGGGCCACAGCCGTTTCACGCCGGCAACAATCGGCGGCACATTTTCGATGCGGTCGACCATTCTCTCCGGCGGCTGGGCACCGATTACATCGATCTCTATCAGCTGCATGGATTTGACCCGCAGGTCACGCTAGACGAGACGCTTGGTGCGCTCGATGATCTGGTGCATGCGGGCAAGGTGCGCTACATCGGATGTTCGAATTATTTGGCCTACCAGGTGGCCCGGGCGTTGGGGCGCAGCGACGTGCGCGGATGGGCGCGTTTCGTTTCTGTGCAACCCCGCTATAACTTGCTTTATCGCGAGATCGAGCGCGAGCTGCTGCCGCTGTGCGCGGAAGAACGAGTCGGAGTCATCCCGTTCAATCCGATTGCCGGCGGGATGCTCACAGGCAAGTACAATCGCTCCCAGCAGGCCGCCGAGGGCACGCGCTTTGCCTACACAGGGCGCGTCGGAGAACTCTATCGCAGCCGCTATTGGCAGGAGCCGGTATTCAACGCCGTGGACCAGTTAGAGCAGATCGCATCTCGCGCAGGAATACCGCTTACCACACTCGCCGTTGCCTGGGTGCTCGCGAATCCGACCATTACCAGCCCGATTATCGGGGCAAGCAAACCCGAGCAGCTCGATCAGACCCTGGCGGCTCTGGACGTGTCGCTTGATGCCGCACTGCTTCAAGAACTGGACAAAGCGACGATCCAGTTCCGATAGTCGTGAGCGGGCCGCCGCGTCCGCTTCCCGCGACCACCGACCCCGCGTTTTACGTTAACGATTGAAAACAGCAAGGCGACAGAACATAAACGGCGCGTCGGAATCGTGTGGTGGCTCCTCGGCATGGTCATTAGCCTACCTGACCCACAGCTATCGAGGTTTTTCAGGAAAAGTGAAACCGCCCGAGGTAAGCAGCGGATCACGCTAGAAAAACCAGAAACGTTTTCTCTTGCGTGTGGCCGCACCGCCTAGCTCTGAGTCGGGCGGAAGTTCAGGGACCCAAGGGAGCGGGCGGCCTTCCAACGCCGCCAGAGGATTGTCGACGAGCAGCGCTCGCGCAATGTCTTCGCCTCGGGTCTCGGCCACATGGTCGAAAGCCCCCTTGAGGCGCAACGGGCGCGACGTGAGATTGTGCGCATCGCTCGCCAGAAAATGGATCGCCCCGGTATCCAGCCAAACCTGTGCCATTTCCTGCGCCGCCTCGCCAAATCTTCCGAGCAGCGATTGCGCGGTCACCTGTGCGTAGCATCCTTGACGCAACCATTTGTAGAGTCGCTCAGGTTGTGCGCGAATGAGCGGATTGCGTTCCGGATGGGTGACGATGGGGCGCATCCCGGCAAGCTGAAGCTCGTGTAGGGCCTGGTCAAGCGACGGTGGAATTGAATAATCGGCAAACTCGACCAGTAGATAATTCTTTTGGTTTAGGGTGAAGCGTTCGGGATCGTGGCGGATTTCCAGCAGATTTTCGAAGCTTAGATGGAAGTCACATCCCGTCGCCAGCGTCAGCCTTCCCTCAAACCGCGCCTGGAGCTCCTTGTGGCGTTCACGGACCAATTCAGGGACAAAGGCGTAGTCTTCGCTTGCGTGAGGCGTGGCGATAATGTGGGTCACGCCCTCCTCGATGGCCATCTCGGCCATCGCGCAAGATGTTTCGATGGAATCAGATCCGTCGTCGAGAGTAGGAAGAATGTGACAATGAATGTCGACCATCTCTTCGTGCAGGATAGCGTAGGCTTTCGGGATTGACAACGCGAGGGCAGGGGAAATTGTTACGGGTCGGTTGCGCGCTCAGTATTTCCACAGAAAACTCACAGGCAATTCGACAGCCCGGGCCTTCAAGCCTGCCTGTGCCCAAACGGAGGCAGCCCCAGCCGAGCGGTCACACTCCCTTTATTTTGAGTGAGTTGCGCTTGCTCGGTCGGTACCCCGGATGCCGTTTTTGCCACCCAGGCGAAAAGCCCCTCCTGCCCTCGGGCCTCGGCCCAGTAAGCGCCTAGAAGGAACCTCCGGCGAAATCAGCAGGTTCCTAAGCTGGGTGGGTTTTGCTATGCTTTTTGTTTGCGCAAGAGGCGTCATCCGGGGCCGTCGGGCCCAGACCTGTTCGGAGCAATCACCGTCACAGCTTAGGGAGAACTGCGGAATGGGCACCGAGCGCGAGCCTGAATTCTTCGCCGGCAAGGACCTTCAGATCGGAATTATCGGGTGCGGGTACGTTGGCTTGCCGCTCGCATTGCGGTTTGCCGAGGTCGGCCAGCGTGTGACCGGATTCGATCTCGACAAGAGGAAGGTCGAGAAGCTGAACGCCGGGCAGTCATATATCCAGCATATATCGGCCGAAAAAATACACGAGCATGTGAAGGGGAAACGGTTTAGGGCCACGACTGATTTTGTCAAGGTTCGCGAGATGGACGCCGTGCTGATCTGCGTGCCGACTCCGCTGGATGAGAGGCGCGAACCGGATCTGAGCTACGTGAAGCACACGGCCGAGGCGATTGCGCCGCACCTGCAGAAGAAACAGCTGATTGTGCTCGAAAGTACGACGTACCCGGGCACAACGGACGAGCTCGTGCTGCCGATTTTGGAGCGGGGTGGTCTGCGCTGTCCAATCGAGAGCGGCAAGGGCGGAAAGGAAGTGGAGACGGATTTCTATCTAGCGTTTTCGCCCGAGCGCGAGGATCCCGGAAACAAACAGTTCGGACTGGCGCAGATTCCCAAGGTGGTGGGCGGCATCAATCCGGCGAGCCGACGCGCGGCAGCGGCAATGTACGCGCAGATCGTATCGAAGGTGGTACCGGTAAGTTCGACGCGAGCGGCCGAGATGGTGAAGCTGCTCGAGAATATCTTCCGGTGCGTGAACATCGCCATGGTGAACGAGCTGAAGCTGCTGAGCCTGCGGATGGGGCTGGACATTTGGGAAGTGATCGACAGCGCGGCGACGAAGCCATTCGGGTTCATGCCGTTCTATCCAGGGCCCGGCCTGGGTGGGCACTGTATTCCGGTGGATCCGTACTACTTGTCGTGGAAGGCGCGCGAATTCGATTTTGCGACGCGATTCATCGAACTTGCGGGCGAGATCAACACAGAAATGCCCTATCACGTGGTGCGGTCGGTCGGCGCTGCGCTCAACGAGCGCGAACGGAGCGTCAAGGGATCGAAGGTGCTGCTTTTGGGCGTGGCGTACAAGAAGGATGTGGACGATTTGCGCGAGTCGCCGTCGCTGAAGATGTTGGAGCTGCTAACGGAGCGCGGCGCCGAGGTCGATTACAACGATCCGTACTTTCCCGCATTGTACAAAATGCGGCACTACGATTTTTCCAACAAAAGGTCGGTCGAGCTAACGCCCAAACGAATCGCGGCGTACGACTGCGTCCTGATTGCGACAGACCATACCAGCTACGATTACGAAGCGATTGTGAAGAACGCAAAGCTGGTCGTGGATACACGCAACGCCACCAGACGCGTGAAGACCGGACGCGAAAAAATCGTACAGTGCTAGGATTCCAGGAGGCTTAGGTCCCGCCCCGGACCGTTACCGAAACGGGCACGGAGGACCATAGTCCTATTGCCTGGGGCGTACCCGAATACTATGGTGCAGTTGATGTCAGCCCCCACCAAGCCAGTAGTTGATAAGCAGGGCCTGCAGCTCGACCCCGGCCGGCGACGGAGCATGCGCGTCTTGCTGAGCGTGCCGATTTTCGTCACCGGTGATACAAAAGAAGGGCAGAAGTTCGAGGAACAGACCCGGACGCTCGTGGTGAACGCGCACGGCGCTTTGATCTCTCTGGCGGCCAAGGTGATCGCCGGGCAGCGAATCCAGGTGAGCAATCGAGCCACCCGGAAGTCGATGGACTGCCGCGTCGTCTATGTGGGCAATCCCGCAGCAGGGAAAATGCAGATGGGAGTTGAGTTCACCGAGGCGTGCCCTTCTTTTTGGCAGATTGATTTCCCACCCGACGACTGGGTCGTGCCGGAAGATTAAGTTTTCAGCGTAGCGTTCGTAACGAACAACCAACCTGCGGAAATTCTGTAGCCACAGCAGTAGATGAGGGCGATCAAGACCAGGGGTGCCTCAGAGCTTGAACCGGAGCTCATTTCACGACCCGGTTGATTTCGGCATTCTGTGCCGCGGCGATCAGCCACTCACCATCCTGCCGGGTGACCACCAACGTGAGGAGACCAACCCGTGGATTCGGTGTTCGAGCGTCTCCGAGCAGCTTCGAGCTCACATGAGCGACGGCTACGTCCTTTCGTAAGAAGCGCAGGTCGATGCTGTCGAACTGCAATCTGCTGCCTTTGAAAATTCCATAGTGAGCACGGGCCGCAGCGTCAAAACCCTGTGTATCTATGGGGATTGCACCGTGCGACCAGGCGTGCTGCATCTGAATCTCTTTTCTCCCTCTCCACCAGAGTCCCCCAACGCTCACAAAGTCAGCGTCCATAGTGAACAGCTTGCCGAACGCCACCATATCGTGGTTGTTCCAGGCCACGGAAAGGCCAGCCAATGCCCTCTGCACGTCCGCTGTGTCGTCCGGCAGTGATGCATTATTCATGACGCATTTCACCTTCTTCGACTCTATTCGGAAGCGTTGGGTCCCGGCTGAGACCCTATTGATACGGGCATACAGTGCGTAATCGGAAGTTTCCAGTTAGCCATCACTCGTTCTGGAACCAATCCCGCTTTTTGAAATCTCTAGTTCTCCTGTCCTAGCCACTGCACCGGCTTTCCATGGAAGCCGGATCGGGCTAGCAACCGGTCTTCGCCCCTGGGCCAAAGTTGCAGGCGGACTTCGGCGGTGTCGTTGTCGGCTGGCTCGAAGCGAAGCCAGGCAAGCGGCTTGTCATCTGTGGTGGCCTCGCCTGCTACCGCCATGACACGCTCGAAGCGCGCACGATCCGCACCCGACAAATACTGCCACACGATGGAGTGATAGACGACGGTTGCCACGCCAAAAACGCCATCGGCCAGCGCAGTCTCAACCCAATCGGGCGCGTTGCCTTCGTCCACATGGGCAGGTACACGGCGCGCCACATCAATGGCTGCCGCAAGCTGGCGAAAACGCTCAACCTGATCTGGCCATACATAGGACTGTAAGGTTAACCGCCCTTCCTCTGTGCCAGGTTCGATCGGCAAAGCATCGCAGCCGCGGCGCTCTACAATCTTCGCAAACACGTCGAAACGCGGATGCTCACCGCCAAAGGCGCCTGTGATGTGTACCGGTGAATGAGAATCGCCCCAACCCTCGTGGCCTGCTTCGTACCGGTATTGGTCCCACCGAAGGATCAAGCCTCCTGCGGCCCCGACCTCCAAGAGGCGCAGCGGAAGACCGGTTTGGCGTACGACCTCAAGAAATCCGCCGAGCAACGCTGCGCAGCGGCCCACTTCATTAGTCTGCACAGGGCGATGAACTAATTCGCGTAGCTCAGCTTCGTGATGTTGCACAATACCGCGAAACCTGGGCCAGAGGTCATTACAATTGCTATTGCCGCCCGTCGAGGGATAACAAGCAGCAAGTTGCGGGGCTTTTCCTTCCAGAACCAGGCGGTGGACTGCTCCGAGAAAGCGCAGAGCGAGCGCTGAGCCGGGTGGATCGTCGTGACGATCATGCAAAACAGCACAGCACACACCTTCAGCCCGGACATCCTCTGCGGCGTAGCGCAACAGCGTTGAGTAGAGGCCTGAGCCAAGTCTTTCGCACCACTCAGCCTGTTTCAGCAGGCGCCGCGCAACAATTTCATTCGGGGCCGTCATCGTTTGGCTCCTGGCTTTATGACCCAGTGGCCATTATGTGCGTATTAGCAGCAATCCGGAAGTTGAAGCGAGACGGCCAGAATTCGGCTTCGGGGACTCGAAGCTTTTATAAGAAGGGACCGGTTCTGAGCAGCGCCCCCCTCCGCACTAGGGGGTTCGAGAGGTCAGTTCCGCCCGGAGCGTGCCGAAGGGCAACTCTGCTTGCATCACGACAGGGGTGCGAGCGGCGTCCGAGGCGATCCACATCATGTAGTGCACGGCCGAAAGCTCCTTCTGGAACTGAAACACACGGATCGAAATTTGCCAGGTGGAGTAGGCTCCGGCCGGGACCTTAACCGGCTCATCGGCAGATTCGCGAGAGGCCCGAATCTCGTAAAGATCGCGCCCGTCGTAGACCGGCGTGCGAAAATCGACGCTGTTGTGCCAGTCGACGTCGCGCAGAGCGTAGACTGCTCCGAGCGCATCGCGCGTGCCGAGTGGCACGATGGTGATCGGTGGGGGGAGGTTCGAAGGTTTTCCCGGAGGCGCCAGGCGCAGCACCTGATGGGTGGACCGGCCCATTTCATTCAGGTGTGTTTCGAACTGGTGGGAGTCGAGAGTCGCCGTGTCGGTATAGGAATCGAATTGGTCATCGATCGGAAACAGTGTGCGGACCGAGCTGAGTGTATGCGCGACGCCGCGGAAATGCCAGGTCTCCCAACCGAACAGTTCGCGGCGTTCCGGGGCGCTGAGTTCGAGCGAGGCCGCGTTTGAGAATACGGACCAGGAGATGCGGTAGGTAAGCGTCTCGCCAGCGCGAAAAGGCACCGGCTGTTCTTTGGGCGCTGGCACGAGAGCGGTCCTTTGCTTTGTCGTGGCGTGCTGTGGCGAGCGGGCGGCGGACAGAAACCGCGCTGGATCGAGCAGCAGAATTGCCACAAGAACAACGGCTCGCAAGACGGCTCGGGGCTGTCTTCGACAAGGGGCGGCTTGCTTGGTGGACGGTTCAGTTTCTTGCACGTTGCTTCCAGAGGAACGGGCCGCGCTCGAATGCTCAATTCTTGCCCGGATTGTGAGAGCCGGACTATATTCAAGCGTACCTGAAACGTGCGACACAATCATCTCGTGCGTGTCGCGCCAAATGGGGCCGCCGGTTCGGGCCGCTTTTCCAGCAAAAGGGGAATAGGGGATGCGCTACCTGGTAACGGGAGGGGCCGGTTTCATCGGTTCGAACATTGTGGACGAGCTAGTGCGGCGCGGGCAGGAAGTCGCTGTGCTCGATGATCTCTCCGCGGGCAAAGAGGCGAATCTTGATAATGTTCGCAGCAAAATCGCGTTCCATCTGGGCAGTGTCACGGACTTGGCGGCGGTGGAAGAGGCCTGCCGAGGAGCTGACTACGTCATCCATTTGGCGGCTCGTACGTCTGTTCCGAGATCGGTGACCGATCCACGGGAGACCAATCGCGTCAACATCGACGGTACGCTGAACGTATTGGTGGCGTCACGCGATGCCAAAGTGAGGCGGATCGTCTATGCCGCATCGTCTTCGGCCTATGGCGAAACTCCGACGCTGCCCAAAGTGGAGACCATGCAGCCCGAGCCGATTTCTCCCTATGGCGTGACGAAATACGCGGGTGAACTGTACGCACAGGTCTTTGGGCGAGTGTATGGGCTCGAAAATGCCTCGTTGCGATACTTCAACGTGTTCGGCCCGCGCCAAGACCCGACCTCGCAATACTCGGGCGTGCTTTCGCGGTTCATGCTGGCTGTGATCGAACGAGCGCCACTGACGATCTATGGCGACGGCGAGCAGTCCCGCGACTTCACCTACGTTGCCAACATAGTGGACGAAACGTTGCGCGCGTGCGAGGCAAGCGGTGCCTCAGGGAAGGTGTTCAATGGCGGCACGGGGGTGAGGATCAAGCTGAACGACGTCGTGAAGCTGATGGAACAAATCATCGGACGGAGGATTCCGGTCAACTACGAGCCGCCGCGCGCCGGAGACATCCGGGACTCGCAAGCTGAAATCTCGCTCGCAAGAAGGGTCCTTGGCTATTCGCCCTTGGTCACATTTGAGGAAGGCCTCCGCCGCACGTGGGACTGGTACAAGAGTGCATACGGGAGGAGATGACGGCTGCGAAGCGGCAAGCCGAGGGGCGCCAGATAGGGAGATGAACGAGCTGTGGTTCGAGCGTAGGGCGCGGTTGCCGGTTTTCGGGCGGGAGTCTATGATTAGCGATTGTGCCCTGGGTAGGGCGCGCGACTGAGGGACCGGGATGGCGGGAACGAATGAAGCGGCAGTGATCGAAGCGTTGCGCGGGGTGATTGACCCCGAGCTTCACAAGGATATCGTCACGCTGGGGATGGCGAACAATATCCAGGTGAATGACGGAAAGGTGTCGCTGCTCGTGACGCTGACCACGCCGGCTTGCCCACTGCGCGAAACGATTGAGAGAGACGTGCGCGCGGCGCTGGCCAAGGTTCCGGGTGTGACTTCGGTCGACTTGAAATTCGACGCATCGGTGCCGGAGGCACGCCGGCTTGAGAACAAGGCTCCGATTCCCGGCGTGAAGAATCTGATCGCCGTAGCAAGCGGCAAGGGCGGTGTGGGCAAGACGACCGTCGCCGTGAATCTTGCGATTGCGCTGAAAAATATGGGAGCGCTCGTCGGATTGCTCGACGCCGACGTGTATGGCCCCAATGTTCCCGTGATGCTAGGAACGACCGAGCAGCCGAAGATGCTCGACGAGAAAACGATCATCCCGATCCAGGCCTACGGCGTGAAGCTGATTTCGATGGGGCTGCTCAATCCGGGCGATCGGCCCCTCGTCTGGCGCGGGCCGATGCTCCACAGCGTGATGCAACAGTTTCTTCGCAGTGTGCGGTGGGGGACGCTCGACTATTTGGTCGTGGATCTGCCGCCAGGTACTGGAGACGTGCAACTGAGTTTGATTCAAAGCGTGTCGGTCAGTGGAGCAGTCGTGGTGACGACGCCATCGGTTGTAGCGCTGGCCGATGTCCGCAAAGCGGTGGAGATGTTCCGGCAGGTGCACGTGGACATTCTCGGGATCGTTGAGAACATGAGCTATTTTTCCTGCCCTCATTGCAATGGGAAAATCGATGTTTTTGGCCACGGCGAAGGCCAGCGGCTGGCGAAGATGTTTGAGCTGCCGTTTCTGGGAGACATCGAAATCGACCCGCAGATTCGCATCGGTGGCGACACGGGCAAGCCGGTGGCATCGCTGGGCCCGGACGAACCAGGCTCCCAGAGCCTCTACCGAATGGCGAGAAACGTGGCGGCGCGCATTTCGGTGGTGAATCTTTCCGGCACGGCGCCAGTGGTACAGATTCTCTAAGCACATCGTCAAGTGGCTTTCGGAGACACCCGTATGAGCGATTTGGTTCGATGGAAGAAGGAACAGGACATTGCCGTCATCACCATTGACAATCCGCCGGTGAATGCGCTGAGCCCGGGCGTGCCGGAAGGGATTGTGGCGGCCGTGGAGGAGATTCAAGAGGACAGCGATGTCAGAGCCGCTGTGCTCATTGGAGCGGGGAAGACGTTTATCGCGGGCGCAGACATCAAGGAGTTTGTGAAGCTCACCTCGGGCCGCCACCAAGGCGACATCGGGATACTGCCGCACCTGTTGAAGATCGAAGACTCGGCGAAGCCGATTGTCGTAGCGATTCACGGAAACGCCCTCGGCGGTGGACTCGAGGTCGCACAGGCCTGTCATTACCGCGTGGCCGCCGCGGACGCAAGGGCGGGGCAGCCGGAAGTGAACCTCGGGATTATTCCTGGCGCAGGCGGCACCCAGCGATTGCCGCGGTTGGTAGGAATTGAGCGAGCCATCGAGATGTGCACGACGGGCAAGCCCGTCAAGGCCACCGAAGCGGCCGAGTTTGGGCTGATCGATCGCGTGATCGAGGGCGATCTGCTCCTAGAGGCGATCGCCTTTGCGCGCGAGGTGGCGGGAAAGCCGATTCGGAAGACACGTGAGCGAAGCGACAAGTTGGGCAGCGCTGAGGAAAATGCGCCCATCTTCCTATCGGCGCGGGAGAATGCAAGAAAGAAATATCGTGGAATGATTTGCCAGCTCGCGGCCATTGACGCGATTGAAGCGGCAACGAAGCTGCCCTTCGAAAAGGGCTGCGCGGAAGAGGCTAGGCTTTTCTACCAGTGCCTCTACTCGGATCAATCCAAAGCACAGATCCATGTTTTCTTCGCTGAGCGCGAGGTGAACAAGATTCCCGATATCCCGAAGGAAACGCCGGTGATCCCCGTCCATTCCGTGGCCATTGTGGGCGCGGGGACGATGGGCGGCGGCATTGCGATGGTCTGTGCCAACGCGGGCCTTCCGGTCATTTTGAAGGACACCGATCAAGCGGCACTCGATCGTGGACTCGCGACCATTCAGAAAAACTACGCGATGTCTGTAAAGCGCGGGCGATTCACCCAGCCGTACGTGGATGAGCGGATGAAACTGATTCGCACGGCACTCGACTACAACAATTTTGCCGACGCGGACATGGTGATCGAGGCCGTATTCGAAACGATGCCTCTGAAGAAGCAGGTGTTTGCGGAATTGGATCGTGTGTGCAAGAAGGGAGCCATTCTTTCGAGCAATACTTCGACGCTGAACATTGATGAAATCGCAGCGACGACGTCACGGCCCGAGGCGGTGATCGGTATGCACTTCTTCAGTCCGGCGAACGTGATGCGGCTGCTCGAAATCGTGCGGGGACGCCGGACGGCCAAAGAGGTGATCGCCACGTCGATGCAGTTGGCAAAGAGGTTGGGTAAGGTCGGCGTGCTGGTCGGCAATTGCCGCGGATTTGTGGGGAACCGGATGTTTCTTCCGTACATCCGAGAAGCGCAGTTCTTAGTCGAGGAAGGCGCGACACCGGAGGCGGTTGATAAAGCGCTGGTGGATTGGGGCATGGCCATGGGACCGCTAGCGGTGGGCGATCTCGGCGGGCTGGATGTGGCGTATCGCATTCGGAAGGAGTACCGACACCTCGAGAAACCGGGTGCACGGCAGCCCTTTCTGGAGGACCGGCTCGTGGAGATGGGCCGTCTCGGTCAGAAGACGGGTGCGGGCTGGTATAAATACGACGCGGAGCGCCGAGCCTCGTCCGATCCAGAAATTCCAGCGTTGGTAGGAAAATGGGTGCGAGAGTCCGGTATTTCGCAACGACAGATTTCAGCGGAAGAAATCGTGGAGCGGGAGATCTATAGCCTTGTCAATGAGGGCGCAAGAATTTTGGAGGAGGGCTACGCGCTCCGGGCGGGCGATATCGACACGATTTACGTCAACGGCTACGGATTCCCAGCCTATCGCGGCGGACCCAT